>Ga0307513_10002570_pt1 | contig 25077 bp, 21 predicted proteins | sample 15_EM_MG_FD_202174 | JGI IMG/M metagenome (GOLD analysis project Ga0307513, IMG submission 202174) | Populus trichocarpa ectomycorrhiza microbial communities from riparian zone in the Pacific Northwest, United States - 15_EM | ecosystem: Host-associated > Plants > Roots > Unclassified | place...
GCTGCTGCGGGGGCGCTGGGTGCTGGTAGGCGTGACGGCCGCGAGCATGGACAGCGAGCCGACCACACTGGAGGAGGAGCACCCCAACGAGCCGCGCATGTCCAGCGTCGACTACCAGGCCAATGCCCTGAACATGCTGGTCCGCAACGATGCCATGGTGCCGCTGTCGATAACCGCCCAGATCAGCCTGTCGATCTTGATGGTGGTCCTGCCGCTGTTGTTGTTCGGGCTCCCCGGCCTGCGCCCGAAATGGCGGGCGATGCTGATCGCATTAGTGACGGTGCCGGTGTTGTCTTGGCTGCTGCTGCGGTTCGGGCACCTGTGGTACCCGCCGGTCTCCGCGCTGTTGGTGCTGGGTCTGGGCGCCTTGTCGCTGACTTGGCGCACGCTGCGGCGGACGCGGCTGCAAGCGCAATCCGATCCGCTTACCGGCCTGGCCAATCGCATCAAGTTCGATGAGGAACTGGAGCAGGAACTGCGTTCGTCGCGACGCAGCGGCCAACCCCTTTCGCTGTTGTTGCTGGACGTGGATCACTTCAAACGCTTGAACGACGACCTTGGACAGCCGGCCGGCGACGAGGTGCTGCGCGCGTTGTCCGCTATCTTGCGCGGCCGTGCGCGTCGCCCCCGCGATCTGGTCGCGCGCCTGGATGGCGATGAGTTCGCCGTGCTGCTGCCCGAAACCACGCCACAGGCCGCCGCAGCCATCGCCACGACCATCCACGTAGATTTGGCAAACCTGTCCTCGCGCTGCGGCAACCACGTGCCTTTACCGCCGTTCACCGCCAGCATTGGCATCCACACCAGCCAGAGCGAAGAGGAAACCGCGGCGGATGTGTTCGAACTCGCCGACAACGCGCTCTATCGGGCTAAGCAGGCCGGCCGCAACCGCAGCTTCAGTCATACCGGCGAACGGGGTTTTGCGCAGGGCTGAAGCGACTCGCTAGACCGGCAACACCATGCCCGGCCTCGCCAGCTGCACCTTAATGCCGTCGCGTTCTCCGATCTCACCGGCCAGAGCTTCACGCGCCTTGTCCTCGCCATGCACGAGCACCAGCGGTGGATGCGCCGCAAAGCCGCCGTACCATGCCATCAGGCCACGCTGGTCGGCATGCGCAGACAGTCCGCCGATCGTGTGCCGTTGCGCATTCACCCGATAGTCGCGACCATGGATACGCGCCCACTGGGCGCCGTCGACCAGACGCCTGCCCAGGGTTCCTTCGGCCTGATAACCAACGAACACCAAATGCGTGCTGGCGCGGCCCAGGTTGTGCTTGAGGTGATGCAGAATGCGTCCGCCATTGGCCATGCCGGAACCGGCGATGATGATCGCGCCACCCTGCACTTCGTTGATGGCCATCGAATCCTGCGCGCGCTCGGTGATGCGCAGATTGGGTAGCTGGAACGGATCGGGCTTCCCCTTCCACACCTGCTGCGCATCGGCGTCGAATAGGTCGGTATGGCGCTCGTAGACCGAAACGACTTTCGCCGCCATCGGACTGTCCAGAAAGATCTTCCACGGCGACAGTTGCCAGTCGTCCCAATGCCGGGCGAACCAATACAGCAATTCCTGGCTGCGGCCCACCGCGAACGCGGGAATCAGCACGTTGCCGCCCTCTTGCCAGGCTTGGGCGAATATTTCGCCCAGCTCGTGGAGGGTGTCCAGACGTTCGCGATGGTTGCGGTCGCCATAGGTGGATTCCATCAACACCAGATCCGCTTCGCCGATGGTTTCGGGGTCGCGCAGGATCGGCGTGCCTTTCGGGCCGAGGTCGCCGGAGAATACTAATTTCTTCCCGTCCGCCCACAGTTCGGTGATGGAGGAACCCAGGATATGTCCCGCATCGCGGAACGCTATCTCAACACCCGGCAGAATCTCGCGGCGCGTGCCGTACAGCATCGGCTGCAGCTGGCGCATGGCCCGTTCCACATCTTCGCGCGTGTACAGCGGCACTACTTCGGGGTCGCCCGGGCGCAGCTTCCGGTTCGCGCGTTCGGCGTCGGATTCGGCCAGCGATGCCGAATCCAGCAGCATCACCGGCATCAGCTCGCCGCCGGCCTGCTGAATGAAGATCGGCCCGGCGAAACCGCGCTTGACCAGCAGCGGCACGCGCCCGATATGGTCGATGTGCGCATGGCTGATCACCAGCGCGTCGAGTTGCCTGGGTTCGAATGGAAAAGGGTCGGTGTTGCGGGCCTCGGCCTCGCGGCTGCCCTGCATCATTCCGCAGTCGAGCAGGATGCGCTTGCCGGCGGCCACCACTAGATGCATGGAGCCGGTGACCTCGCCCGCGGCGCCATGGAATTCGACCTGCATCGCCCAGTCCCTGTCAGACACGCTTTCCGTGCCGCCGAAACCCTAGCACGCGCCCGGCAAGTCCTAACCGGCAAGTGCCTGATGTGAAGGAATAATTATGACCGCTGCATGACCTTCGACACCCTCAGTGGGGCGACGGCAGGCGTAGAGTCCGCGCACTCCCCCGTAGAGGGGGGTTTTCCTTGTCTATGCCCCTTCGGGGCCGGAGTAGTCTGTGATTCGTAAACCCCAGATCCTGTTGTTGTCCGTGGCCGTAAGTGTGGCCTTGGCTGCCTGCGGCAAGAAGGAAGAGGCCGCGGCGCCCGCCGCCGGTACTTCCGCCGCCACGTCCGAACCCGTCGCGCTGAAGCTGGACGAATCCAAGCTGCCACCGGTCAACCGCTTCCTGGTTAGCGACCTGGACACCAGCAAGAACGCCTGTGCGGACTTTGGCGGCTACGTGAACGGCAAGTGGCTCGCCGCCAACGCCATCCCGAGCGACCGCACCAGTTGGGGCGCCTTTGAAATGCTGGCCGAGCGCTCCACCGCTGCCCAGCAGCAGCTAGCCGAACAGGCTGCTGCCGACAAGAACGCGACCGGCGTAGAAAAGATCGTCGGCGATCTGTGGTCGACCGGTATGGATGAAGCCAAGATCAATGCCCAGGGCATCGACCCAATCAAGGGCGAACTGACCGCCATCGACGGCCTGAACGACAAGAATGCGATCGTCGCCTACATCCAGAGCAACGCGGCCAAAGGCCAGAATGGCCTGTTTGGCTTCGGCGCCCAAGCCGACTTCAAGAACTCCGCGGTCAACATGGCCTACGCCTCGCAGGGTGGCCTGGGTCTGCCGGACCGCGAGTACTACATCAAGCCCGAGAACAAGGCCAAACTGGACGCCTATCAGGCGCACATCGCCAAGGTGCTGGAATTGTCCGGCGTAGCCGCCGCCGATGCGGCCGAACAGGCTAAGGCCGTGATCGCGTTCGAGACACGCCTGGCTAAGGTCTCCAAATCCAGCGAAGAGCTGTCGCGCGATGTCTCGCTGTACTACAACCCGGTCACGCTGGCAGACGCCGACAAGCTGACGCCCAATTTCTCGTGGACCAAATTCTTCGAATCGCAGGGCGTGGCGCCGCAAGAGAAATTCTCGCTGGCCATTCCCGCCTTCCACCAGGAAGTCAGCAAGATGCTGGACGATACCGCCCCGGCCACCTGGCGCAGCTACCTGCGCTTCCACACCATCGATGGCGCTTCGCCGTACCTGAGCGATGCCTTCGCCAATGAAAACTTCGACTTCTACGCCAAGGCTTTGCGCGGACAGAAGGAAATCAAGCCGCGCTGGAAGCGCGTGCTGGGCACCGTCGAAGATCAGGCCGGCGAAGCGCTGGGCCAGATGTACGTGAAGGTCGCCTTCCCGGCCGAATCCAAGGCCAAGATGGAAACGTTGGTGGGCAATCTGCGTACCGCGCTCAAGGCCCGCATCGAGAACCTGGCCTGGATGAGCGACGAGACCAAGAAGAAGGCCATCGCCAAGTGGGAAACCTTCACTCCCAAGATCGGCTACCCCGACAAGTGGCGTGAATGGACCGGCCTGTCGACCAGTCGCGACAGTTACATCGGCAACGTGATCGCCGCCACCGAGTTCAACTACAAGTGGAACCTGGGCAAGGTCGGCAAGCCCGTGGATAAGACCGAATGGGGCATGAGCCCGCAGACCGTCAATGCCTATTACAACCCGCTGCAGAACGAGATCGTGTTCCCGGCCGCGATTCTGCAGCCGCCGTTCTTCGACGCCAAGGCCACCGACGAAATGAATTACGGTGGCATCGGTGCGGTGATCGGCCACGAAATGACCCACGGCTACGACGATCAGGGTGCGCAGTTCGGGCCGACCGGCAACTTCGAGGACTGGTGGACGCCGGCCGACAAGAAGGCGTTCCAGGCCGGTACCGGCAAGCTGGTCAGCCAGTTCAACGGTTACGACGCCAATGGCACCAAGGTCAACGGCAACCTGACCCTGGGCGAAAACATCGCCGACCTGGGCGGCATCGCCACCGCCTATGACGCCATGAAGAAGGCCACCGACGGTTCACCCGATCCGAAGACTGACGGCCTGACCCGTGACCAGCGCTTCTTCCTCAACTGGGCCACGGTGTGGCGCCGCAACTTCACTCCGGAAGAACTGACCGTGCGCCTGAAGACCGACCCGCACGCGCCGGCCAACTTCCGCGCCATTGGCGCCCCGTCCAACATGCCCGCGTTCGCCGCCGCGTTCTCGTGCAAGGCCGGCGACCCGATGGTGCGTGCCGACGGCCAGAAAGTCGTGATCTGGTAAACCCCAGCGTTCCACGCAAGACCCGAAGGCCCGGCATCGTCCGGGCCTTCGCTTTGGCGGGGCCAGTTTGACGGGCCCGTTTGCGGGGCCTCGCTTTTACCGGACATGTTCATGGGTACGGCACCGGCGCTTGCTAGAATCCACGGCATTCACCGACACGGAAATCCCTGATGCCGCCACTGCGCAATGCTCTCAGCAAGCCCACCCTGCTCGCCTTCGCCCTGGTGGCCGCACTCGGCGTTACCGATGCCCAGGCCGCCAAGAAGAAAAAGAAAGCGCCCAGGGCGCCTACGGTCAGTGCCGAATGCACCGATTTCTACTCCAGTGCCAACGCCGAATGGCTCAAGACCAATCCGTTGCCCCCTGGCGCAGGCTCGCTGACCGCGCTGGGGCAGTTACTGGAGCGCAGCCAGCAGCAACAGCGCCAGCTGCTGGACGTCGCCATGCAGACGCCGCAAGGCAATGTGCAGAAGCTGCTGGGGGATTTCTGGGCCAGCGGCCTAGACGAAGCGGCCGTTGAGGCCGATGGCGCCAAGCCCATCGCCCCGTTGCTAGACCGCATCAACGGCATCAAGAAATCCAAGGACGTGCCCGCCGCCATTGCCGCGCTGCACCAGATCGGCATCCCGGTCGCCTTTAACTTCAGCCCGGACGTGGACCTGAAGGCGCTGGACCGCCACATCGGCTATTTCTCGCAAGGCGGCCTGGGCCTGCCCGACCCGGCGTACTACACCCGTACCGACACCGACACCCGCGAACTGCTGGGCCGTTACAAGAACTATGTGAAACAGATCCTGGCCCTGACCGGCACCAAGCCCGAAAAGCTGGACACCGAAGCCAACGCGGTCATCGACCTGGAAACCCGGATCGCGCGCGCTTCCAAGCCGTTCCAGGAGCTGAGCAACCCGCTGTCCAACTACCTGCCGATCGCGACCAAGGATCTGGGCAAGCAGTACCGCAACCTGCAGCTGGACGCCTTCCTCAAGGCCCAGAGCGTCAACGACGACACCGTTTCGCTGGTCAATCCGGCCTTGTTCGCCGAACTCAACACCCTGATCGGCAGCCTGAAGCCGGACCAGTGGAAGATCTATCTGCGCTGGCAAGTGGGCGACGCCATGGCCCCCTACCTGGCCAAACCTTACCGCGACGCGACCTTCGAATTCCGCGGGCGTGTGCTGAAGGGCGAAGCCGCACCGGCTCCGCGCTGGCAACAGGTACTCAACGCCATCAACACCGCCGCGGGCCCCATGTTGGGCCGCGAGTATGCGGGACGCTATTTGCCCTCCAGCAGTAAGAGCAAGGCGGAGTCCATCGCCCAGAACGTACGCGAGGCGTTGGCACGCGGCATCGAACGCAACGCCTGGATGAGCGCCTCGGCGAAAGCCGAAGCCAAGTCCAAGATCGAGAAGCTGAAGATCGAAATCGGAACTCCGCGCCGCGACCTGGATTACAGCGTACAGCCGATGGGCCGCGGCAGCTTCGGCAGCAACATCCTCATCGCTTCGACTTGGCGCCACCGCGAAGAGATGAAGCGGATAGGCAAAGGCAACGCGGACCGCCGCTGGGACGTGCTGCCGCAGCAGCCCGCGCTGGCCTACGATCTGGCGCAGAACCGTCTGATCGTGACGGCCGCCGTATTGCAGGCGCCGGTCTTCGATGTCAATCGTGGCGATTCGGCGTTGTACGGGTCCTACGGCGCCCTGGTCGGGCACGAGCTGAATCGCGGCTTCGACATTCGCGGCCGCATGATCGATGCCAATGGCGAAATACGCGACTGGTGGACGCCTGCCGACGTGACGGCTTGGAACGGGATCGGCTCGCGAGTGGCGGCACAATACAACGGCTACCCCTACCCTGCCTCGAGCAACGCCAAGGTCAATGGCACGCTGACGCAGGACGAGAACCTGGCCGACCTGGCCGGCGTGGAACTGGCCTGGGACGCGTTCACCAATGCCCAGCTTGCGCCCAACCTGGGCGCCAAGCAGACGCTGTTCCGTAGCTGGTCGGAGCTGTGGGCGCAGCAGATTTCGACCGCCGAAGCGGCGCAACGCATCGCCACCGACGTGCACGCCCCCGGCCAATGGCGCAGCAACGGCCCGCTGACCAATCAACCCGCCTTCGGCGAATCCTTCAGCTGCAAGGCCGGTCAGCCGATGCGCCGCAGCGACGCGGAGCAGATCAAGCTTTGGCGTTGAATATCGCTGGTTGAGTAAAGAAAGAGGCGCGGACATCCGCGCCTCTTTTCCGTGTGGCGATATCCAGGTGTACCGAGCCCTCACGGGTCACGGTCAAGTTTCGGACGACGGTCACGGGTCCGGGAAAGCGAGCTGCAACGCGGGCAGCGATTGGAGGAAGTTCCGCGCGTCGAAGGCTTCTCCAGCCGCGACGACGCCGGTCGTCTTGCTGCGTCCGTCGACTATGCGCTGCATCGCCTCCACCACCAACGGCGCGGTGATTGCGTAAATGTCGCGCCCGTGAACCGTAGCGCGACGCGTCTGCCCATTTCTGCGCACCCTTGCGTCGACCGCGAAGATTTGCGAGGAACGTCCGTTTGCGTCGGCCGGCACCGGCGTCGGCGTATGCGGGTCGCGCAGATCCCTGAGTGGCGCGAGATTCATGTACGAATGCACTTCGGTGCTGCGCACGTGATGCGAGATGGTGACGATCTCGGCCAACGGAACGGCGACTACCTCTTGCGTTCCGAATGGCATGGGAAACATCCATTCACGCGAGGGCGGTGGATCGGCGAGCGGCTCCAGCTTGCCGCCCGCGATCACCAGACGCCGATAGTGGTTGCGCTCGCCGGTCCGTCGAGTGCCGGTCGTGGGATGCCAACTGTCCAGCGCGACTGCGATCTCGATTGCATCGGCGTCCGGCCAATCGCCAAGCGCGGCAGTCGCCAGCAGATCCGTCAAGCCGCCATAGAACGCCATCGCCGGCATGACCGTCACCCCTGCCACTTTCGCGGCGTCGGCGAAACGCTCGAACACATCGAGCGCGGCTCGTTGCTCGGCGCACACATCCAAATAGTGGATGCGCGCGCGCAACGCCGCTTCGATCACTGGTACCGCCGTATCCAAAAAAGGGCCGGCGCAGTTGATGACCGCCGCAGCGCCTTCGAATGCGCGATCGAGCGAGGCCGGATCTTCGACCGATGCCAGTCGCTTTTCCAAGTCGGGGAACACCTTGCCCAACGCAGCCAGCTTGTCCGCGTCGCGTCCAGACAGGACCGGGCTCCATCCATGCCTGCACAACTCGGCAACGACGAAGCGGGCGGTATGTCCATAAGCGCCATACACCGCGACGGTACGATTGCTGCTCATCTGAATGTCCTTGCGTTAGTGGGTACCCATGCGTTCCATAATCGCTGCGCTTCCTCGGCGATCACATCCGGGCGCTCTTCCGGCCAGAACAGCTTGCTGTCTTTTAGCAATCTGACCCCGCGCGAATGACCGAACGCGTGGTCGAGATCGCGAGGGCTCTTCTTCGAAAAAATCGTGTCGCCCATGCCCCACACGATCCGGGTCGGCACCTTGCAGCGCCTGAGCGCCGGCCCGATGCCCGCCAGCGCATTGCGTTCCAGCGCGACGGCGTAGGCATGTGCATTGTCCATGCGTCGCTGCGTGCTGAGCAATGGCCCGAAATAAGTGTCGATCGCCTCGTCGGTGGGATGGGCCGGATCGGCGTAGCACATGCCGCCGATACCGTCTGGCGAACGCGCCAGCGCCGTGTCCGCATGCCACTTGCCCAGCCATTCGTCCACGAACCTGCCTTCTTTGGCCAGCTCGATCACCGGCAGCAGCGCGGGCGGCGGACTGTCGTGCTCGACGTCGCAATTGGTGAGCAGCAGCGTACGCACGCGATGGCCGTGTTGCGCCACCAGCAGCTGCGCCACCGCCCCGCCGCTGTCGTTGGCGACCACATCTACGCTGTCCACCGAAAGCGCATCGAGCAGCGCTAACAACATCTCTACTTGCGCTTCGGGTGCGCAACTTTGTCCTTCGGCGACCTGGGTGTAGCCCATACCCAGAAAATCCGGCGCGATACAGCGACGATAGGGCGACAGGCGCTCCAGCGCACCGCGCCATTGAAAGCCGTTCAACGGAAATCCGTGCAGAAACAAAGCGGTGGGTCCGGCGCCGCGTTCGACGTAGGCGATGTTTCCGTGGCTCGTCTTCGCGTAGCGTCGGGCACTGTGGAACGCGCCTGCATCCAAGCGCGAGGAAGACCGCGCGTCGCCCGCGAGGGACGACGCGCAACCGGCCAGCGCACCGAACGCGAGTGCGCTCGTGGTCGCGGCAAGAAAATTCCGCCGGGTCAGGGTTCGCGCAAGGATGCTCCCTTCCATCACGCCTGCGCTCCGGCCTCACGCAATTTCTCGGCGCATTCCTCGCAACATACCTCTACGGTGCGGCCGCCTATGGTGACCGTGATGAGGTTCTCGTCCAGCTCGCAATCGCATGCGGCACAGGTTTTCTCAGCCATGACACTCTCCAAAACATACCCGCGAATCGGGCATGCGTAGGAAACCATCCGCTCGGGATGGCGGCTGTCGAAATCTTTAGGCGTTTTCGGTTTGCGGCAACAGAGTTGGGCAGCTACAGACTTTTCGTCAATGCGGACTGCCTGAATGCAGTCGGCGAACGCCCATAGGCCTGCTTGAACGCAGCGGCGAAGTGGCTGTGACTGGAGAAGCCCAGGTCCAGCGCCAGAGCCGACATATCGTCGTAACCGGTAACCAGGTCGAGCGCCCGCGCCAGGCGCAAGCGCAAGTGGTAACGATAGAGCGGCACACCTTCGACCTGCTGAAAGGCCTGGGTCAGATAGACCGCCGATCCGCCGATCTCGGTAGCGATTTCCGCCAGGCTCCAACGCCGGGTCAGATCGCTGGCCAGCAAGACCTTGACCCGATCCACCAGTCGTTGCCGCGCATGGGTCGCGCTCTTCTCGTGCGTGGTGCGCGGTCCCAGGCTGCGGCACACCAGGGTCAGCGCCAGGCTTTCGGCTTCCAGCGGTTCGATGCTTCCGCTGCGCAGACTATGCCTCAGCAGTGCGACCAGCGCCTGTGCGCGTGGATCGATGCGCAGGGATTGTCCGCGGAAGCCGAACTCATCGCGCTTGACGACCAGCGCAGCCGGGACAAGTTCGCGGAGCAGCGGCTGCGACACCGCCAGCACCAGACTGTCGTCGCCGCCGGTGACCGGATGACTGACCTGATAGCCCTCGCCCGAGTTGAAGAACAGCACGTGGTTGGCGTCGGCTACCGACTGATCCTCGCCGACATGCCGCATGTAGACGCCGCGATACGGGAACACCAGATGAGTCGAGGCCGCGCATTCTTCCGCACTGCGATGGCGGCAGGTGCCCAGGCAATGCACGTCCTTCACTGCGACGGTGCCGGTGTCGAGCAGGCCATTGACCTCGAAATCAGGCATCGGAATGGATGTGCGGTCCTGCATGGCGATGCCGCTAGCCTAACGGATGCGCGAGCGTGTTGTGTTTATGGCAGACCAACCCATTCAGTGCCCTTTGTAGGCGGCGGCCGAAGGGGCTGCCAGGAAGGGAAATTCTACCGTGGAGTGCCGCTGCGCATCCCGGTCGACGCCATCGTCGACACCGGACGTGGTGCCGTTGACCAGCAACGAGCGATACACGTCCACCGCGTCCTGAGTCGGCGTCCGGCCGCCGCAGTCATCTCGCAGTTCCACCTTGCCGTCCAGGTGCGCGAGTTCCACGGCGAAGAACTGCGTGCAGATTCGCGACGCGCTGTTCACCCACAGCCGATCGTCGGCTAGTAGCTCGGCCATCGCGCGATAGCGCATCGCCGGTTCCTTCGACCGATCCGCCAGTAACTGGTTACCGCAGATGCCATCGAAGCCATCGTACAGCCCCAGGGTTTCCTGGATGACCGGGGCCAGTTTCGCCCATTCCGCGCGCGTACCGGCGTTGTAATGCTCCTTGAGCGCGTCGCTCACTTCGTCCGCGGCCAATGGCGCCAGTAACGCATTGCCGGTCAGTGGTCTGCCCATGCGATCAAGCTGTCGCTGCGCCGTCGATGTGGTCCCCCAGACCGCAAGCATGCGGCCTCCCTCGTCGATCGCATCCAGATCGACCGAAATCACCAGAGACGCCGGCGTCCATCCATCCAGGAAGTCCTGCGCCGGCCCGCCCTCGGTGTGGCGCCATTTGTCCAGCAACATTTGCGAGGTCGCCTTGTCGAAGGTCGGACACTTGGCCGCATCCACGGCGGCGCCGCGCTTCAAACCGGCGGCCGCCACCTGATAAGCGTCACGAGCGCCCTTCACGTTGTTGAAGAATGGATCGTCGCGCAATCCGGCGAACACGCGGAATCGCGCCTTGCGACCTTCGATTCCCCCTGGCTCGCTTGCATCGCCGCTCGCACGGTCGAGATTGCCGACAGCGCACTCGACCTTCCTTGCCGCGGGAAACCGACACACGATGTCCGTACTCGCGATCGTCTGACCGAATCGCTCGCCACTGTCGACGTGAAAGGTATAACTCAGCTTGTCCGAAAAACTGTGACCCACGATGGTCATCACCAGATTCAAGCGCCTGCCATCGGAGGATGTCCAGGCGTAAAGGTCTCCGATGTCGGCCCGCGGGTCATCGATCACGGTGCGTGTGTCGAGATGGTCCGAGGCGGTGCATTTCGGACTCACGGCCCAAAACATTATCCCGACAGCTGTCGCGGCCAATCGCCACGTAAAAGAATGTTGTTGCGGCACGGCAGGCACCTTTAGCTTCAATTGGGCTGCCATCACAACCGATAGGTATTTGCGCCGCTATCGAAATCTTTAGTCATGACCGTTGCGGCTGCCTGCACTAGTTCAACGGGTATAAAAAAGGCGCGGATATCCGCGCCTTTTCGTTTCCGGTCAGCGTACGATCCGCGGCCCCGGCGGTCTGCGTTTATTGAACGGCGGCTGCCCGCGCCAATAGCGGATCAGCAGCCAACCGAACAGCATGCCGCCCAGGTGGGCGAAGTGCGCCACTCCGGGCTGCCATCCAGTGAATCCCAGCATCAGCTCGATGGCGCCGTAGACGATCACCAACGTGCGCGCCTTCATAGGAATCGGCGGGAACAGCAGCATGACGCGCTGGTTGGGGAACAACATCCCATAGGCCAGCAGCACACCGAATACCCCGCCCGATGCGCCGACCGTAGGGTACGGAACGCCACCTTGAGACACGGTCCACCAGCCCACTATCAGCTGCAGCACGCCTGCTCCGGCAACGCACACCAGGAAATAGGTCAGGAAACGCCGGTTGCCCCAGGTGTATTCCAATGGTGCACCGAACATGTACAGCGCCAGCATGTTGAACAGCAAGTGCATAAAACTGCCATGCATGAAACCGTAGGTCAGCAGCTGCCAGGGCTTGAATTCATAGGCGGCCGAAAACAAATCGAATCCGTTCGGACCCAGCGGCCAAAGCATCATCGACGCCATCGCAGAGTCGCCAAGCAGCTGCTGCAGCAAGAATACGATCACGTTGGCGATGATCAATCCCTGGGTGATCGGGGGAATTCTCGGGAACATCACGCTTCTCTGGTTGCCTGAGGCCTATCATACCGGCATGCCTTCCCTGCCCGCGGCTGTCCTGCGTGACCCAGCCGCGCTCGCCGAGGCCCTGGATCAACATGGTGCTTGCCTACTGCTCGGATTTCCCAGTGCGTCCGGCACTTCGGGACTGCGCGTCGAGTTGCGGCGACTGCAGTCAACCGACGCTTTGCGTCCGGCGGAAGTGGGGCATGGCCGCAGCCACCATCTGCGCATCGCCATTCGCGGCGACGATACGCGATGGATGGACGCTGATTCGGGCGCCGCGGCCACCGCTTATCTCGCCGCGCTGCGGAGCTTGCGCGTGGCGATGAATCGGCGTCTGTTCCTGGGCTTGGAGGAGGAGGAGGCGCACTTCGCCTGCTATCCGACCGGTGCCTCCTACCATCGCCATCGCGACCAGTTCCAGGACAGCGATGCGCGTGTGTTGTCGATGGTCAGCTACCTCAACGAAGACTGGCTGGCCGAGCATGGCGGCGCACTGCGCCTGTACTTGCCGCAAGGGACCATCGACGTACTGCCCCATGCTGGAACCAGCGTCGTTTTCCTGAGCGGGATCGAGCACGAAGTGTTGCCCGCTACGCGCGAGCGTTTAAGTGTGGCGGCATGGTTGCGCAAACGCGCGGCCTGAGCGCCGTTTATCCCGGCGGACCCCACACCTGCTCGTCCACCGTGCGTGCCGCCTTGAGGCCGCGCACCCGTCCCTTGACCACCATCACACCCTCGGCGCGCAGGCGCTGGCATTGTTCCCGGTACCCTTGCGAACCTTCCGGCAATGCGATCCTTCCGTCCGATCGCAGCACGCGATGCCAGGGAAGTTTCGGGTCCGTGTTTTCGCTCAGCACTTTCGCGGCGAGACGCGCCCGGCCCGGCAATCCTGCGCGATGCGCGACCTCGCCATAGCCGGCCACCTGCCCGCGCGGAATCGCGCGTATTTCGGCGAGGATGCGTTCGACGGGAGACTTGTCGGCCATGAGGCATTAGCATAACGGCCGCGATGCAAAGGAGCACGATATGCAGAATTTCGAGCAGATCCGCAGCCATCTGACCAAATCCGGCTACAAGGTCACCATGCACCAACCCTACGTGGCCTGCGTGGAACTTTCGCTGGACAGCGGCAACCGGCACCAGGCGATCTTCCTGTCCGAATTGGGCAACGACGACGAGCGCGGCTACCTGCGCGTGAGTACTGTGCTGGCGCCGATCACCGGCATCGATGCGCGGCGCGCGTTGGGTTTCAACTGGCAGAGCAGCGTGGGTTATCTGGCCATCGGCGACCTGGATGGCGTGCCCTACCTGCAGCTGTGCGAAAACCGTCCCTACGAAAGCCTGACCCCATCGGAAGTGGACCGCATGGTGCTGGAAATCGGCGGGCTGGGCGACAGCATGGAACGCGCGCTGTCAGCGGAAGGCGATCTGCTCTAAGGGTTTCCCTTCTCCCACCGGCGCCCGCAGGGTGTGCAGGGCTGAGAAGGTGGCGCGAAGCGACGGATGAGGGAATGGCAATTCAGGCCCTCGGGAACTGCACTACAAACCGATATTCCATGCCCTCATCCGCCCTGCGGGCACCTTCTCCGATGGGAGAAGGAAAATCTCAAGCCCAGCCCAACGCCTCGACCAACTTGAACAAACCGTAAGCAATGCCTCCGGCCGCGGGAATGGTCAGTATCCATGCCCACACGATCCGCTCGATCACACCGAGCTTGAGCTTGCGCGGATTCTTGGCGAAGCCCACTCCCATGATGGCGGTGGAAATGCTGTGCGTCGTGGAAACCGGCATGCCGAAGTGCGCCGCAGTGACCAGGATCGTCGCCGACGCTGTCTCGGCCGCGAAGCCGTCGATGGTCTGCAGTTTGACCATCTTGTGGCCCAGCGTCTTGATGATGCGCCAACCGCCCGCGGAGGTACCCGCGGCCATGACTAAGGCGCAGGTGGCGATCACCCAGCTGTCGATGTCGTCCTTGCCGCCGTCCGGATGCAGAAAGGCAAGCCAGGTGGGCAGATTGTCGAGTATGCCGGCCGACTGCGCACCGAAGATCGACAGCGCAATGATGCCCATCGTCTTCTGCGCATCCTGGCGGCCATGGGCGAAACCCATGTAAGCGGCAGATACCAATTGCGCCTTGCCGAAGAAAGCGTTGACCCAGCGCGGCTTAGCCATGCGCGCAAGCGGGCCGCCGGCTTTCATCATCCCCGCGATGATCAGATACAGCAGGGAGATGATGGCGACGCCAAGCAGGAATCCCGCCAGCGGCGAAGTGATCATGGGGAATACGACTTTCCACAGCAGGCCCTTGTTGCTGCTCCAATCGCCATCGCCCGCCTTGGACCAGATCAGCGCAGTCCAATTGTTCTGCGAAGCGGCCAATGCGGCGCCGCACAGCCCGCCGATCAGCGCGTGCGAAGAAGAAGACGGCAATCCGCGCCACCAGGTGATCAGGTTCCAGACGATCGCGCCGAGCAGCGTGCAGATGAGCACCTGCGAAGTCACGTTGACCACATCGGTATCGACCAGGCCCGAGGCGATGGTCTTGGCGACCGCGGTGCCCATGAAGGCGCCGACGAGATTGGTACTGGCGGCGAGGATGATCGCCTGGCCCGGCGTCAGCACTTTCGTAGCCACCACCGTGGCGATGGAATTGGCGGTGTCGTGAAAACCGTTGATGAACTCGAAGATGAGCGCCGTCAGGATCACGACCAGGACCAGGGTCAGCATGGGGCGCGGGTCCTAGCTGTTCTTCAACACGATCTGGTACGCCGCCACGCCGGCTTCCCGGCAACGGTCGATGGCCTTCTCCAGAATCTCGAAGAACTCCTTCAGCAGGAACATCTGCAGGTTGTCCAGGCGGCCGGAATAGATGTCGCGATACAGCTCCAGCATCAGCCGGTCGGCCTCGTTCTCCAGCGCGCGCAGCTTTTCGTTGAGCGCGGTCATGCGGTCGATGTTCATCTTCTGCAGGTCGTGGACCATTTCCACCACCACCGAGGCCGCCTGCTCCAGCATCGCAGCGCGAGGCGCGAAATCTATGTTTTCCAGGTGCTTGGTCGCCAGCGAATAACGGTCGGCGAACTTCTCGACCTGCTTGGGAATCTTGTACAGGGCCGAGCCCAGGGCTTCGATGTCCTCGCGCTCAATCGGGGTGATGAAGCTGTCCACCAGAGCCTTGCCGATCTTGTCCGAAGCCGCGCGCTCCCGCTGGCGGGCCAGCTTGAAGGCGTCCAGCGCCGGCTGGCGGTCGGCGGTCTTCATCATGCTGTGCAGGGCCTTGGTGCTGTCGTAAGCGGCCTGCGCCGAGTCGTCGAGCAGGGAATAGAACTGCTGGCCGGAGCCGAAGATGGTCTGCAGCGAGAACATTGATAGCGCACCCCGCCGTCACGGGAGGGACGGCAACCGGGCGGAATTATGACGGTTTCGTGACCACGAGTGGCGATCAGGCCCCGTATCGGCAAGCCCCTGGCGGTCGGCTCCCTGCCTGTCAGGCAAAGCTACGGGTCGGTTTGCTAGACTCCGCCCCGCGCCCAGGCGCACTTTATGGAAGACGACCCTACCTCCCCCTCCCCCGCATGCCGCTCCCCCGCGCTGCGTGGTCCCGCAGAAGCCTGCCTCGGCCGGAAGCGCCCGCATGCTTGAACTGCTGATCGTTGCCGGCCTGATCGTTCTGAACGGCTTCTTCGCCCTGTCGGAGATGGCGCTGATGACCTCGCGCAAGCTGCGCCTGAAACAGATGGCGCAGGAAAGCCGAGGCGCGCGCGTCGCGCTGGCCCTGGCCGAGCATCCCGACAATCTGCTGTCCACCGTGCAAGTGGGCATTACCCTGATCGGCGTGCTTGCCGGCTCCTTGGGCAGCGATGCCATCGGCGCCCTGGTGGCCGGATGGCTGATCGGGATCTGGCCGAACGCGGGCGAATATGCGGGAAAAATCGGCTTCGGTACCGCGGTCACCCTGATCACCGCCGGTTCGGTGATTTTCGGCGAACTCATTCCCAAGCGCCTGGCCCTGACCAACGCCGAAAACATCGCCGCCGTGGTCGCCATTCCGTTGGACTGGCTGTCGCGCATCGCGCGTCCGATCGTGTTCGTGCTGGGCGCGATCAACCGCCTGGTATTGCGCATGCTCGGCATCCGCGACGGCGACCGCAATGCGGTCAGCGAAGAAGAGATCCGCTTGCTGGTCAGCGAAGGCCACGCCCAGGGCGTGATCGACGTGGACGAGCGCAACATGGTCAACCGGGTGCTGCGCTTGGGCGACCGCACCGCCGACAGCCTGATGACGCCGCGCAAGAGAATCGTCTGGCTGGACCAGGCGGCCAGCTACGACGCCAACATCGACACCATGCGCCAGTCGCAGTTCTCGCGTTTCCCCGTCTATCGCGGCAACGACCAGGATGTAGTCGGGATCCTGGAAGTGAAATCGCTGCTCGACCGTTTCGCCGAACGCTCGCCGGAAATCTTCCAGAATCTGCGCGAACCGCTGTTCGTGTCCGAATCCACCCATGCGATGAAGTTGCTGGAAATCCTGCGCGAGGAACAGCAATCGTTGGCGCTGGTGGTCGACGAATACGGCGAGATCCAGGGCCTGGTGACGCTCAGCGACCTGATGGGCGCGGTGGTCGGCAGGCTGCAGGCGTCCGAGAACAGCGACGACGATGCGCTGGTGGTCGTGCGCGACGATGGCTCGCTGCTGGTCGACGGGTCGCTGCCCAACGACGACTTGCGCGAACTGCTGGGCGGCGTGGCGCTGCCCGACGGCGACGAGGCCGACTACAACACCATCGCCGGCCTGGTGATCGAACAGTTCGGCCGCATTCCGCACGTCGGCGAACATCTGGATTGGGCGGGCTGGCGTATCGAGGTCGTGGACCTGGACGGCGCGCGCATAGACAAGCTGCTGGTGCAGAGGCTGCCGGAAGAAGACGATGACGAAACCAGCGTCTGAACGACGCCGGACAAGCCCCGGCGCTACGCCGGAAGCAGCCGGCAAGGAGCATGTCAGCACCCGCGCAGTGTTGGATGAGTTCGCGTCGGGCGATCCCGACGACCATCTTCGTTTGGGCGACCTGCTTTCGGGCCTGCGTCAAACCGCCTTCGGCATGTTGCTGTTCGTAGGCATACTGCCGGCTTTCCTGCCTATTCCCGGCGTGGCCGGTGCGGTCAGCGGACCTCTGGTGATGCTGGTCGGCGCGCAATTGCTGCTCGGTTTACGCAAGCCGTGGCTGCCCGGTTTTCTGGCCCGGCGTGGTCCGCACCGAAGATCGATGGCGCGTTTCCGGGACATCATGTCGCGATGGCTGGGCTGGCTGGAGAAGCTGGTGCGCCCACGTATGGAAATTGTGCTGGACCATCCCATCGCCAGCGCTTTCACAGGCCTACTGCTGGTGTTGCTGGGCCTGTTGCTATCGCTGCCCATCCCCTTCACCAACTACGTGTTCGGCGTGCTGCTGTTGCTGTTCGTGTTCGCATTGCTGGAACGCGACGGCGTACTGATGCTGGTCGCCTGGTTGGCAGGCGCGATCGCCGTGGTGGTATTCGGTTTCGTCTCCGGCAATCTGGTACAGATGCTGGTGCACATGGTCGACGGCTGGTTCTGAGTCGTAGGTCGGGGCTACGCTCCAGACGCCGGTAATGGTTGTCGCAAATGGATCTGTGTCGTTCTGCAGCAAGTCGGGGACGTAGCCCCGACCTACCTCAGATGAGCAAATGCGCGAACTCGGCCGCGCTCATCGGATGGCCCAGCCAGTAACCCTGCGCCAGGTCGCAACCGCGGTCGCGCAGGATATCGAATTGCGCTTCCTTCTCGACCCCCTCGGCCACCACCGTGATGCCCAGCGAATGCGCCATGGCGATGATGGCCGTGGTCAGCGCCAGATCGTCGGGATCGCGCTGCATATCGGCGATGAAGCTGCGATCGATCTTCACCCCGTCCACGGGGACGCGGCGCAAGTGGCTGAGGCCGGAGAAGCCGGTGCCGAAATCGTCCAGCCATACCTTCACGCCGGTGCGGTGCAGCTTCGCAAGCAATGCGCTGGCATGGGCCTCGTCGCCGATCACCGCGGTCTCGGTCAGCTCCAGGTGCAGGCGCGAAGCCGGCAAGCCGGTGTCGCGCAGAGAAGAGGCGACCTCCTCCGGCAAATCTCCGCTGCGCAGCTGCCGTGGAGAGACGTTGACCGCCACGAACGGCGCCTCCTCCGAATCGCTATGCGCGGTCCAATGGGCCGCGGCCGCGCAGGCGGCGCGCAGTACCCGTGGACCAATGCTTTCGATTAAGCCGCTCTGCTCGGCCACATCGATGAAGACCGAAGGAGCGACCGCTCCCATTTCCGGGTGCTGCCAGCGCAGCAACGCCTCGGCGCCTACGATTCGCTGATCCATCAGACGGAAGATCGGCTGATAGACCAGGCTCAGCTCGCCGCGCTCCCACGCCCCGCGCAGTTCCTGTTCCATGTGTACGCGACGCTCAACCGCCTGGTCCATGGCGCGGCTGTAGAAGCGGTAACAATTCTTGCCGGCTACCTTGGCCTGGTACATGGCGATGTCGCCGTTCTTCATCAACGAAGTGGCCCCGGAAGCGTCCTCCGGAAACAGCGTGATGCCGATGGACGTTCCAAGGAATACCTGCCGGCCCTCCACCACCAGCGGCTGCCCGAGCTCCTTCACCAGCGCTTCGGCCAACTGCGTGGCCACCGCGCGCACGTCGCCGTTCTGGATCAGGATCACGAACTCGTCGCCGCCGAAACGCGCCAGCAGCGAATCGTCGCCGCCCATGCGTTCCACTGCGTCGCGGATGCGGTTGGCGAACTGCACCAGCACGTCGTCGCCGGCTTCGTGTCCCAAGGTGTCGTTGACGCGTTTGAAGTCGTCGATGTCGGCGAACAGCAAGGCCAGCTGGCGACCAGCGCCACGCAGCATCATCAGCCGATGGTCTAGGCTTTCCCGGAACGCGAGGCGGTTGGTCAGCCCGGTCAGCGCATCGGTATAGGCCATACGCCGCACGTCGCGGTCGTGGCGGGCGATGCTGTCGTTCATGCTGCTGAAAGCGCGCACCAGATCGCCCACTTCGTCCTGGCGATCGCTGGACAATTGTTTCGCGTCGTAGTTGCCGACGCCGATGGCGTGCGCGGCCTCTGCCAACTGTCTGATCGGTTTCACCAGCGTGCGTTGCGCGTACCAAGCGATGCCCACGCATACCGCAGCCAATGCGGCCAATAACAATACGATCCAGCCCATGTGGCGCCGACCCAGCTCGACCAGACGGTTGTTGAGGTTCTTGGCGGCGCGTTCCTCGCTGGCGCGTATTTCGGACAGCGAATAGCCTACGCGCACGCCTCCGATACGCTCGTTTCCGATACTGATGCCTTCGGACACGTCCAATACCTGCCGCGACCATTGGGCGAGCAGACGGGGAGAAGAAACCGCGGCGTGGGCCAGCGGATCGGTCATCGGCTGCCCATAGGCGGCGATGTCGTAAGAGCCGTCGTGGACGATGTTGCCGCGCGCGTCGTACACCAGCACGTAGGCGACATCGGGCTGGCGGGCGGCGGCGCGCACGGTGGTGCCGATCGTGTCCAGATCGGAGAAGTACAGCGGATTGGTCAAGGAATCGGCCAGCTGTTCCACCATGGCTTCGCCGCGGCGGTTGAGCGCATCGGCGGCCATGCTCTGCATGGCTTCGCGGCCCAGCACGTCCACTTCCCGCTGCATCATTGTCTGCCGCTGCAGCAGCACGGCGATCAAGGCGAACACCACCGCCAGGGTGACTCCCATCGCCACCAGGAATCGCGCCTGCAATCCGAAACGCAGACTCACTCGACTTGCTCGCGCACGCGGGCGGCGCCATCGCGCAGACGATCCAGGCCCTGCTGCGAAACCGCGTCGACCGGCATGAACCGCGTGGTTCGGAAGAACAGGGTCATGGCTTCGCGCGCGTCGGGATCGTTGGCCGCCTGCAACAGCACCTCGCGCAGGCGCGCCTCAACCTTGGGGTCGAGGTTGCCGCGCACCATCTCCAGCGCGCGCGGATAATCCGGGGTCTGGTAGATGACCTTCATGTCGGGACGGAACGCGGCCGGCATCCGCCGCTCGTCTTCCCAATCTAGGCTGCTGAACACGCCGGCATCGACCAGGCGTTTATGCACCCACGCAGCGATGTTGAGCTCCGAGCGCGCGAAAACGTAGCCCACTGAATCCGGCGTGGGCCTGTCCATCGGCGACAGCAGAATCTCCATGTGCAGGCCACGATCCAGCAGGGTCGAAGCAGGAACGATATAGGAACTGGTCGAAGCGGTGCTCTGGAAGGCGATGCTGCGGCCTTTCAGGTCGGCCAGCGAATCGATCCCGCTGTCCTTGCGCACGAAGAACACCGAGTGGTAGCGGCTCACTCCGCCGCGCTCGGTCAATAGCAAGGGTTTGGCCCCGGCGCGCTTCTGCAGCTGCATCGCGGTACCGGCGGTCTCGGTGACCCAATCCACGCGCCCGCGGCGCAGGTAACTGGTCATCTGCTGGGCGTCGCGCGCCATCAGGATGCGGCCTTCGGTGATGCCGACGTCGCGCATGCGCGGCACCACGTAATCCAGCAGAGGTTTGAGTTGCTCGTAATGGGCCTTGGGATCGTCGCTGATGCGACCGATGACCAATACATTGCCGCCGTCGGATGGGGACGGCACCGCCGGCGCTGCCGTGGCGGGGGCATGCATCAACAGGAGGGCAAGACCAAACCAGGCTATACGCAACGTCAGGGCTCGCATCAACGACAGGTGCGAGACTAGCCGAAAGCTCCCTTGACGGGTAGTAAGCAATTCAGCGCCAATCAGCGCCGCCCCTCTCCGGCCAGCCGCGCCATGCGCTGCGCGTCGGCCAGGATGCCGCGCAACAGCCGTACCTCCTGCTCGTTCAGATTGGAGCGCAGGAACAGGCGCCGCAGTTTGCGCATGGCCGATTCCGGAGCCCGGCCCTTGTGGAAATCGATGTCGTCGAGGGTTTCCCCCAACTGGGCGAAAAATCCCTCCAGTTGCGCGTGGTTCGCCGGCGTCTCATGGCTTTCTTCGACGGCTACGGGGGCCGCCTCTCCCGCCGCAAGCAATGCCACCCGCACTTCGTAGGTCAGCACCTGCACGGCTGCGGCCAGGTTGAGCGAGCTGTACTCGGGATTGGCGGGGATGTGCACCGAGGCGTGGCAGAGCTGCAACTCTTCGTTGCTCAGTCCCGTGCGCTCACGGCCGAAGACCAGCGCCGTCTCGTCCCGGCTGGCGATTTCCACCACGCGTTCACCCGCCACCCGGGGGTGCAGTTCCTCCAACGCGACCCGCCGGCTGCGCGCGGTGCAGCCCAGCACCAACCTGCAATCGGCCACGGCCTCGGCCAGGGTGGCCACCACACTGGCCGAAGCCAGCAGGTCATCGGCGCCGGCGGCCCGGCGAAAGGCCTCGTCCGCCGGGTACTGCTCGGGCGCCACCAGCACCAGTTTCGAAAGTCCCATGGTCTTCAGCGCGCGTGCCGCCGCGCCGATATTGCCGGGGTGCTGGGTGCCGACCAGCACGATGCGGATACGGCTGGCGGCGGATTCCGGGAGCGATTCTGTCGGTGATTCTGGCGATTGGCCGGGAATGTTCATGGGCGTGCAGGAGTGTTCGTGGGCACAGATGTTAAACTGCGCGCGCCGGTCTACGCGCCGTGCTGCTCTTTGACCAAGCTGCTCTTCCACCACTTGTCCCTTCCCACCCGTCTGTCCTGCCAGTCCGCCCGAGGTCCGTTACCCATGTTGAATCCTGTCGTCACCATCATGGTCAAGGCCGCGCGCCAGGGGGGCAACGTCCTGTTGCGCAATATCAACAAGCTCGACAGCCTGAACGTGGTGGAAAAGGAACGCCTGGACTACGCCAGCGAAGTGGATGCCGACGCCGAAAAGGCCGTCATCAAGGAACTCAAGCGCGCCTATCCCGATTATTCGGTGCTGGGTGAGGAAAGCGGCGGCCAGGCCGGCAAGAACGGGCGCTATACCTGGGTCATCGATCCGCTGGATGGCACCAGCAATTACCTGCGCGGTTTCCCGCATTACTGCGTCTCGATCGCCCTGGTCGACAATGGCGAACCCACCGATGCGGTGATTTTCGACCCGTTGCGCAACGAACTGTTCACCGCCAGCCGCGGCAGCGGCGCCCAGCTCAACGAACGCCGCATTCGCGTCACCGACCGTAAGGATCTGGCCGGCGCCACCATCGGCACCGGCTTCGCGCCGCGCGAACGCGCCCGTGCCGGCGCGCAGCTGGAATGCGTGCGTGAACTGCTGGTGCAAGCCGAAGATGTGCGCCGCACCGGTTCGGCGGCGCTGGACCTGGCTTATGTGGCCTGCGGCCGCAGCGATGCCTATTTCGAAGCCGGCGTAAAAGCCTGGGATATCGCTGCCGGCGTGCTGCTGGTGCGCGAGGCGGGCGGTAAGGTCTGCGACTACCGGGGCGCCAGTATCGCGCGCATGGATTTCCAGGGCGCCAAGGGCCACCAGATCGTGGCGGGCAACATCAAGGTCTGCGAAGCGCTGCAGAAGACCATCGTTTCCTCGGGCTACGCCGCCAGCTTCAATTGACGTCATCCGTGTGTAGGAGCGGGCCCTGCCCGCGAAGCCTTTGCATCGATCGAAGGAAAAGCGTCGCGGGCGGGGCCCGCTCCTACACATCCGCTCCAAAAAAAAGGCCGCGAATTTCGCGGCCTTTTTCGTTGCGCTGCGGGCGGAGTTTACGGACGGCGGGCCAGCGCCGCCTCTTCGCGCGCCTTCGGCAACAGATCCTGCTTGGTGACCTTCAGGAACCAGATGGTCAGCAACGGGCAGGCCACGAAGATCGACGAGATCGTACCGATCACGATGCCCAGCATCTGCGAGATCGCCATGCCTTCCAGCGAGCCGCCACCGTAGAGGTACAGCGCCAGTACGGTAAGGAACGCCACGAACGAGGTGATGATGGTGCGCGACAGCGTCTGGTTGACCGAACGGTTGAGGATCTCGATGGGCTCGGCGCGCAGGCTGCGGAAATTCTCGCGCACGCGGTCGAACACCACGATGGTGTCGTTGATCGAGAAACCCATCACCGACAACAGGCCGGCCAGTACGGTCAGGTCGAACTCGCGCCCGGTCAGGGCGAAGAAGCCGGCCACGATCAGTACGTCGTGCAAGGTGGTGAAGATGGCCGCCACCGCGAATTTCCATTCGAAGCGGAACGAGATGTAGATCAGGAAGCCCACCACCACGAAGATCAGCGCATACAGGCCGTTGAGCGCCAGCTCCTTGCCGACCTGCGGCCCGACGAACTCGTTGCGCAACATCTTGGCGGCATTGTCTGGCGTGGAGGCCGCGGCCAGCACTTCCCGCACCGTGGTGTTGTCGTTGCCGGAACTGGTCTGGCCCGCGCGCGGCTGCAGTCGGATCAGCAGATCCTTGCCCGTGCCGAAGGTCTGCACTTGCGCGCTGGTGAAGCCGGCGGCGTTGAGCCGTTCGCGCACGCCATCGACGTCGGCCGGCCGGTCGAAGCGCACTTCCACTACCGTGCCGCCGGTGAAGTCCAGTGCGTAATTGAAGCCTTTGAAGGCGATGGCGCCCACCGCCACCGCCGCCAGCACCAGCGCGACGGTCAGCGAGACCCAGCGCAAACGCATGAAGTTGAAGTTGGTGTCGTTGGGGATGAGGTGCAACGGGAAAAGTTTCATGTCGGGTCCCCTTAGATGGCCAGCGACTTGAGCTTGCGGCGACCGCCGTAGATCAAGGTGGCGATGCCGCGCGATACCGTCACGGCGGTGAAGACGGAGGTCAGGATGCCCACGATCATGGTGATGGCGAAGCCTTTCAACGGTCCGGTACCGAACGCGTAGAGGGCTACGCCCGCCAGCAGCGCGGTCATGTTGGAGTCGAAGATGGTGCCGGAAGCCTTGTCGTAACCAGTGGCGATGGCCGCCTGCGGGGGCATCCCAGCGCGCAGCTCTTCGCGTATTCGCTCGTTGATCAGCACGTTGGCGTCGACCGACATGCCGATCGACAGCGCGAGACCGGCGAAGCCGGGCAAGGTCATGGTGGCGCCGAACAGCGACATCACCGCCACCACCATCAATAGGTTGAGCAGCAGCGCCACGCAGGTGATCAGGCCAAACATGCGGTAATAGATGAGGAAGAACGCCAACGCGAACAGGAACGAGAACATCACCGCCTTGGTGCCGCGCTCGACGTTTTCGGCGCCCAGGCTGGGGCCGACTACGCGTTCTTCGATGAAGTCCATCGGTGCGGCCAGCGAACCCGCGCGCAGCAGCTTGGCCAGGTTCTCGGCTTCGGTCTTCTCCAGACCGGTGGTCTGGAAATTCTTGCCGAACACACCCGCGATGCGCGTCGGCGCAAGCGCTTCTTCGCTCACTTTGGTCGAACGCACTTCCTTGCCGTCGACGATGGTGACCTGCGGGATTCTTTCGATGTAGACGACCGACATCAGCTTGCCGACGTTGGCGCTGGTGAAATCGAACATGCGCTGACCGGCGGCGGCGTTGAGGGTGATGTTGACCGCAGGCAAGCCGTTCTGGTCGGTACCGGTGCTGGCGGTGACCATCTGGTCGCCGGAAGCGAGCACGCGTTTGCTCAGCAGTACCGGCGTCGGCTTGCCGTCGGGGCCGGCCGAATCGCGCAGGTAATAGATGCGCGCCTCGGGCGGCACGTTGCCGCTGGCCAGGGCGTCCTGCGCGTTGCCGTCGATGACTGAGTGGAATTCAAGCGTCGCGGTGGCGCCGATCAGGCGCTTGGCCGCGGCGGTGTCCTGCACGCCGGGCAACTGCACCACCACGCGATCCTCGCCCTGGCGCTGGATGATGGGTTCGGCCACGCCGAGTTCGTTGACGC
>Ga0307513_10002571_pt1 | contig 25076 bp, 22 predicted proteins | sample 15_EM_MG_FD_202174 | JGI IMG/M metagenome (GOLD analysis project Ga0307513, IMG submission 202174) | Populus trichocarpa ectomycorrhiza microbial communities from riparian zone in the Pacific Northwest, United States - 15_EM | ecosystem: Host-associated > Plants > Roots > Unclassified | place...
GGCATGAGGTCGTCAATATTAATGGCCACAATGCCCAACTTAAGCGATCGTTGAATCTGTTTGACCGCGACGGAAAGTGTTTTTGAGAAGTGGGTCGCAGAGTATATCTTCTTGCACGCAACACCGACTTGATCTGAAGATGCGGCTAGAAGTAAGTCTGGTTCACCAATCTCCGTCGCAACACCGTTTGTCCGAAGGGTGCAAAGGAGTTCAATCTCCCACAGGGTGTCCTTCGCTTTGGACCTTGTGCGGATCAGCAGATCCAACGTGCCGTCCAGGAGTTCAGATAGCAATCTGGGCGAGGCGGGTTCATTTGCGACGGCGTCGACTGCTTCAATCAGACGACGGAGTTGAAGGGCCGAAAACAACTGTGCATATGAGGTTTGATCGTCTTGCGCGGTAAGCAGTGCATCGGAAAGCTGTGAAGTATGTTCAATTAGTGCCGTGAGGGATGCGCTACGCGAGGGATCGAGTCCTTTGGTCCTGAAGATCTTGAGCATTTCAAGACCATCCAGTTTGGTTGCGGCGATACTGGTCTTTGATACGGAGTGGGCATCGGTAGTCGAGCCCGCCGGCACGAGGATGCCTGAGGCTGTCTTGTTATAGATGTCGCGGGTCGCAATGTGTCGATTCATACGCCTAACGTTCGAGTTGAGGCGGGACCGACGGCAAGACGCCAGGCCCGGGCCGGTGAAAATGTACCGCGTACCACCGGCCCGGGCCTGGTGGCTTGCCGTTGGGCCTCGCCTCGAACGAGGGGTTAGGCAGCTTCTCGCGGAGGGCGTGTGGGACTCTTCACCGGGCCGGGTAAACTTCAGCCGGCCGGAGGGCGGGCCTTGCGGCTCTTCACAACACTGAGCGGGAGGGTCTGACATGGCGATGCGGAGGCTCGAGGCACTGGGTGTGGATCGATTGGTTGCGCTCAGACTCGTCGAAGCGCTTGCGGACGGGCAGTATCAACTGCTCCTGGGCGCTGGCGTGAGCTTGGGGGCGCATGGAGGTGATGGTAAGCCACTAAAGCTCGCCAAGGGCACGGCCCACGATCTCGTTGACGCCGTCCGTCTTACGGCGCTTGAGCCGCATGAGCGCGACGATCTGGCGTTTGCCTACGAGGAGGCGAAAGCGCACGACTCCGAGGCTCTGCGTTTGCACCTTCGAGCTCGATTCACAAAGTGTGAGCCTTCATGGCAGAAACTACTGTTCCAGTTTCATTGGCAACGCGTTTGGACACTCAACGTTGATGACGTACTTGAGAACGCGTTCCGACTGGACGAAGTGGATGGACGGTACGGTGAACTTTCCAGCATCTCTTGGAAAGACCCATTTCGACCTCCGTCTCTCTCGAATCGAGAGCTACAGTTAATCCATTTACACGGCGTCGCCGGTCGCCTGATGTCTGACAGAGAGGCGGTCGTGTTCTCTCTACCCGAGTACTCGGAATTGGTTAGAGCTTTGCCACCCTGGCACGCAGCCTTTCAGACTGCCTACGTGCAGTCGCCATTCATTGTATGTGGGGCAAAGTTTACTGAAGAACCTGACTTCGTTGTGGCAACACGGATATCGAATCAGGCCGAGCGATCTTATGGCACGCCGTCGATAATTGTTAGTCCGTCATTCACACAAGCGCAGGCAGTAAAGTTGCGAAGGTTTGGGTTGACGCCCATATCACAGGAGGGCGAGCCATTCTTTCGGGCGCTTCTGGCTGACCTTCGGGAATTTGAAGCCGATCGTTCGCGCACGTTGAGTCACTTCCGCCCAGGCGTCCTAGAGCGGTTTGTAGGGCAATTCAGGAGGCTTACGCCAGAGCGTGTAACCGGCCCGTCTGCCGCTACTGACTTCTACAGCGGCGATCAACCGGCCTGGGCGGACGTGCTCGCCGACCGAGATGTGACCTTCTCTGCCACAGGCGGACTCGGGCGTCTGCTTTCTGATGTGGGACCAAAGTGCTTTGTTGCGACGCTGGTTGGCGCAATTGGCACAGGTAAGAGTACGGCGCTCCTACGCTTAGCAAAGATCTCGTTGAGTTCTGGCCTCCAACCTTTCTTGTTCAGAAATGAAGAGTCATTAGATGTGACTACTTCGTTGGCGTTTCTGAGTGCGAACCCTCGCGCTGTTCTTCTCTTTGATGATGGCGCCGATCACAGTGCAATGATCGGCCGGTTAGCGTCGACAGCAAAGGCCGAGGGGATTACTTGTCGAGTGGTTGTGACGGAGCGTGAAAAGCGCAGACGCGCCTTTCGGTTGGATATCGCAGATGATGTCAGGCGCGACTTTGAGCTGAGGAAATTGGCCGATGGAGACATCCGAGCCTTGGTTAGGCGTAGGCGTGATGCCGCACGACTCGGGCGCTATATTCGCTTCGCCGACGCGGATGTTGTTGAATTGATGAAGACGGCGTGGCACCGCGAGTTACTTGAGTGCCTGTCACAAATCGAATTCGGTCAAGGATTTCGAGAGCGCATCGTTAGATATGTCGAAGCTGAGTTCTCTGGTGGGGCCAATCGCCTTTTTGTAGGTGCGGTGGCTTGTGTTCACAGGTTTGGTTTCTTGCTTCCCCTGCGAATTGCGCTGTCGTACTTTGCGGAGATTGATGGATTTAAGCGCGTTCTCATGGATGGGGAGGCATCGGAGGGAATGATTGTCCGCGACTCTTGGGGTATAAGGCTGCGCCATCGAGTTGTGAGCGAGTACATCTGGAAAACGGTATTGACGGCGGAGGAGCGCTACGCGGCGATTCTTCGAGTGGCCGAACAACTCGCGCCTCTGATCAATCCAACTACGATCTCAACAAAATCAATTGCTCACCGAATTACTCGTGAAATGCTTGATCATGAGGTGCTCAACAGTGACATTGGAATAGAGACAGGAACGCTTTATTCGGAGCTGGAGGTGGCTTTCGATTGGAGTTCGCGCTTCTGGGATCAGCGGGCACTGTTTGAGTATCGGGCGGAGAGGTTTTCCCAAGCTTACTCTTATTCACAGAAGGCAGTTAGCCTAGAGCGGCATGCTTTTGCTTATACAACTTTGGGGACGATATGCATGAAGGAAGCAGTTCGCCTCATTAAGTCTGAGCCGATGCGCGCAAAGGAGCTTTACTTTGAAGGCGTCGAGGCGCTTGACGCGGGAAGGCGCGCTTCGGAACGCCAGGAACTCGTGTTTGAGCACCCATTCGTTACCTTTTTTGCGCAGACGGCTCGTTTCATTCGAATGATGGCGTCGTCAGACACAGACTTCGCGGTGCTCGCCGAATATTGGGAGACTTGGTACAGAAGTGCTCGTGAGTCTCCCGCATTTCGGCATGAATACGGCAATCAACGTCTTGCGGACATTCAGGGGACGTGGTTGAAGCTGCAGTTGGCACGCCGTCGTGGCGATGCGGAGAGTTCTCCTGGCGAATCATCTGCTCTACATCCGACGGGCGCCGGTTCAAAGCCAGTGAAGCGCGGGTTGGGAACAGCGACGCCGGGAGGCAGTGCACAAAAGGGAACTGCACCGAGCCAAGGTAAGTCACCTGTGGCTACGCCGACGAAGAAGAAGCCTGTTGGGCTCTTCGGGATGGCTCGAAAGGGCAACCGTCAGCCGTAAAGATCGCCTTCCGTGTGTTCAAGTCCGCGCTAAGTGCGGCTGCGGCAGACCAGTTGGTTTGGGGTTGCTGACTTGTCCGGTGGTGGCGAAGTCGTGCTGTCCCATAAGCTGCCTAAACCTCTACATGGACCACCTGGGCGGCCGGGCGGCGGTTGGCCCATCGCCTGGTAGGGTTTGCCTATCGCGCATGGACAAACCAGCGCCGACGGCTACCTTCCGCCGTGTAGGGGCACCCATCGTGCCCCTTCCGGGTGATTTCGGCGTAGCAATAGGCCGCCCAAATTCCTGCGCCTGACGCCTTCCCCCGTCAACCCCGCTCCGCGGCTACGGCAGTCTATCCCGCTGCAGAGCCCGTGTCGCCACCGGCCCGCGAGACCCCGCGAGACCTCCATTGGCGGCGCGCAGGACAAGGAATGCGAGATGGGCAGCCGCATTCGGCCGCCGCAATTCAACGCGCCGCCGCTGGAGTTTCGCGAACTGGCCTGTCCTATCGAGCCGCCAATCCCGACGGCGTGAAGCGCTGGCTGTCCCTGTCCGCCGAAGGGCAGCCGCCAGCCGGTGGCGCGGGCAGCAGTCCGCCCGCACCGGCTGCCCCGCCCGCGGCCGGCGCCAACAACCCCAACGCCGTGACCTGGGCCAAGCTCAAAGCATCCACCGTACCGACACTGCTGCTGACGGCCGATGCCGACCTGTACACGCCGCCTTCGGTAGCTGCGCCTGTTCAGCGCGCAGCGGGCGCGCTGCCTTCGGGCCTACATATTGCTAGTATCTGTCTAACGTTGACTGTCGACAGTTTGAGGTTCCAAAATGGTGCTGCACGCAGCGACCCCCAACACGCCCCTGACGCCCCACCCCCGCGACGCCGAGCGCCGGGTTCGCGAAGACCTGGCCGCCGCCTATCGCCTGGTCGCCCACTTCGGCATGGACGACAGCATCTTCACGCACATCTCCGCGCGCATTCCGGGCACCGAAGACCAGTTCCTGATCAACCCCTTCGGCATGCTGTTCCGCGACATCACGGCGTCGTCGCTGGTCAAGATCGATCTCGAAGGACGCATCCTCGATGACTCGCGCCACGACGTGAACCCGGCCGGCTTCACGATCCACAGCGCCGTGCACGCGGCCCGCCACGACGCCGCCTGCGTGCTGCACACGCACACCGTGGCGGGGGTGGCGGTGTCCTCGCTGGCCTGCGGGCTGCAGCCCTGCAACCAGTGGGCGCTGGAGTTCCACGACCGCGTCGTCTACCACGACTTCGAAGGCATCGCGCTCGACGCCGACGAACGCGTGCGCCTGGTCGCCGACCTGGGCCCGAAGGCGCAGGCGCTGATCCTGCGCAACCACGGCCTGCTGACCCTGGGCCGCAACATCCCCGAGGCCTTCATCCTGATGCTGAACCTGGAACGCGCCTGCCGCGTGCAGATGGCCATCCAGGCCAGCGGGCAGGCCATCCACCCGGTGCCGCCCGAGGTCGCCGAGAAAACCGCGCGCCAGTACGAAAGCGGCGACAGCACGCGCGAGCCGGGCGAACCCGACCCGAATGCCCGCGAATGGCGGGCGCTGTTGCAGCGCATCGAGCCGGCGCCGGCTACGTCGTACCGCGACTGAACCCCTCTTCCGTTCCCCGCCACCCCCATCCTGAGACCCGAGGAGTCCGTCCGCATGAAACGCCGCAACCTGATTCGCATGGGTGCCTCCGCCGCCGGCCTGAGCTTGGCCGGCGTGCCGCTGCACCTGCTGGCCGCCGGCAAGAAGGGCGGCGTGATCAACGCCGTCGTCCAGCCCGAGCCGCCGGGCCTGATGATGGGCATCACGCAGAACGGGCCGACCCAGTTGATCGCCGGCAACATCTACGAAGGGCTGCTGCGCTACGACGAGAAGGTCAACCCGCTGCCGTCGCTGGCCACGTCGTGGACGGCGAGCAAGGACGGCACGGTCTTCACCTTCAAACTCAAGCCCGGCGTGCTGTGGCACGACGGCAAGCCGTTCACGTCGGCCGACGTGGTGTTCTCGGCCGATGTCTTCCTGCGCAAGACGCACGCACGGCTGCGCGCCAACCTGGCGGCGGTCGAAAGCATCAAGGCGATCGACCCGCTGACGGTCGAGTTCAAGCTCAAGTACGCGTTCGGTCCGTTCATCGGCATTTTCGAAGTCGGCAGCATGCCGATGATCCCGAAGCATCTGTACGAAGGCAGCGACTTCCTCACCAACCCGGCCAACGCCACGCCCATCGGCACCGGCCCGTTCAAGTTCAAGGAATGGGTCAAGGGTTCCTACATCCAGTTGGTGGCCAACGACAAGTACCACGTGAAGGACGCTCCGCTGGTCGACAGCATCTACTTCCATGTGATCCCCGACGCGGCATCGCGCGCGGCGGCGTTCGAGTCCGGCAAGGTCGACCTGGTGCCCGGCGGCGCGGTCGAGTACTTCGACGTGCAGCGTTTGTCGAAGCTGCCCGGCGTGGCCGTCACCACCAAGGGCTGGGAGTTCTTCGCGCCGCATTCGTGGTTGTGGATCAACAACCGCAAGGCGCCGATGGACAACATCAAGTTCCGCCAGGCGCTGATGTTCGCGATCGACCGCGAAGCGATCTGCAAGATCGCGTGGCAAGGCTTCGCGAAGCCGGCGACCGGCCCGTTCAACAGCAACATCAAGTTCTACAGCACCGACGTCGCCAAATACCCGCGCAACGTCGACACCGCGAAGAAGCTGCTCGCCGAAGCCGGCTACAAGGGCGAGACCTTGCGCCTGCTGCCGCTGCCGTATGGCGAGACGTGGACACGCACGGCCGAGATCCTGCGCCAGAACCTGGCCCAGGCCGGCGTGAAGGTCGAGATGGTCGCAACCGACGTGGCCGGCTGGAACCAGAAGCTCAACGAGTGGGACTACGACCTGGCGTTCACCTACGTCTACCAGTACGGCGACCCGGCGCTCGGCGTCGCGCGCAACTACACCACGGCCAACATCGCCAAGGGCTCGCCGTTCAACAACGTCGAGGGTTACTCGAACCCGAAAATCGACGAGCTGTTCGACGCCGGCGCCAAGGAAGGCGACCCCGAGAAGCGTAAGGCGATCTATCTGCAGGCGCAGAAAATCCTGCTCGACGAAGTGCCGGTAGCCTGGCTGTACGAGATCAACTTCCCGACGCTGTACCGCACGAAGCTGAACAACATCGTCAGCTCGGCGATCGGCCTGAACGACAGCCTGGGCGGCGCGTCGATCGCATGAGCCCGGGACTGCGCGCACACGAAGGCGGCCGGTGAAACGTCTGCAGTTCATGCTCGGCCGTGTGCTGCAAGGCCTGGTTGCGATCGTGCTGATCGCAACCGTCAACTTCATGCTGGTTCGCGCGGCGCCGGGCGACCCGGTCTCGGTGCTCGCCGGCGAAGCGGGGGCGTCGGACGCGCAGTTCGTCGCTCAACTGCGTGCGCAGTTCGGGCTGGACCAGCCGATCACGACCCAGCTCGCCACCTACCTCGGCAAAGTAGTGGCACTGGATCTCGGCTTTTCGTACCGCCAGCAGCAGCCGGTGCTGAAGCTGATCGTCGATCGGCTGCCGGCGACGCTGCTGCTCACCGGCAGCGCCTTCGTGCTGTCGCTGCTGTTCGGCGTGACGCTCGGCGCCTTGTCGGCGCGCAAGGCCGGCACCTGGGTCGACAGCGCGATCACCATCGTCGCCCTGGTGTTCTACGCCACGCCGCTGTACTGGCTGGCGCTGATGGCGGTGCTGGTGTTCACGGTGCAGCTCGCGTGGCTGCCGGGCTTCGGCTTCAGCACCGTCGGCGCGGGCCTGAGCGGGCTCGCCCTGGCCTGGGACATCGCGCAGCACCTGCTGCTGCCGGCGCTGACGCTCGCCCTGTTCTACATGGCCGTCTATGCGCGAATGACGCGTGCGGCGATGCTGGACGTGGCGCAGATGGACTTCGTGAAGACGGCGCGCGCCAAGGGCGTGAAGCCCGGCCGGATATTGCGCGCGCACGTGCTGCGCAATGCCTTGCTGCCGGTGGTGACGCTGGCCGGCATCCAGGCCGGCGGGATGATCGGTGGCGCGGTGCTGACCGAGACGGTGTTCGCCTGGCCCGGCATCGGGCGCTTGATGTTCGATGCGCTGCTGCAGCGGGACTACGGCTTGCTGCTGGGGGCGTTTCTGGTGACTGCGGCGATGGCGGTGCTGTTCAATCTGATCACCGATCTCGTGTACACGTTGGTGGATCCGCGGATCGAGTTGGGATGACCAAGAGCCCCTTCTGGCACCGCTTCACCCGCAACAAGGGCGCCGTCGCCGGCACCGCCGTGCTGCTGCTCGTCGTCGCCGTCGCCCTGCTCGGCCCGTGGATCGCCACCAACGACCCCTGGGCGATGGTCCAGCAGCCCTTCCTGCGTCCCGGTGCCGAAGCCGGCTTCGCGCTCGGCACCGACACGCTCGGCCGCGACATCCTCTCCGGCATGATCTACGGCGCCCGCATCTCGCTGCTGATCGGCGCGGTATCGACCGTCGTCGCATTGCTGATCGGCATCACGCTCGGCGCCGTCGCCGGCTACTTCGGCGGCCTGGTCGATTCGGCATTGATGCGCTTCACGGAGATCTTCCAGGCCGTGCCGAGCTTCGCCTTGGCGATCGTGCTGGTCGCGATCTTCCAGCCTTCGGTGGCTTCGATCGTGACAGCTATCGCGATCGTCTCCTGGCCGCCGGTCGCGCGCCTGGTTCGCAGTGAGTTCCTCACGCTGCGCCAGCGCGATTTCGTGCAGGCCGCGCTGCTGTCCGGCCAATCGACGCCGCGCATCATCCTGACGCAGATCCTGCCCAACGCGATGTCGCCGATCATCGTGATGGCTTCGCTGATGGTCGCCACCGCGATCCTGCTGGAGTCGAGCTTGAGCTTCCTCGGCCTCGGCGACCCGAACCAGATGAGCTGGGGCTACATGGTCGGCTCGGCGCGCACCGTCCTGCGCCAGGCCTGGTGGATGGCGCTGTTCCCCGGCCTCGCCATCGTGCTCACCGTGCTGGCGCTGAACCTCGTCGGCGAAGGCCTCAGCGACGGCTTGAACACGCGGCTGCACGGGAGGACGAAGTGAACGCTGCCATCAACGCAGCCCGGCCCGTGCTCGACATCGTCGGCTTGAGCATCGCGCTGCCCGCCGGCGCCGAGCGCGCGCTGGCTGTCGAATGCGCTTCGCTGTCGGTGCTGCCGGGGCAGACGCTGTGCGTCGTCGGCGAATCGGGTTCGGGCAAGTCGATGATCGCGAACGCCGTGATGGGCCTGCTGCCGCGGCCGCAGGTGGCGCCGGTGGCCGGCCGGATCCTCTTCGAAGGCACCGACCTGCTGGCGCTTTCCGAGCCGCAGATGCGCGAACTGCGCGGCCGCCGCATCGGCATGGTGTTCCAGGAGCCGATGACGGCGCTGAACCCGGTCATGCGCATCGGCGAACAGATCGGCGAGGTCTTCGACGCCCATGCCGCCATGCTGGGCAGCTTGCCGGCCGCCGAGAAGCGCCGCCGCATCCTGGCCGCGTTGGCCGATGTCGGCCTGCCCGACCCCGAACTGCTGATCGACAGCTACCCGTTCCGCCTGTCCGGCGGCCAGCGCCAGCGCGTGATGATCGCCTGCGCGCTGGTGCTGGAGCCGGTGCTGCTGATCGCCGACGAGCCGACGACCGCACTCGACGTCACGACGCAGGCGCAGATCCTCGCGCTGGTGCGCGAGCTGCAACAGCGCCGCGGCACCGCGGTGCTGTTCATCACGCACGACTTCGGCGTCGTCTCCGAGATAGCCGACCAGGTGGTCGTGATGCAGGCCGGCCAGGTGGTCGAGGCCGGCCCGGTGCGCCGCGTGCTCGATGCGCCGCAGCACGCGTACACCCGCAAGCTGATCAAAGCCATCCCCGACGGGCAGCAGCGCGCCGCGCCGGCCGACGAGCCGCTGCGCGTGCTGCAGGTGCAGGACCTGTGCAAAACCTACCGCTCGGGCAACGGCCTCTTCAAGCGCGGCCGCTCGGTGCAGGCCGCGAAGGACATCAGCTTCGAACTGCGGCGCGGGCAGACCTTGGGGCTGGTGGGCGAGTCGGGCTCGGGCAAGTCCAGCGTCGGCCGCTGCCTCGTCGGCCTGGCACCGTTCGACAGCGGACGCATCCTGTTCAAGGGCCGCAACCTGGCGCAGGGCGCGGCTTTCCGGCGTGAAGCGGCGGGCAAGATCCAGATGGTGTTCCAGGACCCGTATGCGTCGCTGAACCCGCGCCACCGCATCGGCGCGGCGATCGCCGGCGGGCCGATCGCGCAAGGCGTCGGCAAGAGCGAGGCGATGGCGCGCGCGCTGGAACTGCTGAAGCTGGTCGGCCTCGGTGCCGATGCCGCGCAGCGCTACCCGCACGAGTTCTCCGGCGGCCAGCGGCAGCGCATCGGCATCGCGCGTGCGCTGGCGATGCAGCCCGAGCTGCTGGTCGCCGACGAACCGGTGTCGGCCCTCGACGTGTCGGTGCAGGCGCAGGTGCTGGATCTCTTCGCGCAGGTGCGCGAGCAGTTCCAGCTGGCGATGGTCTTCATCACCCACGACCTGCGCGTCGCCGGCCAGATGTGCGACCACATCGCCGTGATGCAGCGTGGCGAGGTCGTCGAATACGGGGCGACGCGGCAGGTGCTGGGCGACCCGCGGCATGCCTACACGCGCACGCTGATCGAAGCCGTACCGCGGCTGGCCGCGCCGCCGCAGCCGCCGCAGCAACCGACTTTTGCCGTGGCCTGATGGACGCCGACATGACGACGACGAGACCGGCACCCTGCGTGGCCCTGCTGAGCGAGGTGCTCGACATGCAGTACCTCAGCGATACCTTCCGCGCGGCCTGCCCCGGCATCGACCTGCGCCTGGGCGCCGACCTCGGCCGGCTCGCCGACATCGACGCGGCGGTCTGCTGGTTCCCGCCGCACGGGCTGCTCGCGCAGTTGCCGAATCTGAAGCTCGTGCAGTCGCTCGCCGCCGGCGTCGACCATGTGCTGGCCGACCCCGAGCTGCCGCTCGAGGTGCCGCTGTGCCGCATCGTCGACCCGACGATGGCCGCCGGCATGAAAGCCTATGTCTGCTGGGCGGTCGTGCAGCAGCAGCGCGGCATGCGGGCGTACGTGGCCAGCGCGGCGGCGTCGAAGTGGGAAGAGCAGCCATTCGCGAACCCGCGCCGGCACCGGGTCGGCATCGCCGGCCTCGGCAACCTGGGGCTGGCCTGCGCGCAAGCGCTGTCGACGATCGGCTACGCCGTGCGCGGCTGGAGCCGCAGCGCGAAGGCGGATCTGCCCGACGGCGTGAGCGGCTTCCATGGCAGCGCGCAACTCGACGAGTTCCTGTCCGGCTGCGACACGCTGGTCTGCCTATTGCCGCTAACAGAGAAAACGCGCGGCTTCCTGAATGCCGACCGGTTCGCCAGGTTGCCGCGCGGCGGGCACCTCATCAACGTCGGCCGCGGCGACCATCTGGTCGAAGCCGACCTGCTGGCCGCGCTGGCCAGCGGCCAGCTGGCGGCCGCCACGCTGGACACGTTTTCACGGGAGCCGCTGCCGCCGGAGCACCCGTTCTGGGGCGACCCGCGAATCCTCGTCACGCCGCACATCGCGACGCGCACCGACCACGGGGTCATCGCGGAGCAGACGCTGGCCAACCTCGCGTCGCTGCAGCAAGGGCAGCGGCCCCTCAACCAGGTCGATCTCGGCCGCGGCTACTGAAACCCCGCGCCCGACCGGCCCTTCTTCTCCAGCCCATGAACGCCACCGACACCATCGAGCAAGCCCACGCCGCACACGCCGCGGACGACATCGCCGCCCACCTGCACTCGTTCACCAACCTCGCGACGCACGCGCAGACCGACCCGCTGGTGATCGTCCGCGGCGACGGCATCTTCGTCGAAGACGACCGCGGCCGCCGCTACCTCGAAGCCATGTCGGGGCTGTGGTGCGCGTCGCTCGGCTTCAGCAACCAGCGCCTCGCCGACGCCGGCAGCAAGGCGCTGCACGGGCTGCCGTATTACCACACGTTCAACGGCCGCTCGAACCCGGCCGCCATCGCATTGGCCGCGAAGCTGCTGGCGCTGGCACCGGTGCCGATGTCGAAGGTCTTCTTCGCCAACTCGGGGTCGGAGGCCAACGACTCGGCCGTCAAGCTGGTCTGGTACTACCACAATGCCATCGGCCAGCCGGCGAAGAAGAAGATCATCGCGCGCCAGAACGCGTACCACGGCGTCACGGTGGCAGCGGCCAGCCTGACCGGGCTGCTTCCCGCACATCGCGACTTCGACCTGCCGATAGAGCGCGTGCTGCACGTCGATTGCCCGCACCACTACCGCTATGCCGAAGCCGGCGAAAGCGAAGAGGCGTTCTCGACGCGGCTCGCCGCGGCCCTGGAACAGCGCATCGTCGAAGAAGGCCCCGACACGGTGGGCGCCTTCATCGCCGAGCCGGTGATGGGCGCGGGCGGCGTGCTGGTGCCGCCGGCCGGCTACTTCGAGAAGATCCAGCGCGTGCTCGCGAAGTACGACGTGCTGCTGATCGCCGACGAGGTGATCTGCGGCTTCGGCCGCACCGGCGAGATGTTCGGCTCGACCACCTTCGGCCTGAAGCCCGACATCCTGACCTCGGCCAAGGCCTTGTCGTCGGGCTATGTGCCGATCTCGGCCGTGATGGTCAACGAGAAGGTGCATGCGGCGATCGCTGCCAACAGCGGCAAGATCGGCACCTTCGGCCATGGCTTCACGTATTCGGGCCACCCGGTCGCGTGCGCCATCGCGCTGGAGACGCTGCAGGTCTACGAAGACGACGACATGCTCGCCCACGTGAAGGCGCTGGCGCCGACCTTCCAGCAGGCCTTGCGCCGTTTCGCGGGGCGCCGCTTCGTCGGCGAGGTTCGTGGCGTCGGCCTCATCGGCGCCATCGAGCTGGCGGCCGACCCGGCCCGGCGCGTGCCGTTCGACCCCACAAAAAAGGCCGGCATACGGCTTGCCGAACTCGCGCTCGAACAAGGCCTGATCGTGCGCGCGATGGGCGGCGACACGATCGCTTTCTGCCCACCGCTGATCACCACCGCCGAGCAGGTGGCCGAGTTGTTCGCTCGCTTCGAGCGCGCGCTGCGGCGCTTCGAAGAGACCTTCGAGTGAAGGCCTTCCTTCACGGTTTGCTGGCCGCGCGATGAGCAGCGCCGCCCCGGCCGACACCGCCGACTTCGAATCGGTCGAAGCGCCCGACCTCGTCGGCCTGGTCGAGGCGCAGCTCACGCGCGCCATCGTCGAAGGCCGCCTGGCCCCCGGCGCCCGCGTCTTCGAAGCCGACATCGCACGCCGCATGGGCGTCAGCCGCGCGCCGGTGCGCGAGGCCGCGCGCCGGCTCGAACGCCAGGGCGTGCTGGTCGCGCGCCCGCGCCACGGCTTCGCGGTGCGCACGATCACCGTCCGCGAGATCGACGACCTGTTCGAGCTGCGCATCAGCCTGGAGATGACCTCGATCGAACTCGCCTGCCGGCGTGCCGACGATGCCGGCCTGGCACGCCTGCAAGCGCTGGTGCAGCAGATGGTTCGCGAGTCGACGACGCACCCGCAGCACCACCGCATCGGCACCGATCTCGCCTTCCACACGCTGATCTGCGAACTCTCGGGCAACGCACAACTGCACCGCGTCTTCTCGAACATCCAGACCGAGATGCGGATGATCATCGCGCTGTTCGACGCCTTCTCGCGCGACCCGACGACGATGGCCCGTACCCACCAGCCGATCGTCGATGCCTTGCTGAGCCGCGACCCGGCTGCTGCCCATGCCGCGATGCGCCTGCACCTCGAAGACGCCTGGCAGCACGTGCGCGCGCTGTTCGTCGAACAGCACGGCGCGGCGCCGCCGCCGCCTTCCAAACGCCCGCGCAAGACCCAAGCGACCCAGGAGCCCACGCCATGAAAGTCGTCTACGGCGATGCGCACAAGGACCACGACCCGCAGCTCTTCATGGTCCGCGGCCGCCTGAAGCGCAGCAACGAACAGCCCGAGCGCGCATTCCGCCTGCTCGCCGCCGCCGAGCGCGACGGCCATGAAATCGTCGCCGCGCCCGACTACGGCGCCGGCCCGCGCGCTGCCGTCCACACGCCCGAGTACCTGCGCTTCCTGGAGACGGCCCACGCCCGCTGGCAACTGCTGGACGACCCGTCCGACGAGGTCATGCCCAACATCCACCCGTTCCCGGGCCAGCCCTGCAGCTACCCCGACAGCGTGGTCGGCCAGGCCGGCTTCCACATGGGTGACAACGCCTGCTCGATAGGCGCGCACACGTGGGCCGCGGCCACCGCATCGGCCCAACTCGCGACCCATGCGGCGCAGTTGGTGATGGACGGCGAGCGCGCCGCCTACGCGCTGTGCCGGCCGCCGGGCCACCACGCCTACGCCGACCGCGCGAACGGCTTCTGCTACCTGAACAACGTGGCGATCGCGGCGCAGCAGCTGCGGAGCAGGCACCGGCGCATCGCCATCCTCGACATCGACGTGCACCACGGCAACGGCACGCAAGGGATCTTCTACCGCCGCGCCGACGTGCTGACGATTTCGCTGCACGGCGACCCGCGCCATTTCACGCCGTTCTTCACCGGCCATGTACACGAGCGCGGCGAAGGCGATGGGCTGGGCTACAACATCAACAAGCCACTCGCCCTGGGCACCGGCCTCGACGCCTACCTGCCGGCGCTGCACGATGCCTGCGCGAGCATCCGCGCCTACGAGCCGGGCGCGCTGGTCGTGGCGCTGGGACTGGACACGCACGAGCGCGATCCGTACAAGGGCATGCAGATCACGACGCCCGACTTCGCGCTGCTGATGGCCGAGATCGCCAGGCTGGGCTTGCCGACGGTGCTGGTGCAGGAAGGCGGCTATCTGTCCGACGATCTTGGCCCGAACCTGGCAAGCGCGCTGCGCGGCTTCGCCGGCGCTGCCTGACGAGCGACTTCAGTGAAACCCACGTGCCCCGGGGAACCCTCATAAGTTCGTGCAACAAGTTCGCGAAATATGCCGCCATGGCCGTGATCTTGCTGCTGCCGCTGCTGCTGCAAGTCTTCGGCACCCACCTGGTTCGCACCGCCGACACCTGCCTGCTGTACGTGATGCTGGCCCTGGGCATGAACATCGTGGTGGGCTACGCCGGCCTGCTGGACTTGGGATACGTGGCCTTCTACGCCGTGGGCGCCTACATGTTCGCCTTGCTGGCGTCGCCGCACCTGACCGACCACTTCGCGCTGATCGCCGCGCTGTTTCCGGGCGGTCTCCACACCCCCTGGTGGGTCACCATCCCGCTGGCTGCCGTGCTTGCCGCCTTCTTCGGGACTTTGCTGGGCGCGCCCACGCTGAAACTGCGGGGCGACTATCTGGCCATCGTGACGCTGGGCTTCGGGGAGATCGTGCGGATCCTGATAAACAACCTGGGCCATCCGATCAACATCACCGATGGTGCCAAGGGCCTGGGTCAGATCGATGCGATCAGCTTCTTCGGCCTGGATCTGGGCAAGCGCCTGTCGCTCGGCGGTTACGAGATCGCCTCGGTCACTCTGTACTACTACCTGTTCCTGGTGCTGATGGTGTGCGCCGTGGTCGTCTCTTATCGGCTGCAGGATTCGCGCATCGGCCGTGCGTGGATGGCTATCCGTGACGACGAGGTCGCTGCCAGGGCGATGGGCATCGATACCCGGAACATGAAGCTGCTTGCCTTTGGAATCGGCGCCAGTTTTGGTGGTGTGGCCGGGGCGATGTTCGGCGCCTTCCAAGGCTTCGTATCGCCTGAAGCCTTCAGCCTGCAGGAGTCGGTGATGATCGTGGCGATGGTGGTGTTCGGTGGCATGGGCCACATACCCGGCGTGATTCTGGGCGCTGTCCTGTTGACGGCTCTGCCGGAAGTGCTTCGCTACGTGGCGGGCCCTTTGCAAACGATGACCGAGGGCCGGCTCGACGCAGGCATCCTGCGCCAGCTGCTGATCGCCTCGGCCATGATCATCACGATGATGGTGCGCCCGTGGGGCCTGTGGCCCTTGCCCGAGCACGGCAAGTCGCTGCACTCGGAGATCTGAACCCGGCGAGCTACTTCAGCTCGATCTCGACGAACACGAATTCGTCTTCGTTGGCATTGACGACGTTGTGCTCCACGCCGGCCGGCCGCGTGTACGACACGCCGGCCGTCAGCGGGCTGCGCACGTCGCCGGCCGGCGTTTCGAGCAGCAGCGTGCCGCTCGTCATCGGCACCACCACATAGTCCATGCCATGCCGGTGCCAGCCGGTTTCGGCGCCGGGCGCGAAGCGCCATTCGGTCACCTTGACGCGGTGATTGTCGATCTGGATCGTCGGTACGGCGGGCGGGCGTGTCATGGTGTCGGGTTGCCGAAGAGTCGAGCGGTCACAATTTACCGCAGCCGGGGCGTGCACTGCGGGAGCACCGACCCGGCGTCCTTTCCGGGTTGACGCGCCGGGCCGACTCGTCGATTCTCGACGGCATGGACCTCAAGCTGATCGAAGACCTGGCCGCGCTGCGGCGCTGCAGCAGCTACGTTCGCGCCGCGGAAGAGCGCCACGTCACGCACCCCGCGTTCGGCCGCCGCATCCGCGCACTCGAGGCATGGGCCGGTGTCCCGCTCGTGCACGAAGGCCGGGCTCCGGTGCGCCTGACGCCAGCCGGGCTCGCGCTGCTGGCCGAAGGCGAGCCGCTGCTGGCCGGCCTGCAGCGCGTGCGCGCCCAGTGGCAACCGCTGGCGCACGACAAGGCGCTGTCGACCCAGACCTTGCGCATCGGCACCGGCCGCACGCTGGCGCACACCGTGGTTGCCGACTGGCTGGCCCGGATGCGCGGCGCATGGCGCGGCCATCGGGTCGAACTGCACACCCGCTCGATGGCCGAGATCGCGGCGTTGTTCGAACGCGGCGACGTGGACTTGCTGTGCTGCTACGAGCACCCGGCGCTGTCGATCGGCCTGTCCGGCCAGCGCTTTCGTCACCTCACGCTGGCCGGCGATCGGCTGCTGCCGGTGGCGCGCGCCGACGCGTCGGGTCGCGCACGGTTCAGCCTGGACTCGGCGCAGTGGATCGGCTACGCGCCCGCGTTGGCCTTGGGCCGGCTGCTGGACGATCATCACGCGGCTGTGCGCAACGGTGCCCAGCCGCCGCCGGCCATCGTCTGCGATTCGGCCGACGCGATGCTGGAGTTGGCCGTCAAGGGCCTGGGCGTCGCCTGGCTGCCGGCGTCGCTGAGCGCCGCGTCGATCAAGCGCGGCCTGCTCAAGCCGCTGGGCGGGCGCGCCGACCAGGTGCACTTCGAAATCCGCATGTACCGCCCGAAAGCGCGCCAGTCGCCGCTCGTCGAGGCGGTCTGGGCGGCCACCGAACGCTAGTACGCCAACTTGGTACGCCAACCCGGACACTTCGAGACGGCACCTGCCGGATCGGCACCGTGCCGAGCCGAATCGGCACGGCGCCCGGCGCCGCCCTGCACAGAATCGCCGGCTTCAGCGCTGACCGTCGGCGCGCCAGGAGACATCGATGCCTACCGACCCACCGGGCCGCCGCCGCTTCCTCGAGGCGACAGCCGCGCTCGCCGCCTTCGGCGCGACGTCTTCGATGGCAGCCGAGAGCGTCGACTTCCCGGCCAAGCCGATCACGCTGGTCGTCGGCTACCCGCCCGGCGGCAGCACCGACCTGACGGCACGCCTGCTCGGCGCCGAACTCGCGAAGCGGCTCGGCCAGACCGTCATCATCGACAACGTCGGTGGCGCCGGCGGCGCGCTGGGCGCGCAGAAGGTCATGCATGCGGCGCCCGACGGCCACACCTTGCTGCTCGGAAGCAACAACGAGATGGCGATCGCCGGCCTCGTCAATCCGAGCCTGCGCTACGACCCGCTGCGCCAGTTCACACCGGTCGGGCGGGTCGCATCGCAGCCGATGGTGCTGGTGGCCGGCAGCCGGTCGAGCGTGAAGGACATCAAGCAGTTCATCGAACAGGTCAAGCGGCAGCCGGGCCGGTTCAGCTACGGCTCGTCGGGGGTCGGGACCGCGCTGCACGTGGCCGGCGAGATGGTCAAGCAGTCGGCCGGGCTGTTCATCGTGCACATCCCGTACCGCGGCGTGGCCCCGCTGACCAACGACCTCGTCGGCGGCCAGCTGGAATTCGCGGTCTTCGTGCTGTCGAGCGGGCTGCCGCACATCCGCAGCGGCAAGGTGCTGGCGCTCGGCACGACCGAAGCCAGGCGCTCGGCGGCAGCGCCGGAGATTCCCGCGCTGGCCGAACACCCCGCGCTTCGCGATGTCGACATCGGCAGCTGGTTCGGGCTCTGGGGGCCGGCCGGCCTGCCGCCGGCGGTGCTGGGGCGCCTGCAGGCAGTGCTGGCCGAGGCGCTGGCCGCGCCCGAACTGCGCAAGAAATTCGCCGAGGCGGGGGCCAGCCCCGCCGCCGCCGGCGCGCCGCTGGGGCCGTTCCAGGCCAGCGAGATCGAAAAGTACCGGCGCATCGTCGACTTCGCCAAGATCCGCGAATGACGCGGCGCCGCGCGAGTGGCAGCCCATGATCCGGTTGCGGACATTTTACTGATCTTTGTTCGTTGGCGTATCATGCTGCTCCATGAGCGCGGTCCTCCAATCCACGGCCAAGCCCGTCAACCTGCAGTCCGCGGCGGCCGGCGAAGCGGCGGTCCGCACCTTCTGGCGCCTGGCCGAAGCCTGGAAACTGACGGCCACGGAGCAGATGACTTTGCTGGGCGTCGGCAGAACGACGCTGTACCAGTGGAAGCAAGGCAAGGTCGGGCCGCTGGATCGCCACGTGCTCGAGCGGCTGTCCTACCTTTTCGGCATCTACGCGGCGCTGCAGATCCTGCTGCCGGTACCCGAGCGCGCCGACGACTGGGTGCGCAAGCCCAACGCGGCACCCTTCCTCGGCGGGCTGTCGGCTCTGGACCGCATGCTCGGCGGCCAGGTCGCCGACCTGTTCGTCGTGCGCCAGTACCTCGACGCCCAGCGCGGCGGCAAGGCCTGAGAGGTTGATGCCGATTCGGCCGGACGAGGTTCCGCTGGCGGCGCTGGCCTGGGCGCCCTGCCATCGCCTGATCGCCAGCCGCTACCCGACCGTCGGGCTCTACGACGACATCGCGCAGCCCGCGGACCTCGATGTCGTCTTCGCGATCGAAGCGCTGACCAACCCGCGCATCCGGCAGGAACTCGGCTCGTTGTCGCTGGTGCCGCCGGCCGACCGTGTCAGCGGCCCGGGCTCGACGCTGATCATGGCTGCGTTCACGCACCTGAACCCGGAAGGGTCGCGCTTCAGCGACGGCAGCTACGGCGTCTACTACGCGGCCGACACGCTGGAGACCGCGATCGCCGAAGTCGGCCATCACCGCGCCCGCTTCCTGGCTCGCACCGCCGAACCCGACATCGACGTCGACCTGCGCTGGATCAAGGCCGACCTGCGGCAGCGCCTGCACGACATCCGCGCGCGTGGCCTGCCCGACGTCTATGACCCCGATCACTACGGAGCCTCCCAAGTCCTGGGGCGCGCGCTGCGCGAGCAGGGCAGCACGGCACTCGCCTACGACAGCGTGCGCCATGCCGGCGGCCAATGCGTGGCGGTCTTCGTCCCCCGCGCCCTCGCGAATGCGCGGGCTGCGGGCCACCTGAGCCTGCACTGGGACGGCCACCGAGTCACGCACTGGTTCGAGAAGAGCGAGCCGCGCGCCGTCGCGCCGGAGCCGCCTCGGTGAGCAGCAGCTTCAGCGCGCAGCCCCCAGGGCCTGCAGCAAAGCCGCGGTCTCGGCATCGGGCTGGCCGTCGTAGCGGGCCGGCCGGTACTTCATCTGGAACGCGGCGATCACGCGGCGGGTCGCTTCGTCGAGCTGGCCGCTGCTGGGCACCTTGAAGCCGTGGCGGGCGAGTGCCGCCTGAAACCAGCCGATGTCGGGAAGCTGCGCTTCGAAGACCAGGCGTGCCTGCGCGACCTGGGCCGCGTCGGGCCACGGAATCAGCCCCTCGGCCGCCAGCCGCTGCCACGGGAAGGTGGCGCCGGGGTCCGTCTTGCGCTGCGGCGCGATGTCGCTGTGGCCGAGGATGCGTTCGGGCTTGATCTGGTGGCGCGCGACGATGTCCTTGATCAGAACGACCAGCGCATCGATCTGCGCCGGCGGAAACGGGGCGAAGACCAGGCTGCCGTCGGCCTGTCTCAGCGGCCCGGGGTTGACGATCTCGATGCCGATCGAGCTGGCGTTCAGCATCGCATGGCCCTGCCAGCTGCTGTCGCCGGCATGCCAGGCGCGCCGGTCCTCGTCGACCAGGCGGAAGATGCGCGGCGGTGTCTCGTCGCTCAACAGGTAATGCGCCGAAACCGGGCCCTGGGTCAGGATGCGCGCCGACTCGGCCAGCCCGCCGTCGGTGTAGTGGATGATCAGGAACAGCGCGCGGCTGTCCTGCCCGCGCGACCGGTAAGTCGTGCTGTCGATCTGCAACGCCGGCGGCAGCGAGCCGCAGCCGGCCAGGCCCAGCAGCGCCGCAGCAACCCACAAGCTTCTGCCATTCATCGTCGTCTTCCTCGGTACCGCTGATTGTCGACGCGCTGCTTAGAATGAATCGAACCCCGAAAGGGCATTGCATGCCGATCCCACTGCTCGTCAAGCGCCGCACGCTGAACGCCGCCGGTCTGGCCCTGGCCTTCGGTGCGTGGCCGGCGCGGGCCGCGACGCCGAAGGACACCCTCGTCATCGCCTTCGCGTTCGACGACGTCATCACGCTCGACCCGGCCGAAGCGTTCGAGATCTCGGCCGGCGAGCTGATGGGCAACTGCTACGAAAGGCTGCTGCGGCTGGACCCGGCCGACCCGGCCAAGCTGGTCGGCGACCTGGCCGCACGCTGGTCGGTCTCGGCCGATGGCAAGACCTACTCGTTCGAGCTGAAGCCGAACCTGAAGTTCGCGTCGGGCCATGCGCTGGTTGCCGAAGACGTGGCCTTCTCGCTGCAGCGTGCCGTGCTGCTCGACAAGAACCCGGCCTTCATCCTGACCCAGTTCGGCTTCAACAAGAGCAACGTGCGCGAGCGCATCAAGGCCACCGGCCCGCAGGCGCTGAGCATCGAGACCGACAAGCCCTACGCGCCGAGCTTCGTGCTCAACTGCCTGACTGCCAACGTCGCCGCGGTCGTCGAGCGCAAGCTGCTGCTCGCCAACGAACAGAACGGCGACCTCGGCTACGGCTGGCTGAAGACGCACTTCGCCGGCTCGGGGCCGCTGAAGATCCGCGAATGGCGGGCCAACGAGTTGGTCGTGCTGGAGCGCAACGACGCCTACCACGCCACCAAGGCGAAGCTCGCCCGCGTGATCTACCGCCACGTGAAGGAATCGGCCACGCAGCGCCTGCTGCTGGAGAAAGGCGACATCGATGTCGCACGCAACCTCAGCCCACAGGACCTGCAGGCCCTGGCCGGCAACAAGGACATCCGCACCACCGCGACGCCCAAAGGCACGGTCTACTACTTCAGCCTGAACCAGAAGAACCCCAAGCTCGCCAAACCCGAAGTGCGCGAAGCCTTCAAGTGGCTGGTCGACTACGCGGCGATCGGCGACACGCTGATCAAGAACATCGGCGTCGTGCACCAGAATTTCCTGCCGCTCGGGCTGCTCGGCGCGAGCAAGGAGAACCCGTACAAGCTCGACGTGGCGAAGGCCAAGGCGCTGCTCGCGAAGGCGGGCTTCGGCAGCGGCTTCAAGGTGACGATGGACGTGCGCACCGTGCAGCCTGTGCAAGGCATTGCCGAGGCCTTCCAGCAGACCGCCCAACGCGCCGGCATCGAGATCGAGATCCTGCCCGGCGACGGCAAGCAGACCTTGACCAAGTACCGCGCCCGCACCCACGACATCTACATCGGCTCGTGGGGCGCCGACTACTGGGACCCGCACACCAACGCCGACACCTTCGTTCGCAACCCCGACAACGGCGACGACGCGAAGAGCAAGCCGCTGGCCTGGCGCAACGCCTGGGACATCCCCGATCTCACCGCCCAGGCCGACGCCGCGGTGCTGGAGCGCGATACGGCCAAGCGCACGAAGATGTACGAAGCGCTGCAGGCCGAGTTCCGCCGGGCCAGCCCGTTCGTGATGCTGTTCCAGCAGACCGAGGTGGCGGCGATGCGCAGCAACGTAGCAGGCCTGCGCATCGGCGTCACGTCGGACACGACCTTCTTCTCCGGCGTCGGCAAGCGCTGATCCCCGATGAATGCAGCGCAGCGCTGGCGACGACGTTCCGCCGCGGCGCTGGGCTTCGCCCTGTCGGTCGCGCTGACCTACCTGGGCCTGCTGGCCGTCACCTTCTTCATCGGCCGCGTGATGCCGATCGACCCGGTGCTGGCGATCGTCGGCGACCGTGCGCCCGAGCACGTGGTGCAGCGCGTGCGCGAAGAACTCGGGCTGAACAAGCCGATCGTCACCCAGTTCGCCATCTATGCGAGCAAGGCCTTGCACGGCGACTTCGGCACCTCGGTGCTCACCGCCAACCCGGTGCTGCAGGACATTCGCCGCACGTTCCCGGCGACCTTGGAATTGGCGACCTGCGGCATCCTCATCGGCGCCGGCCTCGGCATTCCGCTCGGCGTGTGGGCGGCGGTGCGGCGCGGCGGCATGGTCGACCAGATGGTTCGCGTGCTCGGCCTGGTCGGCTACTCGGCGCCGATCTTCTGGCTCGGGCTGATGGCGCTGGTGGTGTTCTACGCACGGCTCGGCTGGGTCGGCGGGCCGGGGCGGATCGACGTCGCGTTCGAGTACGTCGTGCCGACGCTCAGCGGCCTGCTGCTGCTCGACGCCGCGCTGGCCAGCGAGTGGGAGGCCTTCGCCAATGCGCTGTCGCACCTGGTGCTGCCGGCCGCGCTGCTGGGCTACTTCTCGCTCGCCTACATCAGCCGCATGACGCGCTCGTTCATGCTCGCCGAACTGGCGCAGGAATACATCGTCGCCGCGCGCGCCAAGGGTCTGTCCGAAGCCCGCATCGTCTGGCGCCATGCGCTACGCAACGCGATCGTCCCGCTGGTCACCGTCGTCGCGCTGTCCTACGCCGGGCTGCTGGAAGGCTCGGTGCTCACTGAGACCGTGTTCGCCTGGCCGGGGCTCGGGCTGTACATCACGAACTCGCTGCAGAACGCCGACATGAACGCCGTGCTCGGCGGCACGCTGGTCGTCGGCACGGTGTTCATCGCGCTGAACCTGTTGTCGGACCTGCTCTACCGCGCGCTCGATCCGCGGACGCGCGTGCGATGAGCGCGCCGGCCCTGCACGCGTGGTTGATCAGCGAACACCCGCGGTCGCGCCGCCAGGCCGCGCTGGGCCGCGCCTACGGCGTCTGGCGCAGCTTCGCGCGCAACCGGCTGGCACTGCTGGGGCTGGCGATCATCGGCCTGCTGGTGCTGCTGGCCGCGCTGGCGCCGTGGCTCGCGCCCTACTCGCCGAGCGTCGGCGACCTGCGCACGACGCGGCTGCTGCCGCCGTCGGCCGCGCACTGGTTCGGCACCGACGACCAGGGCCGCGACATCCTCTCGCGGCTGCTGCACGGGTCGCGAATCACCTTGTTCGTCGTCATGCTGGTGGCGGTGTTGGCAGCGCCGGTCGGGCTGCTGGTCGGCACGGTTGCCGGCTATGCGGGCGGCGGAGTAGGCAGCGTGCTGATGCGCATCACCGACATCTTCCTCGCCTTCCCGCGGCTGGTGCTGGCGCTGGCCTTCGTCGCCGCACTCGGGCCCGGCATCGAGAACGCGGTGCTGGCGATCGCGATCACCTCGTGGCCACCGTACGCACGCATCGCCCGCGCCGAGACCCTGGTCGTCGCCCAGGCCGACTACATCGCCGCGGTGCGGCTGGTCGGCGCGTCGCCGGCGCGTATCGTGCTGCTCCACATCGTGCCGCTGTGCCTGTCGAGCGTGATCGTTCGGGTGACCTTGGACATGGCCGGCATCATCCTCACCGCCGCGGGCCTGGGCTTTCTCGGCCTCGGCGCCCAGCCGCCGACGCCCGAGTGGGGCGCGATGATCGCCAGCGGCCGCCAGTACGTGCTCGACCAGTGGTGGGTCGCCGCCGCGCCCGGCGCGGCGATCTTCGTCGTCAGCCTCGGCTTCAACCTGCTCGGCGACGGGCTGCGCGATGCGCTCGACCCGAAGGCGCAGTAGGCGGATACGGTTTCATCTGAAATCGCTGACTCGGCGTTGGTAAGATTCCTACTTCCATTTCATACCAGGCGCCCGCGATGCTCGTCACCGAAAAGGGTCAGGTCACCATCCCCAAGCACATTCGCGCCGCCGCAGGCGTGGCGCCGGGAAGCGAGGTCTCGTTCAGCCTCGAAGGCAACCGGATCATCATCACCCCCGTCGCCACCAGCGTCAGGAACGACCGGCGCGCAAAACTGCGCGCCGCCGCTGCCCGCGTGCGCAGCAGCCTGAGCCCCGAGTTCAAGCAACTGGGAGCCGAAGAGATCATGGATTTCCTTCGTGGCGACGCTGCCACCCGGGCTGGCACACGGCGTGGCCACCGCTAGTCTCGGCGGCTACGACGGAAGTGCCGGCGTCCTGGTCGACACCAACGTCTGGGTCGACTGCATCGACAAGACCAGTGCGTGGCACGAGTGGGCCGTCGAGCAACTGCAGGCCTGCAGCGAGAAGTCTCCGCTGCACGTGAACCTCATCATCTACACCGAGCTGCTGGTGCCGGGGCCTGATGTCGATGCGCTGGATGCCCTGCTGGATGTCTACGACACGCTGCGCAGCCCCCTGCCCTGGGCTTGTGCAGCGCTGGCCGCCAAAGCCTTTGCCCTGTACCGGCGCCGAGGCGGAACGAGGCAGTTGCCGATGCCCGACTTCTACATCGGCGCCCATGCGGCGGTTGCCAATCTGAGCGTGCTGACCCGCGACCCCGCTGGGTACACAAGCTACTTCCCTCGCCTGGCCGTGCTCGGGCCCTGAACAGCGCCCACCCGTTGAACGAAGCGATGCTCATCGTCGACGACCTGCGCGTCGCCTACCCCACGCGCGATGGCGGCTTGATCGAAGTCGTGCGCGGCGTCTCTTTCACGCTCGGCCGCGAACGGCTGGGCATCGTGGGCGAATCGGGCTCGGGCAAGTCGCAGACCGGGCGCGCGATCCTCGGCCTCACGGCGCCCGGCGGCCGGGTCAGCGCGGCAAGCTTGCGTTTCGCCGGCATCGACCTGCTGAGCTGCCCGCCGCGCCAGCGCCGGGCGCTGCGCGGCGGCCGCATCGCGATGGTCTTGCAAGACCCGAAATACGCGCTCGACCCGGTGATGAAGATCGGCGCGCAGATCGTCGAGACCCTGCAGGCGCACCACCCGGTGCCGCGCCGCGAAGCGCGCAAGCAGGCGCTGGCCGCCTTGGCGGCGGTGCAGATCGATGACCCGGCGCGGGTCTTCGACCTCTACCCGCACGAAGTCTCGGGCGGCATGGGCCAGCGCGCGATGATCGCGATGATGCTGATCGCCGGGCCCGAG
>Ga0307513_10002572_pt1 | contig 25075 bp, 26 predicted proteins | sample 15_EM_MG_FD_202174 | JGI IMG/M metagenome (GOLD analysis project Ga0307513, IMG submission 202174) | Populus trichocarpa ectomycorrhiza microbial communities from riparian zone in the Pacific Northwest, United States - 15_EM | ecosystem: Host-associated > Plants > Roots > Unclassified | place...
CCCCGGCGCGATGGCGTTGACCCGAATCCGGTCGGGCGCGAGGTTCTTGGCGGCCGAGCGGGTCATGCTCCACAACGCCGCCTTCGAGGCGCCATAGCCGATCTGATTGTTGACCCCCTGGAAGGCCCCGACGGTCAGGATGTTGATGATGGAGGCGCCGCCGCAGGCGGGATCGGTCGCCGCTCCGGAGGCCTTCATATGCGGTGCGACGGCCTGCATGAGGAACAGCGGCCCCTTGGTGTTTACCGCGAAGACCTTGTCGAACTGCGCCTCCGTGGCCGTGGCGAGGCTGTAGGGCAACGGGTTGGCGGCGTTGTTGACCAGGATGTCCAGGCGGCCATAGCGCGCGATCGTCCGGTCGACCAGCGCCTGGATCTGGTCGATCTCGCCCATGTGGCAGGCGACGGCGTCGACCTCCGCCCCCTCGCACCGCAGGCGCTCCGCCGCGGCGTCGAGGGCGTCCTGCTTGCGGCTGGAGATCGTCAGTCGGGCGCCCGCGCCAGCCAGGCCCCGGGCGATCTCATAACCCAGGCCTCGACTCGCGCCGGTGATGATGGCGACACGGCCGGAGAGATCGAACAGGCGCTGGATGGCGGGCGAAAGCATTGAAGTCTCCGGAGCGAGCCTGGCGTTTCTTTTGGGGGAACCCCCGGCGCTTCACAAGGCCGCCGGCGGCGCATCTGCAGGGCGGCTGCGCCGGATTGCGGCTCTCAGCGAGCCCGGCGCAGAGATGCATGGCCGCCTAACCGGCGGCCGTCTCGAGGGTATTCGCGAGGACGCAATTCACGCCGGTTCAGCGGCGGAAGGAATGGTGGATGCGACAGGGATTGAACCTGTGACCCCCTCGGTGTGAACGAGGTGCTCTCCCGCTGAGCTACGCATCCGCCGGTCAGGAAGGGATGGGCCTATAGCTCGCGCGACGGCGCCGGGCAAGCGCCTAGGCGGGGGGCAGCAGCCGCAGGCAGCTTTCCACCAGTTCGTCGTAGTGGGAGATCAGGATGTCGGGCGCCAGTTCCGCGGCCGGGATCTCGGTGTAGCCGAAGGTCACCAGGATCAGCGGTGTGCCTGCGCCCCGCGCCGCGCCGGCGTCGGTGGCGGCGTCGCCGACCATGATCGTGCGCCCGATGTCGCCGCCGACGGCCATCACCGACTCGATCAGGTGGGCCTTGTCGGGCTTGATGGCGCTGACCGCGTCGGCCCCCGCCACCGCGTCGAACAGCCGGGCGAGGTCGAGGGCCGCCAGCAGGTTCACCGACAGGTCCGTGCGCTTGTTGGTGCACACCACCAGCTTGGCGCCGGCGGCCTTCAGCGCCTCCAGCGCGGCGACCGCGCCGGGAAACGGCCGGCTCTCGTCGGCGATATGGGCGTTGTAGTGGGCGATGAAGCGGTCGAACAGCTCGGTTCCCCGCTCGGGCGGGATCGTCGCGCCGGCCTCGCTGAAACCGCGCTCCAGCAGCCATCGCGCCCCGCGCCCGATGAACGGCCGCGCGTCGGCCAGCGAGAACGGCGTCAGGCCCTCCTGCGCCAGCAGGACGTTGAGCGTGCCGATCAGGTCGGGCGCCGAATCCACCAGGGTTCCGTCGAGGTCGAAGGCGATGGTCGCCCCGTCGAGGGCGGCGAGGTCGGCCACGATGGTCAGGCTCCTGTGGAAAGCGCTCGCCGTTTCGGCCAAACCTCGCAAGATTGCAACGTCTGCCGACTCGAAGGGCCTCGCACATGAGCCAGAACCCGACGCCCGCCCGCGCCGCCGTCATCATGGCCGCCGGCAAGGGCACGCGGATGAAGTCGCCGACTCCCAAGGTGCTGCACAAGGTCGGCGGGCGCACGATCCTCGACCGGGTGATCGACGCCGTGCAGGCGGTCGGCTGCGACAGGATCGTGGTGGTGGTGGGCGACCACAGCCCTTCGGTGCGCGCCCACGCCGCCGCGCGGCTGGGGGAGGGCGCCATCGTCGTCCAGGACCCGCCGCTCGGCACCGGCCACGCCGTGCTGGCCGCGGAGCCTGCCCTGGCCGACTTCGAGGGCGACGTCCTGGTCACCAACGGCGATTGTCCGCTGCTGGAGGCCGCCGACCTTGCGCCGCTGTTCAAGCTGCGCGCCAGCGGCGCCCCGCTGGCGATCCTCGGGTTCGAGCCCGCCGATCCCGCCAACCTCTATGGCCGGCTGATCCGCGGCGCCGACGGCCACATCCTGCGCATCGTCGAGGAAAGGGAAGCCACGCCGGAGCAGAAGTCGGTGAAGGCCTGCAACGCCGGCATGCTGGTGGCCGATCGCGCCCGGCTGTTCGGCTGGCTGAAGCGGGTGACCAACGCCAACGCCAAGGGCGAATACTACCTCACCGACATCGTCGGCCTCGCCGTGGCCGAGGAGGCCGTCGTCCGCGCCAGCTTCTCGCCTGAGAGCTCGGTGATGGGCGCCGATTCGCAAGCGATGCTGGCCGACGCCGAGGCGATCTTCCAGCAGCGGATGCGCGCGAAGGTGCTGGCCGTGGGCGTGGCCATGCCCGCGCCCCACACCGTCCATTTCAGCTGGGACACCCAGATCGCGCCGGGCGCGACGGTGGAGCAGTTCGTGGTCTTCGCCCCCGGCGTCAGCGTCGAGACCGCCGCCGTCATCCGCGCCTTCAGCCACCTGGAAGGCGCTCACGTCCACGAGGGCGCGATCGTCGGACCCTATGCGCGGCTGCGCCCGGGCGCCGACATCGGTGAGGGCGCCCACATCGGCAATTTCGTCGAGGTCAAGAAGGTCGCGGTCGGCAAGGGCGCCAAGGCCAACCACCTGGCCTATCTGGGCGACGGCTCGGTGGGGGCCGGCGCCAACATCGGAGCCGGGACGATCTTCTGCAACTACGACGGCTTCGACAAGTACGAGACCCACGTCGGCGCCGGCGCCTTCATCGGCTCGGACAGTGCGCTGGTGGCGCCGGTTCGGGTGGGCGACGGCGCCTTCGTCGGCTCGGGCTCGGTGATCACCGACGACGTCGCCGACGACGCGCTGGCGCTCGGGCGCGGCCGCCAGGTGGAGAAGCCCGGCTGGGCTGCGCGGTTCAGATCGGAAAAACTCGCCAACCGGACGAAGAAATAGCGTCGCGGGCGCGCGCGCCTTCGCATATGGAACGGGCATGAGCGCAGACGCAGACGAACAGAAGAAAGCCGCCGGCGAGGCCGCCGCGGGCCTGGTGGAATCCGGCATGACCGTGGGCCTGGGCACCGGCTCCACCGCGGCCTGGTTCGTCCGGGCCCTCGCCGCCCGCAAGCTGGACGTGGTGGGGGTGCCGACCTCCCAGGCCACCGCCGACCTGGCGACCGGCCTCGGCATCCGGCTGATCGACCTGGGCGCGGCCAGGACCCTCGACCTCACCGTCGACGGCGCCGACGAGATCGGCCCCGGCCTGTCGCTGATCAAGGGCGGCGGCGCGGCCCTGCTGCGCGAGAAGCTGGTGTGGGAGGCCTCCAGGCGTTGCGTGGTGATCGCCGACGCCGCCAAGCGCGTGGCCGTGCTGGGCAAGTTCCCCCTGCCCATCGAGGTCGCAGCCTTCGGCCACGAGACCACCGCCCTGCGGATCTGCGACGTGATGGCCGAGCTGGAGATCGGCGCCGCGCCGCGCCTGCGGGTGCGCGACGGCCAGGCCGTGCGAACCGACAACGGCAACCTTATCTATGACGCGGCGTGCGGCCGCATCGAGGAGCCGGCGCTGCTGGCTGCGGCGCTGAAGAGCCTGACCGGGGTCGTCGATCACGGCCTGTTCCTCGACCTGGCCGACCACGCGCTGGTGGGCGCCCCCGAGGGCGTGGTGAGCCTGGAACCTTAAGGAGCCCTCGGTGGCGAAATACGACTACGACCTCTTTGTCATCGGCGCGGGTTCGGGCGGCGTGCGTGCGGCGAGGCTGGCGGCCATGTCCGGCGCCCGCGTCGGCGTCGCCGAGGAGCACCGCGTCGGCGGGACCTGCGTCATCCGCGGCTGCGTGCCCAAGAAGTTCATGGTCTACGCTTCGGAATTTTCTCATCATTTCAAGTTGGCCAAGGCCTACGGCTGGACGGTGGGCGAGGCGGGCTTCGACTGGCCGGCCTTCATCGCCGAGAAGGACAAGGAGATCGCCCGCCTGTCGGGGGTCTACGTCACCAACCTCAGCAACGCCGGCGCCGTCCTGCTGCACGGCAAGGCCCGCCTGCTGGACGCCCACACCGTCGAGGTGGTCGGCGTCAAGACGGTCACCGCCGACAAGATCCTCATCGCCACGGGGGGGCGTCCCTGGGCGCCGCCCGACCTGCCGGGCGTCGAGCATGTCATCTCGTCCAACGAGGCCTTCCACCTGGAGCAGCTGCCTAGGCGGATCGTCATCGCCGGCGGCGGCTATATCGCCGTGGAGTTCGCCGGCATCTTCGCCGGCCTCGGCGTCGAGACCGTCCTCGTCCACCGCGGCCCCAACATCCTGCGCGGCTTCGACGACGACGTGCGCGCCCACCTGGCCGACGAAATGGCCAAGCGCGGGATCAAGGTGCTGCTGGGTTGCCAGCACAAGAGCATCGAGAAGACCGCCACGGGCCTGGTCAGCCAGCTCAGCAACGGCATGACCCTGGAAAGCGACGTGGTGATGCTGGCCCTGGGCCGCGAAGCCTATGTCGAGGGCCTCGGCCTGGAAGCCGCCGGGGTGAAGCTGAACGAAGCCGGCGCCGTCGCCGTCGACGACTATTCCCGCACCAATGTCGAGAACATCTGGGCCGTCGGCGACGTCACCGACCGCATCAACCTGACGCCGGTGGCGATCCGCGAAGGCGCGGCCTTCGCCGAGACCGAGTTCTATGGCCGTCCCACCACCTTCGACCACGACATGGTGGCCTCGGCCGTCTTCTCCCAGCCGCCGGTCGGCTCCGTGGGCCTCAGCGAGGCCGACGCCCGTCACACCTATGGCAAGGTCGACATCTACCTCTCGCGCTTCCGGCCGATGAAGTACGCCTTCGCCGGCGCCGACGAGCGCTGCCTGATCAAGCTGGTGGTGGCCGCCGAAAGCCAGAAGATCGTCGGTTGCCACGTCGTCGGCCCCGACGGGCCGGAGATCATCCAGATGGCGGCGGTGGCGCTGAAGATGGGCGTCACCAAGGCCCAGTGGGATTCCACCTGCGCCGTGCACCCGACGCTGGCCGAGGAACTGGTGACCATGCGCGAGAAGCATTCGCCCAAGGCCCTGGGCGCGGCGGCATGAGCCACGTCCCGGCGCCCCGGGACCGGTTTTCGGCCTGGTGCGGCTGGGTGCTCGCCGGCGTTGCGGCGCTCGCGCCGCTCATCGCCTGGCTCGGTCCCCTGGCGTTCGCCCCGGTGATGGCCGTCGCGGGCCTGCTGACCCTGCCGGCGGCGCGGATCACCGATGAGGAAAGGCCCGCCGCGCTCGCCCTGCTGGTGATCCTGATCTGGGCGTCGGGATCGATGATCTGGAGCCCCTACCATCCCGGCGAACTGGAGGAGGCCACCGCGCTCAAGCTCGTGCTGATGGCCGGCCTCTTCTGGGCGCTCGCCAGCGCTGCGGCCCGCGCGGCGCCGGGATCGCGGATCTGGAGCCTGCGGATCTTCGCCTGGGGCATGGCCGGCCTCGGCGTCGTGCTGCTGGTCGAGGGCCTGACCGGGGCGGGCCTCTATCAGGCGCTGCGCAGCGCGATGCACGATCCCATCCGCCACGACCTGGCGGCCAAGAATGTCGCTGTCGGCGCCTTCGTCCTGACGATCTTCTGGGCGCCCGCCGCGCTCGCCGGCGCGCGGGTCGGCGGGGCAGGGTGGCTGGCCTTGCCGATGGTGGCGGGCCTGGTGGTCTCCAGCCTCGTCTTCGGGGCCGACGCGCCGCTGGCGGCCCTGGTGATCGGCCTGGTCGCGGCCCTGGCGGTCTGGCGCTGGCCGACGGCGGCGCCGAGGCTGCTGGCCGCCGTCGCCGCCGTGTTCTTCCTGCTGATGCCGCTCCTGCTGGCCGTGCTCATTTCCGGCGGCCACTACGAGGCCCTGGAGAAGGCCGCGCCGCTCTCCTGGGCCCAGCGCATGGGCTATTGGCGCCACGCGGTCACCTGGATCGCCGACCACCCCCTGCGCGGCTGGGGCCTGGACGCCAGCCGGATGTTCGCCCCCGGGATCCAGCTGCATCCCCATGACGCGGCCCTGCAGATGTGGCTCGAACTCGGCGTCATCGGCGCCATGGCCGCGACCGTGTTCTGGGTGGTGGTCTTCCTGCGCATGAGCAGGCCCAAGCCCGACGCCGCCATGGCCGCCTCGGCGGCCTCGGCCGTCGCCTTCCTGGTTTTCGCCGCCGTCAGCTTCGGCGTCTGGCAGGAATGGTGGATCGCCGTCGGCGGCTTTTCCGCGGCCCTTTGCACCGCCCTTTCGCGCCAGCCGGCGCTGGGCCGCTCGGCTCCGCGCGACGCGATCGGCGCGCGGGCGTCGACGATCGGTCCCTTTTCGGAGTAGAAGGCCCGCTTTCGTCCGCCGCCATCCTGTGCGGGCGCGGAGCATGCGATGACCGAACAGTGGACGCCGGCCTCCTGGAGAGCCAAGCCCGCCAAGCACCTGCCGACGGACTATCCCGATCCGGCCGCCCTGGCCGGGGTCGAACAGACCCTGCGCGGGATGCCGCCGCTGGTGTTCGCCGGCGAGGCCCGCCGCCTGAAATCCCTGCTGGGCGACGTGGCCGAGGGTCGCGCCTTCCTGCTGCAAGGGGGCGACTGCGCCGAGAGCTTCAAGGAATTCGCCGCCGACAACATCCGCGACACCTTCCGCCTGCTGCTGCAGATGGCCGTGGTGCTCACCTTCGCCGGCGGCAAGCCGGTGGTGAAGGTCGGCCGCATGGCCGGCCAGTTCGCCAAGCCGCGCTCCAGCCCCACCGAGACCAAGGGCGACGTCACCTTGCCGTCCTACCGCGGCGACAACATCAACGGCATGGAGTTCACGCCGGAGGCCCGCACGCCCGATCCGGAGCGGTTGCTGAAGGCCTATGGCCAGTCGTCGTCGACGCTGAACCTGCTGCGCGCCTTCGCCGGCGGCGGCTACGCCGACCTCGACAACATCCATCGCTGGACCCTGGGCTTCGTGGCCGACAGCCCGCAAGGCGCCCGCTACCGCGAACTGGCCGAGAAGATCAGCGAGACGCTGGCCTTCATGGCCGCCATCGGCGTGACCCAAGCCAGCCACCCCACCTTGCACCAGGTGGAGTTCTTCACCTCCCACGAGGCCCTGCTGCTGGGCTACGAGGAGGCGATGACCCGCGTGGATTCCACCAGCGGCGATTGGTACGACACCTCCGCCCACCTGGTCTGGATCGGCGAGCGGACCCGCCAGCCCGACGGCGCCCACATCGAGTTCTGCCGTGGGATCAAGAACCCGATCGGCATGAAGGTCGGCCCCAACGACACGCCCGAGAGCCTGCTGCGGCTGGTGGACGTGCTCAATCCGGCCAACGAGGCCGGGCGCCTGACGCTCTACGGCCGCTTCGGCGCCGACAAGATCGACGCCTGCCTGCCGCAGCTGATGGCCGCCACCCGGCAGGCCGGCGCCCAGGTGGTCTGGGCCTGCGACCCGATGCACGGCAACGTCATCACCGCGGCCAACGGCTACAAGACCCGCCCCTTCGACCGCATCCTGGCCGAGGTGAAGAGCTTCGTGGCGATCGCGATGGCGCAGGGCGTCCATCCGGGCGGGGTCCACCTGGAGATGACCGGCCAGAACGTCACCGAATGCACCGGCGGGGCGCGTGCGCTCAGCGAGGGCGACCTCGCCGACCGCTACCACACCCACTGCGATCCGCGCCTGAACGGCGAGCAAGCGCTGGAACTGGCCTTCCTGCTGGCCGAGAAGCTGAAGGAAGACCGGGTGGACGTCTCGCGCGCGGCGGAGTAAGGCCGCCCGCCTCAGGCAGTTATTGTCGCCCGCGGTCGATCGCGGGCGCTTCGATCGGTCATCGTCATGCAGTCCCCCACGACCTCCCCGGCGGGAGGGCGTCGATCCATCGTCCGTACTGAACTGGGCCAGCTTCTCACCCTGGCGTGGCCGGTGGTGGCGTCGCGCCTGGGGATCATGGCCATGGGGCTGACCGACGTGATCATCGTCGGCCGCTATTCGGCGACCCAGCTCGGCTATCACGCGCTCGGCTGGGCGCCCACCAGCGTGGTCCTGACCACCGCCATCGGCCTGCTGGTCGGCATCCAGGTCATGACGGCGCGCGCCATCGGCGAGGGCAGGCGCGAGGCCACCGGCGCCGTCCTGCGCCGGGGCCTGTCATACAGCGTCCAGATCGGCTTCGTCAGCATGGCGGTGCTCTTCGTGCTGGGTCCGCCGCTGATGCACAACATCGGGCTGGAGGCCGACCTGGCCGACGGCGCCTCGGCGGTGCTGCGGGTCTTTTCGCTCTCCATGCCGCTCTACGCCCTCAGCGTCGCCGCCAGCCTCTGGCTGGAGGGCCAGGCCAAGCCCGGTCCGGTGGCGGCCGCCACCTGGGGGGCCAACCTCGTCAACCTGGCGCTGGGCCTGCTGCTGACGCCCGGCAGCCTCGGCCTGCCGGCCTTCGGCGCCGTGGGCGCGGCCTGGGCCACCGTGGGCGCGCGCGCCTTCCTCAGCATCGCCCTGCTGGTCTTCATCGTCCGCATGCCCCAGGCCCGCGCCTGGGGGGTGTTCGACAAGCCGCCGCGCGACCTGGTCGCCGAATCCCGGCAGCGGCAGGTCGGCTACGGCGCCGGCGCCTCGAACTTCTTCGAGACCGCCGCCTTCGCCGGGATGAACGTCATCGCCGGCTGGATCAGCGGCCTGACCGTGGCCGGCTGGGCGGTGATGCTCAATGTCGTGGCCATCGTCTTCATGATCCCGCTGGGCCTGTCGACGGCCGGCGCGGTGACGGTGGGCCGCGCCTACGGCGCCCGCGACGCGGCGGGCGTGCGCCGGGCGGGCCTGCTGGTCTTCGCCGTCGCCCTGGTGGTGAGCATCGCGGCCGCGCTGATCATCTGGCCGGCGGCCCGGCCGATCGCCCAGGCCTACACCACCGATGCGGCGACCATCGCCCTGGCCGCGCCGGCGCTGGCGCTGTCGTGCCTGTTCCTGATCCCCGACGCCCTGCAGGTGGTGGTCTCCCAGGCGCTGCGGGCGAGGGGAGACGTCCTGGTCCCCAGCTGCACCCACCTGGCCAGCTACATCTTCGTCATGCCGCCGCTGGCCTGGTGGCTGGCGATTCCCCTGGGGCTTGGCCTGAACGGCATCGTCTGGGCGGTGATCGCCGCCAGCTTCGCCGCCGCCGGCCTGCTGCTGGGGCGCTTCTGGATGCTCAGCCGCCAGCCGCTCTAGGATGCCCCCTCTGGAGGGCTGTCGGCCGACTGAGGGGGACTACGCCCCCAGGATCCAGCCTTCTTCCCGCTCGGCGTCCAGCACCACGTCGGCGGGCGCGTCCTTGGCCGGCGCGAAGGCCGCCCCCAGCTTGCCGGCCTCGTCCAGCCTGGCGAAATGTTCAGCCGTGGCGCGTACTTGCGCCAGGTCCTTGACCTCGCCCGCCGCCGGCTGGACCTTCAGCAGCGAGGGGTAGACCTCGGCGACCACCACGTCGACGCCCTCCAGGTCGGCGGGCGTCAGGGCCTTGAACCCGGTCTCGAACGGCCAGGCCTTCAGGACCTCGCCGCGGGCCAGCTTCATCCGCCGCACCGCCGGGATGCCCAGGATCGCCTGGCCGCCCACCGAGCCGTTGTAATAGAGCTTCCAGATCGAGGCCGCGCCCTTGGCCGCCAGGTCCGCATGGCGGAACTCGGGCAGGTCGTCGGGGCCGTGGGCTCGCGCGCGCTTGGGCTGCAGGGTGGTCAGCGCGTCCTTCGGCGGGCAGCCCCAGAACGGGAAGGGGCCGCCGGTCATCCGCCGGTTGATCTCCGAGCCGACGCCGAAGCGGTTGTTGGTGTTGTCGGCCTTGTCCTTGACCATCTTGTCGAGCTGGTCCCAGGCCGCGCGCCACGGCGCCTCGCCCGGCAGGTTCAGGGCCTTGGCGAAGCCGCGCGGAAAGCCCAGCGGGAAATCGAACCCCACCAGGGCGCGCTCGCCGCGCTTCTTGAAGTCGTCGAGGATGGCGGTCAGCTTCTTTTCCGCCTCCGCCCGCGTCGACGGATTGTACGACTCGAAGGCCAGGCGGAAGCGCACGTCGCGCTTCAGCACGCCGATCCAGACGGAGTCGGCCCCCGTCGCAGGCTTCGCTGCGGCGCTCCAGTCGACGATCACATAGGCGCTGAACAGACGCTGCACGCAAAGGCTCCTCGGGTGAGACCGTCGCGGCTTTTAGCGGCTCAACCCCGGCGGGCCAATGGCGAGTGCGTTCACAAGCCGCGCCGGAGCGTTAGATTGACCCTTTCGAGTCGCCGAAAGGTCGTTTCATGCAGCACTTCCCCCGGATTTCGGTCGTAATCCTGACCCTGGCCCTGACCGCCTGCGGCCCGAAGACCGAAAGCCCGCCCGGCGCGCCCAAGGCGGCGCCGGCGAAGTCTGCGCGCGCGCTCCCCACCGGGCCGACGTTCAGCGGCCAGGGCACGGTGGTTTCGCTGGACCGCGCCCGGATCGTCCTGGACCACGACGCCGCGCCGGGCGGCCTGCCGGCCGGCCGCACCACCTTCGAGGCCGACGCCGCCGTCCTCGCCGAGGCGCCCATCGCCCCCGGCGCCCGCGTCGCCTTCAGCTACCAGGACTGGAAGCCCACGCCCCTGCTGGTGGAGATGAAGGCGCGCTGAGCTATCCCAGCTTCACCAGCATCTTCCCCAGGTTCTGCCCCTTGAAGAGGCCGAGGAAGGCGTCCGGCGCGTTGTCCAGGCCCTCGACCACCGTCTCGCGCCACGTCATCTTGCCCGCGTCGATCCAGCCCTTCAGGTCGGCGAGGAAGGCGGCGCGCTCGTCCTGGTGCTGGCCCACCAGGAAGCCCTGCATCCTGATGCTCTTGCTGATCATCAGGCCGAGATTGCGCGGGCCGGGCGGCGGCTGGGTGCTGTTGTAGACCGAGATCATCCCGCAGAGTGCAAAGCGGGCGAATGGCTTGGCGTTGGTCAGCGCCGCTTCCAGGTGGGCGCCGCCGACGTTCTCGAAATAGACGTCGATCCCCTCCGGCGCTGCGGCCTTCACCGCGGCGGCGAGGTTGGGCTCGGCCTTGTAGTCGATGGCGTGGTCGACGCCGATCTCCTTCAGGAAGGCGACCTTCTCCGCGCCGCCGGCCGAGCCGATCACCTTGTGCCCCTTGGCCTTGGCGATCTGGCAGACGACCGAGCCCACCGCCCCGGCCGCGCCGGAGACCAACACCACGTCGCCGGTCTTCAGCCCCGCGACGCTCAGCAGCCCCGCATAGGCCGTCAGCCCCGTCATGCCGGCCACGCTCAGGAAGGTCTGCGGCGCCAGGCCCATGGCGTCGAACTTCTGCACCGACGCCGCCGGGGCGTTGAAGCCCTCGCGCCAGCCGAAGCTGCTCAGCACCAGGTCGCCCGCCGCAAAGCCCTCGGCGTTGGAGGCGGTGACTTCCCCCAGCGCCGCGCCGTCGGCCGCCTCGCCGATCCGCCAGGGCGCGGCATAGCTCGGCCCGTCGTTCATCCGGCCGCGCATATAGGGATCGACCGACATCCACAGATTGCGCACCTGCACCTCGCCCGGCGCGGGCGGGGGCAGGTCCACCGTGACGGTCTCGAAGTTGTCGTGGGTCGGGAGGCCGACGGGGCGGCTCTTCAGCCGGATTTCGCGCACCTTGGTCATCTCGAGGTCTCTCCCTGGAATCCAGCCGATGGATTGAAACGAATGTTTATCGCGTCGCGCCGGTGGCGTCGAAGCCGCTTTGCATGTTAGCCGCAGCCTCGGGTATCGCGGAGCAGGTCATGGCTGAATCCCTTAGAGGCGGCGTCATCGGCGCGGGCGTGTTCGGCGGCTTTCATGCGCGCAAATACGCCAGCCTGTCAGGCGTGGTGCTCTCGGCGGTGCTGGACGCCGAGGCCGATCGCGCCGCCGCTGTGGCCATGCCCCTGGGCGGGCGGGCCTTCGTCGACATGGCCGCGTTCCTGGAAGCCGTGGATGTCGTCACCGTGGCCTCGCCCGCCATCCATCACGCCGAACATGCGCTCGCCGCCCTGCGCGCCGGCAAGCCGGTCTATATCGAAAAGCCGCTGGCCATCACGCTCGCCGACGCCGAGGCGATCCAGGCCGAAGCCGCCGCCCGCGGCCTCGTCGTCGCCTGCGGCCACCAGCAGCGGGTGATCTTCCAGGCCATGGGCCTGTTCGACATCCCCGAACAGCCGCTGCGCCTGGAATCCCTGCGCCATGGCGTCCCCTCGACCCGCAGCCTCGACGTCTCGGTGGTCCTCGACCTGATGATCCACGACCTCGACCTGGCGCTCTCCCTGTCGACGGGCGAGCCGGTCACGGCCGAGGGCGAGGGCGTCATGGGCGACAGCGGCGGCTGGGACGTCGCCCGCGCCGAGATCACCTTCGACAACGGCTTCGTCGCCGAGTTCGACGTCTCCCGTGTCGCCCCGGCCATGCAGCGCACCATGAAGATCGTCTATCTCTCGGGCGAGGTGGAGATCGATTTCGTCAGCCACGCCTTCCGCAACACCACGCCCTACGCCCTGAACCCCGATTTCGCCCAGACGCCGGCCGCCAGGGACAGCCTCGGCGCCAGCGTCGCCGCCTTCCTGGAGGCCGTCCGGGGCGAGGCGCCGCGCCCGGTGGTCACTGCGCGCGAAGCCACCCGCGCGCTCGATCTGGCCCTGGCCGTCGAGCATGCCCTGGAAGAGGCCGGCTGAGGCGCCTATCTTGGGCCGACAGGGAGCTCCAGACATGTCCACCGCCTATGACTACGCCTTCACCGCCATCGATGGCGGCCCGCTGCCGCTGACCACCTTCAAGGACAAGGTCGTGCTGGTGGTGAACACCGCCTCGGCCTGCGGGCTGACGCCGCAGTACGACGGGCTGGAGAAGCTCTATTCCGACTACAAGGACCAGGGGCTGGTGGTGCTGGGCGTCCCCTGCAACCAGTTCGCCGGCCAGGAGCCCGGGACCGAGGCCGAGATCAAGGATTTCTGCGAGACCCGCTTCAACATCGACTTCCCCCTGACCGCCAAGGCCGAGGTGAAGGGCGAGGGCGCCCATCCCTTCTACAAGTGGGCCAGGGAAGAGCTTGGCGAACCTGCCGAACCGACCTGGAACTTCCACAAGATCCTGATCGGCAAGGACGGCCGCGCCCTCCAGGCCTTCGGCCCCCGCACCGAGCCCCAGGCGGGCGAGGTCGTCGACGCCATCAAGGCCGCGCTCTAGGCCGCGATCCTTCTCCCTTTGCGGGAGAAGGATGATATATCAACTACTTGCCGAAAATCGGCCGCGTCACACCCGCTTCAGCAGCCGGCGCCGCAGGACGGCGGTGTCGGCCGTCGAGACGCCGACGCGCTCGCGCATGAACGCCGCCACTGAGCCCTCCCGTCGCGTCATCGCCGCGAACGCAGCCTCCAGATAGGCCGGGTCGGCGGTCATCATCACGCCGCGGACGTCGGCCGGCAGCTTCATGATCTCCGGATAGCCGGCCGGGCCCTTGGTGGAACGCCGCGCCACGGCCTCGTAGTCCATCACCTTGTTGGTCAAGGCGTAGTCGGCCAGCACCTGGTCATGGGAGACGCCGAGCGTGGTCAGCAGCAGCGCCGCGGCGATGCCCGTGCGGTCCTTGCCGGCCGAGCAGTGGAAGGCCAGCGGCGTGCGCCCGGCCACCAGCTCCGCGAACATCCGACGATAGCTGTCGGCCTGCTGGTAGGGCAGCTCCTCATAGGACTTCAACATCCGCGCCCGCATCGCTGCCGCCGTAAGCGCGGGCGGCGTCGGCGCGCCGGGCGCGGCCTTGGGGGGATCGTAGTCGCGGCTCAGCAGCGCGGGGGCGTGCGCCCCTTGCCAGACTGTCGGCTCCTGGCTGCGCTCGGTGGTGGTGCGGAAGTCGCAGATCACCTGCACGCCCAGCTTCGACAGATAGGCGTAGTCGGCCGGCGTCAGGTCCACCATAGAGCCCGAGCGATAGAGAACGCCCCACCGCACCATGCGCCCCTCGGCGCCGCGATAGCCGCCGAGGTCTCGGAAGTTACGCCCGCCCTCCAGCGGCAGCACCCGCTCGGCCACCTCCGTGGCGCCGGCCCGTCCCGCCAGCCGGAAGTAGGGCCTTGGGCTGATCGGCGCTGCGCCGGTCCAGGCGCCCGCCGCGCGGCGGGCCACGACACGGTTGAAGGGGCCATCCGGCTGTTCGGACTGGCGGATCTCCACCGCCGGCCCCTGCCAGCTCAATCGCAGCTCGCCATTGGCCAGGCGTTGGCACTCGGCCTGCGTCACCGCCGCGAAGGCCGCCGTCGGCAGGGCGCCCAGCGCCAGGCTGGTCGCCACCAGGTCGCGCCGCGTGATGGTCATGCCGATCTCCTTGGCGGGGCGCTTGTCCCCGTCCGATGACGCTTGCGCGAACGCGGTGCGCGGGGCGAGCCTATGGCACCACCCGCACCGCGCCGCGCGCGGCGCTGGTGGTGAAGGCCGCATAGGCTCGCAGCGCCGCCGAGACCTTGCGGGGGCGTGGAGCGGCGGGCTTCCAGGCGTCGGCGCCGCGGGCTTCCATGGTCCGGTGGCGATGCGCCAGTTCGCGCTCGTCGACGGCCAGCCTGATCGTGCGGTTAGGGATGTCGATCTCGATCAGGTCGCCTTCCTCGACGAGGCCGATCAGCCCGCCCTCGGCGGCCTCGGGCGAGACGTGGCCGATGGAGAGGCCGGAGGTGCCGCCGGAGAAGCGGCCGTCGGTGATCAGGGCGCAGGCTTTCCCCAGGCCCTTCGATTTCAGGTAGCTGGTCGGATAGAGCATCTCCTGCATGCCCGGGCCGCCGCGGGGGCCCTCGTAGCGGATGACGAGCACGTCGCCGGCGACGATCTTGCCGGTCAGGATGGCGCTGACGGCGTCGTCCTGGCTCTCGAAGACCTTGGCCGGGCCGGAGAAGACCAGGATGCTGTCGTCCACGCCGGCGGTCTTTACGATGCAGCCGTCCAGCGCGATGTTGCCCGAAAGCACGGCCAGGCCGCCGTCCTTGGAGAAGGCGTGCTCGGCCGAGCGGATGACGCCGGCCTCGCGGTCGAGGTCGAGTTCCTTCCAGCGGCGATCCTGGCTGAAGGCGGTTTGCGTCGGCACCCCGCCCGGCGCCGCCCGGAAGAAGGTCTGGACCGCCTCGCTGTTGGCGCGGCTGATGTCCCAGCGGCCGAGCGCCTCGCCCATGCTGGCGGCATGCACCGTCGGCAGGTCGGTGTGCAGCAGTTCGGCGCGGTCGAGTTGGCCGAGGATCGCCATGACCCCGCCGGCGCGGTGGACGTCCTCCATGTGCACGTCGCTCTTGGCGGGCGCGACCTTGCAGAGGCAGGGCACCCGGCGGGAGAGACGGTCGATGTCGTCCATGGTGAAGGGCACGCCGCCCTCGGCCGCGGCGGCCAGCAGGTGCAACACGGTGTTGGTCGAGCCGCCCATGGCGATGTCGAGGCTCATGGCGTTCTCGAAGGCCTCGAAGCTCGCGATGTTGCGCGGCAGGACGCTCTCGTCGTCCTGCTCGTAGTAGCGCTTGGCGATGTCCACGATCAGGTGGCCGGCTTCCAGGAACAGGCGCTGGCGATCGGCGTGGGTGGCGAGCACCGAGCCGTTGCCGGGCAGGGAGAGGCCGAGCGCCTCGGTCAGGCAGTTCATGGAATTGGCCGTGAACATGCCCGAACAGGAGCCGCAGGTCGGGCAGGCCGACCGTTCGATGGTGGCGACCTCCTCGTCGGTCATGGCGTCGTCGGCCGCGGCGACCATGGCGTCGATCAGGTCGAGGGCGACTTCCTTGCCTTTGAGCACCACCTTGCCGGCCTCCATCGGCCCGCCGGAGACGAAGACCACGGGGATGTTGATCCGCATGGCCGCCATCAGCATGCCGGGCGTGATCTTGTCGCAGTTGGAGATGCAGACCATGGCGTCGGCGCAGTGGGCGTTGACCATGTATTCGACGCTGTCGGCGATCAGCTCGCGCGAGGGCAGGCTGTAGAGCATGCCGTCGTGGCCCATGGCGATGCCGTCATCCACCGCGATGGTGTTGAATTCCTTGGCCACGCCGCCGGCCCGCTCGATCTCGCGCGCCACCATCTGGCCCAGGTCCTTCAGGTGGACGTGGCCGGGCACGAACTGGGTGAAGGAGTTGACCACCGCGATGATCGGCTTGCCGAAGTCGCTGTCCTTCATGCCCGTGGCGCGCCACAGGCCGCGCGCGCCGGCCATGTTGCGGCCGTGGGTGGTGGTTCTGGAACGATACGGAGGCATCTGGAACTTCCTGGCTGACGCACGCGCGGCCAAGGCCTAGCGCGCACGCGGCTTACCACGAGTGGGCGCGCGTTTGAAAAACGAAATAGGGTGAGGGCCGCCGGCGTGACGGTCTCAGCCAAGCAACGCCCTAGGGCAGCGCCCGCACCCCGAACATATAGGGATGCCCCCAGGCCAGCGCGCCCCACGCCACGACGCCCAGGACGATCCGCCACCAGCCGATCTCGCCGATCTTCAAGGCCTGGCGGCCCGTGGCGATGGCCCCGAAGGGCAGGTTGGAGGTCTGGGCGGCGAAGGCGCTCCAGCTTTCGCCCAGGGCCCGCTTGCGCTTGGCGTCGATGCTGGCGGTCCCGAACAGCGCCAGGATCAGCATCGAGCCGAACAGGATGAAGCTGGCGGTGTCGCCGTTCACCAGCAGGTGCCCCGCCGCCCAGATCGCCACGCCCTACAGGAACGGATGCCGCGTGATCCGCAGCATGCCGCGCACGGCGTCTGGCCGGTTCAGCACGCCTTCCTGGCGCACGCTGGTGGGATTGGGCGTCGCCAGGCCGATGACGATGAACAACGTCGCCGCCAGCATCAGGGCGAGCTGCACGTCACGCGTCAGCGGCGTGACGCTCCAGTAGACGCTCTGCTCCGGCGCGACGCGGGCGCGGCCGAAGGCCAGGATCATCCAGGCCAGGCCCGCGAGCGAGGACAGCGAAAAAATCCCCATGTAGGGCCCTGCGCCGATCTTGCGCACCAGGGCGTCGCGCAGGCGGGTGCCCGACACCAGCAGGTGGATCAGCAGGAAATAGGCGGCCGCGGCGGTCAGGCTGATCATCTGGGGTCCGTGCTATGCGCGGTCAGGAGAGCCGCTTGGGCAGATCGGGCCAGTCTTCCTCGTCGTCGACCGCCGGCGCGTCCTGGTCGTCGTCATCCTCGACCCATGGCGGGGCGTCGTCCACCGCCCGGACCGCGGGAGCGGGCGCTGCAGCGATGGCCGCCTCGATCGGGGTCGGGGGCAGGGGCGCGGGCGCCGGTGCTGGCGCCGCCACGACGTTCGGCGCGGCGCGCGGCGGCAGGGGGCGTCGCAGGATGGCCTCGGCCCGCGCCATCCAGCGGTTGGCCTCCTGCACGGCCTTGGCCGGCGAAGCGCCGGCGCGCCGGCCCTCGTCGCCGCGCAGCCAGAGATCGAGCTCGAAGTCGGGGTCCTTGGGGTCGTCGAAGATCAGCCGCAGGGTCACCTGGTCGGCGGTCTCCACCACCTGGTCGAGCGCCCGGCGCGGCTCGCCGCGAAAGGCGCGCGCCACCACCACCCCGTTCACCTGCAACTCGGCGCCCACCAGTTCGTCGATGCGATAGACCAGGCACCAGGCTCCGTGGTCCCAGGCCACCGCCGCCAGCCCGGTGCTGAAGCTGAAGCCGGCCCCACGTCCACGGCCGCGCGCCGCCACCACCGCCTCGGGCTCGGCCCCCAGCACCCGGCGCAGGCCCCGGCGGATGCGCCGTTCCTCGTCCATGTACCAGATGACGCCGCTGCACAGCAGGGTCAGGGCCGCGCCCGCCAGCGCCAGCATCAAGATCAGCCGCAGGACTTCGCTCATAAGGTTAAGGCTAACGCCGTTCGGCCGCGGCGAAAAGCTTGCTCCCCTATAGGTCGAGCTCGATCACCACCGGGACGTGGTCGGACGGTTTTTCCCAGCTGCGCACGTCGCGGTGGATGATGCAGCTTTTCAGGCGGTCGGCGGCCTGGGGCGAGAGCAGCGCGTGGTCGATGCGGATGCCGTTGTTCCGCTGCCAGGCGCCGGCCTGGTAGTCCCAGAAGGTGTAGGCCTCGGGCGAGCCGTCGACCTCCAGGAAGGCTTCGGTCAGCCCCAGCCACTTCAGCGCCCGGAACGCCTCGCGGCTCTCGGGCTGGAACAGCGCGTCGCCGGTCCAGTTCTCCGGGTGCGCCGCGTCGCGGGGCTCGGGGATGACGTTGTAGTCCCCCACCAGGGCCAGGGGCTCCTCCAGCGCCAGCAGGTCGCGGGCATGGGCGTTCAGCCGCGCCATCCAGCGCAGCTTGTAGGGGAACTTCTCCGTGGCGATGGGATTGCCGTTGGGCAGGTAGATCGACGCCACCCGCACCGGGTCGGGCCCCGACACCACGGCCTCGATGTAGCGGGCGTGCTCGTCCTCGTCCTCGCCGGGCAGGCCGCGGCGGACGTCCTCCAGCGGGGTCTTCGAGACGATCGCCACGCCGTTATAGGCCTTCTGGCCATGAACGGCGCAGTTATATCCAAGTCTTTCAAAGGCTTCGACGGGGAACTTCTCGTCGACGCACTTGATCTCCTGCAGGCAGGCGACGTCCGGCTTGGCCTCCTCGAACCACCGCAGGACGGTCTCGAGCCGGGCGTTGACGGAATTGACGTTCCAGGTGGCGATGCGCATGCGGGACTCCGGCCAGGCGCGCGAGGCTAGTGGCCAGGGCGGCCCGGCTCAACACCCTTGACCGCCCATCGGCGGAGTGACTGGAATACGGGCGTCATTGCGAGGGCCGCGACATGACCACTCCCGTCAATCCCAACAAGGCGCTCTGGGAAAAGGGCGACTTCACCCGCATCGCCCAGGCGATCCGGGCGAGCGAGGCCGCGTTCGTCGCCAGCCTCGGGATCGCCCCGGGCCTGAAGGTGCTGGACCTCGGCTGCGGCGACGGCTCGACGGCCCTGCCGGCGGCCGCCCTGGGGGCCGAGGTGCTGGGCGTCGACATCGCCGCCAACCTCGTCGAGGCCGGCAATCGGCGCGCCAGGGAGGCCGGCCTGGCCAACCTGCGCTTCCAGGAAGGCGACGCCTCCAACCTGGCGGGCCTCGCCGATGGGGCCTTCGACCTGGTGGTGAGCGCTTTCGGGGCGATGTTCGCGCCCAGGCCCTTCGACGTGGCCAGGGAGATGGTCCGCGTCACCCGGTCCGGCGGCCGCATCGTCATGGCCAACTGGATTCCCGGCGATCCGACCCTGGTGGCCCAGATCCTCAAGATCAGCGGCGCCTATTCGCCCCCGCCGCCGGAGGGCTTCGTCAGCCCGGTGACCTGGGGCCTGGAGAGCAACGTGATCGAGCGGTTCGGGGCCGCGGGCGTGCCGGCCGCGAACATCGCCTTCCAGCGCGACATCTGCACCTTCGCCATACCTGGCCCGCCGTCGGACCTGCTGGCCGACTTCCGCCGCTTCTACGGCCCGACCATGAACGCCTTCGAGGCGGCGGAGAAGGACGGCCGCGCCGCGGCGCTGCAAGCCGAACTGGCCGCCCTGTTCGAAAGCCAGAACAGGAGCCCCGACAAGGCGGCCACCTCCATCCCGGCGACCTTCCTGCGGGTGACGGCGACCAAGCCCTAGGCGCGCCCCGCTCAACAGGTCGCGATCACCTTGCCGAGCCCGCCCGCGGCGAGCTAGCTTCCGGCGCCCTCCACGACCAGACGTCAGCACGGGAACCCGCCCCAATGTCGCTCCGCATCAATTCAGAAGCCCCGAACTTCACGGCGCAGACCACGCAAGGCCCGATCGACTTCCATGACTGGATCGGCGACGGCTGGGCGATCCTGTTCTCCCACCCCAAGGATTTCACCCCGGTCTGCACCACCGAGCTCGGCTACATGGCCGGCCTGAAGCCGGAGTTCGACAGGCGCAACACCAAGATCATCGGCCTCAGCGTCGATCCGGTGGACAACCACGCCCGATGGGCCAAGGACATCGAGGAGACCCAGGGCCACGCCGTCAACTTCCCGATGATCGGCGACACCGACCTCAAGGTCGCCACCCTCTACGACATGCTGCCGGAAGGGGCGGGCGATACCTCGGAGGGCCGCACGGCGGCCGACAACGCCACGGTGCGCGCGGTCTTCATCATCGGCCCGGACAAGAAGATCAAGGCGATGCTGGTCTATCCGATGACCAGCGGCCGCAACTTCGACGAGGTCCTGCGCCTGCTCGATTCCCTGCAGCTCACCGCCAAGCACACGGTGGCGACGCCGGTGAACTGGCGCCCCGGCCAGGACGTCATCATCCCGCCGGCCGTCACCGACGAACAGGCCAAGGCCAAGTACCCCGACGGCTGGAAGACCCTGAAGCCCTACCTCCGCGTCGTCGCCCAGCCCAAGGGTTGAGCGCGGGCGGGGCCGTGGACGCCAGCTCGACCCTCGCGGCGGCCTTTCCGGCCTGGGCCGCCGGCCTGTTCGCCTCCGGGCTCACACCTCGGGTGCGCGGCGCCGACGACGGCGTCCTGGTCTGGGCCATCGCCGACGAGCAGACCACCGCCACCGTCACCGACCAGTTCAAGGCCAACGCCGCCGAATATCACCAGCGGTTCGGCGACAGCGCTCACTTCGAAGCCCTGTTCCGCCAGGCGCTGGAGGCGACGGGCGTCTCCATTCCCGCCCGCCCCCTGATCCTGGATGTCGGCAGCGGCTCGGGGGTCAATTCGATCGTCCCCTGCCGGCGCATCTTCCCCGACGCCCGCACCGTCGCCACCGACCTCTCCGTCGAGCTGCTCACCATGCTCGCCGGCTACCTGCAGGGCGATCCGGCGGCCGACGTCGTCTGCGTCAGGATGGACGCCATGGGCAGCCATGTGGCGCCGGGCGCCTTCGACCTCGTCACCGGCACGGCCATCCTCCACCATCTCGACAACCCCTGGCAGGGCATCGCCGCGGCCGGCCGCGCCCTGCGCAGCGGCGGGCATGCGATGTTCTTCGAGCCGTTCAACGGCTGGGGCGTCATCCGCCTCGCCTTCGAGCGGATCCTGGCGGAGGAAAGGCTGCACCGCCCACGCCTCGACCGCGCCGTGAAGCGCTCGCTCGAACAGATGGTCGAGGCGCTCGCCGAACGCACGGACCTGCAACAGGGATCGCCGAAGCTCGCCGTCATGGACGACAAGTGGCTGTTCTCCCGGACATGGGTGGAGAAATTCGCCCTCGACGCCGGATTTTCGAGGGCCCAGTTCGTGCCCCACCTCGACCACGAGAACCTCTACCGCGACGTGGCCCGCGTCCACCTGCGGCTGTCGACGGGGCGCACCGATCTCGATTTCCCGCCCTGGGCCGTCGCCATCCTCGACAGTTTCGACGCGGCCTTCACCTATTGGGCCAAGCGCGAACTGATGCTCGAGGGCACGATCGTCCTGACCAAGGCCTGACCCGCGGCGGTCCACGAACCTTTTTGTCGAGCGTGCAACATTTTGCCGGCTTCAACCGTTGCAAGGGCGCCTCAACAAGGAAATCGAACAATGTTCCGCAAAACAGCCTTAGCGTCACTAATGGTCACGAGCGCGCTTGCCCTGGCCATCGCATCGCCGGCCAGCGCCGGTACGAAGGACCGCGCCCGCGAAGCCATCGCCGCGGCCGAGGCCAAGGTCCACACCGCCGAGTCCCTCGGCGCAGGGGTGGAGTCCCCGCAGGCCACCGCCCAGGCCCGCGCGGCCCTGGCCACCGCCAAGGAGGATTTCGCCTCCGGTCGCCGGTCGAGCTCCATCGACGCGGCCATCCAGGCCTCGGCCCTGGCCGACACCGCCATCGGCGAGCTTCAGGCGCGCAAGGATCAGGCCCGCCGCGACGACGTCAACGCCGCCCAGGACCAGGCCGCCGCCGCGCGCGACGAGGCGGCCACCGCCCAGCAGCAGGCGGCTGAAGCCAACTCCCGCGCCAGCAACGCCCAGCAGGCCGCCGCCAGCTCGGCGGCTGACGCGGCTGCGGCGCGCAACGCCGCGGCCCTGGCCCAGCAGCCGACCCAGGTCGAGACCACGGTCACCACCCAGCAGCCGGCGGCCCGCGCCGCCCGTTCCACCAAGACCAAGGTCGTGCGTCGCACCACCAGCGTCGCGCCGGCGGCCCCGCCCGCGGTCACCACCACGACCACCAGCGTGACCCAGCCCTGAGCTGGCCAGCCCTGATCTGACCGGCCCTGACCTGGGCAGGCTGCGCGCGGTCGCCTCCACGGCGGCCGCGCGGGCCTGCGAAGCGCCCCCGCCATGAGGCTCGCCCCCGTCAGGAATTCAAACCGCTGACAGGGCCTAGCCTTCCACCAGGCGGATGAGGTTGCCGCAGGTGTCGTCGAAATCCACGAACAGGGTCGGTCCCATCTGCTTGGGCTCGCCCCGGAACGCGACGCCCAGCGCCTCCAGGCGCCGGTGCTCCGCGCGGAGGTCGGCGGTATAGAGCTGGGTCAGCGGCACGCCGTCCTGGTGGAGCGCCTGCTGGAACGTGACCGAAGCCGGATGGCCTGTCGGCTCCAGCAGCAGTTCGACGCCGTCGGGCGCATCGGCCGCCACCAGGGTCAGCCAGCTGGCCCATGGGAATGTCGTGCTTGATCACGAAGCCGAGGACGTCGGTGTAGATGCGGGTCCGACGCGCCACCGTCGAACACCCCTTCGGAACGCTGAAAGCCTGGATGGGAGCGACGCACTTCAAGATGAAGCGGCTCGACAATGTGCGAACCGAGATGAGCCTCCACGTCCTGGCCTACAATCTGAAGCGCGCCATCGCCATCCTCGGCGCGGGACCGCTCATCCAGGCGATGCGGGCCTGATCACCCCCGCTTATCCTCGCTCAGCTCAGGAGCCCGGCGAGCGCGTTCTCACACAGCCTCGGTGGTGAGCGGACGTTCAGCCATCCCTGACTTGTCGGGCGGCCGCCGAGCCGCCACCCTGACCGAATGGGCGTCCTTCCAAGTTTCGCGACCGTTTCGCCGCTACCGCAGCCGCCAAGCGGTTGGTACGACTATTGGTATTCCGTTTCGCACGACGGAGCGCTGGCCCTCGTCAGGGTGGATCGCGATTTTACCGGACTGGGTCCACGCGAGCATCATTTGGCATGGGCGGAGACCCGCTTGCGTCTTTCCACCCTGCGGCAGGGTATTGAGTCTGATGCGATGGAGACGGCGGCCTCAACCTGGCCGCAGGTCGAGCGGCTTTCCACCGGCGGCTGGCTTGTCGCGGCCTCGCGGGCCGAGCCTGGTGTTCGCAATGCTCGGATCGTCGATGAAGGCGGCCTCGATGCACTCGCCTTCGAAGCTGGCGACAACATTCAAAGCCTGTTTGGCACGAACAGTGGCGTCATTTGGGCTGGCTACGGTGACGAAGCTACCGGCGGCGCTCCACCCGCGGGCCACGGCATCGCAAGTTTCACATCGGGTGGAGAATGCCGCTGGCTCTTCAACTCAGCCGACTACGAAGTCTTTGATTGCTATGCCTTCAGCCCGAGCGGCGAAGACGTTTGGGCCTGCACATACGATGAGTTTCCGATTATTCGAATTCGCGACGGGCAGATCAGGCTCTGGGCAAACGACCTCATAGGGGCGAACGCCATCGCGGCAGAAGGCGATCACGTCATTCTCGCGGGCGGTTATCCTGCCATGCAAGAAGTCAATGAGGACGCGGCGGACGACCGCGTAGCCCTATTGCGCCTCGATGACCGACGCGCGCGCGTTGTTGCCGAGGTGCGCCTTCCTGAAGTCGCGGAGCGAGATGCGTTTCTCAGCGGACGCGATGGCGTCCTGCATATTGTCGTTGGTGGAAGGTGGCTTCAGCTCGCGGTGAAAGACTGGGTATCGGCCATAAGTTGAAACTCGCTAGTGGCCGCGGCACGTCCGCAACGGGTGGATTGCTGCCGTTGACGCACGTCGGGAAAGCGGACCCTACTGACCGCTATGAGCGACGACGTCCTAAACGAAGCCATATCGGCGGTTGTCGCACACTACCCTGTGGTCCCCGCCGAAACGCTGAGCCCCACCACTCGCATCTGGCACGACCTGAAGATCGGCGGTGACGACTTTGCCGAGTTGATCGAGGAGTTGCATCGGGCGTTCGGCGTGAGCCTCGCGGGCGCCCTTACGGACTACTGTCCTTCCGAGGGCGAAGTCATTTGGGGGCGCATGTGGTGGCCTTTCAGAAGGCCGAAGATTTACCGCGAAATCCCAATCAGCGAACTCGTTAGGTCGGCGCGGGTGGGGAGCTCTGTCGGCTAAGGGTGGTTTACGGACTTTGATCTCATGCAGCTTCGCCATACGGTTGTGACATGACAGCACTGCATCGCACTTGGAGCCTGACCGTGGCTCTGGTCGTGTCATTGGCCACGTCCGCGAACGCCAGAGAGGCCGCGACGCCTGAATGCTTTGACGCCTTGGTTTCATCGCGAGTCCTTCGCGAAACACCAACCGCGATTTTCGACTGTGGGCCAGACTGCATCGTCATCTCGTGGCCTTGGATAGTAGAGCTTGAAGTCGCCCGTACGTTGCAGGGCGCCGCTCCTAAAGGCCGCCTTACGGTTTTGACGGTGCAGCACGCCAGCACCGTGCGAACGCGCAAATTGTATCCGCGATGGCTTCGGCGGAATGAGCTAGGCGCCTATAACGTCATGAGCGTCGATCCCGACGATCCCCCGCCGCTGTGTGCAGCGAACGAGCCACCGGCGAAGCCCTACGTTCAACCGAGAGACGGCGAGACCCTGAGCGATTTGGAGCGCGAAGGCGAAAGCGTGTATGGGCGCCCGAACTAGGGCCGCGACGCCGTCGACAGGAGTTCTCGACGTCAGCCTTAGGTGGCCCATCCGCCGATCACAGCCTTTGCGATGCCCACAGCCTGCGCCTTGCAGCTTAGCCAGTGACGGCGATAGCGTAAGACAAAGCGTACCCCTCCGGTGAGGGCCGCCTTGCGGGGATTGGGTGAGGCCGGGATGCTGCGCTCGTAAGGAGTCCTTATGAGCGCTGATAGCTGTGCAGCATGGCCCATGTGACGGTGATGACGGGGCCGGA
>Ga0307513_10002573_pt1 | contig 25073 bp, 33 predicted proteins | sample 15_EM_MG_FD_202174 | JGI IMG/M metagenome (GOLD analysis project Ga0307513, IMG submission 202174) | Populus trichocarpa ectomycorrhiza microbial communities from riparian zone in the Pacific Northwest, United States - 15_EM | ecosystem: Host-associated > Plants > Roots > Unclassified | place...
CTCCGGTAGTATCGATTTGTTTCTTTTTGTTTCTTGTCCGTTCGTGAAATCATTTCCACTGTGGGAAGTGAATCTACGGCTACCGACAGCCTTTTCTCTTGTGGCCCGGAATCGAAGTTTCAGTACCAGGCAATTTATTGGCCACAGCTAGTGATGGACACGATCATGCTCGATCATAATTTTTTGGTGTGCTCGAGCACGATTTATGCTCGAGCATGGGCTAAATTTTCTGCTCGAGCATGATCGTGCCCATCACTAGCCACAGCATTAAATCCATTGTCCCGCAGAAAACGGCTTCGAATTCAGTCAAACAGGCTGTAAAACCTCTTCGTAGGTTCCCTATGCGTGATCCTCCCCTTCTGTTACTTGTTTTGTCACGAACACTAAAAACTAAGAAAGAAGCTTGGGGGCTTAGGATGGCACCTCATCCAGAGAAAATTCTTCAGTTGAAGGTGCCAACTGATACACAAACCGCTAGGGAAGCTTGGTTGGATGGTAGTGAAGGGTTGTTGGCTAAAGGAGGGCGTGCTCAAGTGGCCCATGATTAAGAACGAGAGGGTGGAGAGAGGATGCAAAATGAGGGCTAGAGACCCAGGCGGTGGTTCCCGATACACAGTACACGACGGGGATTGCCAGGTTGAGGGGAATTGGTCAGGCTCAATGAAGATTCTTTATAATCTGTGATCAGCACAACTCACAATGGATTGAGTAGGGAGGAGGGAACTCAGGATACAGTAGGCAGCGGGGTGTGACGGAAGCCGTGGTTGGAGAAACCAAAAAAGCTCCATGGGAGACTCTGGATTGGGATGAACAAAGCTACCCCTAAACATACTACGATTCCTTAAGGGAGGAGAGAAAGAGGTAAAAAGGGGCAATGGCGGAAGAAATGAGAGGGAGAAAAATTCGGAATGTATTGGAGGGAATCCTAGAGGTACCATTAAGCGGTGAAGGAAGTGATTAAGGAAGATAGCTTGAGGATAAGATGAAGTAAGTAATAGAAAAGGTGAGGGGCCGGTGGGGAGAAGATTATGAATCGATTTGGTGTGGATGAAGCTCAGATTTTTGTAGAGGGTGTGAAGACTAGCAAAAATATTGCGGGCAAAAAAAGGCCCAATCTCTTGGAAAGGCTGGCATGGAATGCATTCCATTCCATAATTTGAAGAGAAAGGAAGATGATGGATTGGAATATTCCAAAATGTTCACCGGATTGTATTTGGATTGTATGGAACAGGCCGCTCAGATAAGCATTTTTTTTGCCAGGTTGGGAAAACCCATGGCCAATTGGGCAAAGCACACATGGAACATGCCATTCGGAGAAGAGTAGGAGCCTCGAAGTTTGTCAGGAAAAGGAATAGCTGGCTAGCTGCTCCACGATGGGTCCATGGAACAATCACACCAGATGGCATTCCCCAAATCCCCGCTTGAAATTGAGATCTTCAAGCTGGCCACAGCTGGGGTTCTTTGTTGCTCACCCACCACCCCTCTCTGGACCAACAAGCGCCTTCATTGTCACCGAGGGAGATATCGGCGCCAACAATCCCGAGCCGCAAGGGCAGCAGCAACTCCCACAATTCCTCCGCCTGTGGAAGACAACGATACCACGGTAGAGCAGATTTTTTCCTGTGTTTGGTTTTCTCCTTGGTTATTTGGTTTGTTTCTTTTCCTTTCCCTTCTCAATATCCATCAGCTAACATACGTCGAACCTTGCTTGGCAAAATTGGGAGCGGCTAACAGCGCAATTTCGCTAATATATTTTATTCTGGTGTTACTTTTGAAAATAGAAACCTTTTGATGACTGAAACTGGTGCCGGATCTACTGCAGCGGAGGCCCCACAGGGCCTTATCAGCTGTGGTGCCCGAGTTGTCCTTACCACCAGTCTCTCCCGGCGTGAAGTAACCGAATAATACGAAGCGATGTACTCGAGTACTGTAAATTTTGGTCACGCGGCTCCCAGCTGATTGTCGTGCCGTTCAACCAAGGTATGAATTTCGTGCTCATAATTCCTATTGTAAAATTAATGAATTTATAGGAATCAAACAGGATGTCCAGGCCCTTGTTAACTACATTCATGATGAGAAGAACGGCATTAATTGGGATCTTGACTATCTCGTTCCCTTAGCCGCTATTACCGAAAACCGCCGTGAGATCGATTCCATTGACTCCAAGTTGGAGATTGCTCATCGCATCATGTTAACCAATTTACTTCGTCTCCTTGGTATGGTTAAGACCGGTAAAGCTTCCTGTGGCGTGGAAGCACTGCCCGCCCAAGGTATTCTACCTCTCTCTCCCAATCACTGTAATTTCGGAAATGACGCGCTCTACTCTGAATCCAAATTAGCCCTAGAGGCGCTGTTGCGGAGATGACATTCGGAGTCTTGGGGAAGCTACCTTACCATCTGCGGGGCCATCCTCGGTTGGACCGGCGGAAAAGGCCTTATGGAAGCGAATAGCTCCATCGCCGAGGGTATTGAAAAATTGGGTATCTCCCCAAATTTTCTCAGCATGAGATGGCCTTCAATCTTCTTGGTCTTATGGCGTCTATGATTGTCGATCTCAACCAGATTGAGCCTGTATTTGCCGATCTTAACGGTGGCTTCAAATATATCCCTAACCTGAAGCATGTTTCTGCCCAACTTAGGAAAAACCCCCAGGAAACATGCGAAGTTCATGAAGCGGTTACTGCAGAAACATCATTACAGCATAAGATCCTCAACGGCCAAGTATCGGTGAAACTTTACAAAAAGGTTACTATTCAGCCCCGTGCCAACATGAAATTTGACTTTCCCAACTACCCGACTACAAAAAGGAGATTGAGCCACTCGCACAAAAAAATAAAAAATAGTAAGATTGGATTTAACTTTGAGTTCATCTCCAGCATCAACATCGACAACAAGAACTTTATCAAACGCAGCTTCACCCCGCCCGAGAAGGAGCACCGTCGAAAAGCTCCTAACCCACAAGCCAGTTTTGCGGGCAGATGGAGTGCTAAGGAGAGTGTCTTCAAGGCCTTAGGCCTTTTCAGCACGGGTAGCGTGCTGGTGCTCCGTTGAGGGACATTGAGATCATCGGTGATGATAGGCGCCCACCCATTGTCGTGGTATGTTTGTAGTCCTTCCCTATCCTATTTCATGTTTCATTTCTAAATTGTTTATAACTGCACGGTGATGCCGAAGAAGCGGCCGATAAGACTGGTGTGAAGGGGTTCAAGTATCCATTAGCCACAGCAATGCGCAGACAATTGCGATCGCAGTTTCTAGTTTCTAAGTTCATGGGTTTTCTTGTTCAGTTTCACTTTTTCATTTTGGCCCGCTATTTCCTTTTCTAATTATCACGATTTAAGAATACCAACATATGTAATGATTCCCTTGGAGGGGATGCATGGGGCGGGAAACTTGTCAATAGATATTCCCCGGAGATGTTAAAAATAGAGCTCTTTTACCATGGGTGTTTTTTGGCTATAATCAAAAGCTTATCCAATGCCGCAGTGCAAGAAGTGTAGCTTTGGGAGGTTCCCACCTGTTCATATGGATCCCCAAAACGAAAACTGACACTTGACTCGCCCAGAGCTTAATTCGGTAGAAAGAATACCCTACATACGGCTGAGGCTAGTTTTGGTTTAACCCTGAACCGACTGCTCAAGTAGGGGATTAACAGGGTTGAAGCGTTCCCTCCAAGGGAAGATCATCTGGTCTTTGGTTATAGTGCTTCCATTTGTTGGGAACCGTCATAAAATAAAAAGGTCCTCTGAAGGACCTTTTCATCTATCCTTCATGGTTATTGACAACCACCATAGCCCCCCTCCGGTCCGGCCGTTACCCAAGAAATCACGGCACCAGACAGTTAATTGGGGGCATAGCAGTCTATACACATACACTTCATTTCTAGTCACCTCATATAGTAATCTGCCTGACCTCCCCAGTTAAGCTTTCCCCAATGAGTTTCTCCAAGGCTACCCGGCCAGCTCTTTTCTTTGACACTTTCTTACGCAGATATCGACAGTTCACTCCCGAAGTTGACTAATAAATGGTCGGTGGATCAGTCTGCTTAACCAAACATCTTTCATCACTGTAGACCAGACCCATCACACATCTCCCAAAACCTGAATATTGCGGCAAACTCCACCCTGCTGAGGGTGAACAAGTGTGGGGCCTGTGTAGGATGATCTTGCTGTTGGTTCCGCCGCACATAGAGAGGCAGTGATAACGCTGCAGACAGGCCTCCTCTCAACCCTACTGCCAACTGTGCTCCTCCACCATAGTCTTGCACTAACAGACCTCCTCCCAACCTCCCAAAGCACCAACTTCAGTGGGGGTACAATTGTAGACCTTCAAAGCCACCTGGCAATATTCCCCACAGGCCTTCTTCCCCCATATGGAAGCCGCCAAGGCGATATACTTTGATTTGAAGCTCAGCCGGGGGGCTTAGCTAGTAACAATTAGGAAACCAAAGCTATGGCTAGGGGAGTTTGGTGGTGTTGTGCCTTGAGTTTTTTTTGGGGGGGAGGCACTTGTGGCAGAAGCTTCGGGGGATGGGGTTGAGAGGATTTAGAGCTGGAAGAGGGTGTGGGTTATAAAGGTTGTCAATAAAGTTAAATACAAAGGAATAAAGAAGGATATGGGGTTTTGGAAGGCTTTGGGGAAAAGAGTGATAGAACGGTGTTAGTGGATGTCCTGTTTGGCAGGAGGCTCCAAGGGAGGTCTCAGGAGGGTACGAGAAGATGGTGATAAACTGGTTTGGTGAGGGATTAAACAATAGCCAGAAGCAAGCTGTTGAATTTGTGCTTGTAAGCGAGGAAGTTTGTGGGTAGCTGACTTATTTGAGAGATGGTGGTTGCTCACTATACCGGTCATGTAGCATTGATACCGGGAACCTCTGGAACTGGAAGTTCACAAACATTTCTACAACTCATTCACCACCTTGTGACTCCTTCTATGACAAGCTATTCTAATCCTTCAACTCTAAAGTGAATAATTGAATATAGACCATCAAACATATGAGTGAGCAACCTACCAGTAGTGCTCCTCCTCTGATCCTCGTTTCCTGTAATCCAAGTGGGTCACCTGGCCCGCCTGCTCTGAAAGGTTAAAATACCGATGTGCTATCCACCAACATCAGCCCAATTTTATCAGAGTCGTATGAGGGGGGAGCCCGTATATGAGCAGTCATACCCAGGCAGCCCACTTCCCTTTCACAGCCTACCCAAATCAAATTTCTCACTTAATAAATCAATATCAAAGTAACGACAGTTTAAAATGTCCGGCTCCTTGTAGGGAAGCAGTCCACCTGGTTGTTTCTTGTGGTCCAAGGTATTAGGAGAGAGGGTGTATGGGCAGAATAAGAGGTCTGGACTCCTTGAAAGGAATCTGATGGCGGCTTAGCCTGGTGGCATGGGTGTTGTCAGATGCCGCTGCCTTTCTTTTGATCCTGGTGTTCTTGTGTAGGGAGTTCCAGATTTGAATGTTTCAAGGGAGCAAAAAAAAAGAGAAATCTATTTCTTTATCACATTTGAAAATGGATTGTGTTTATGCCAAGAGGTATATTCTGTAGTTGACATAGTTGCGTATTCAGGTACATGACAACAGGCCACGTAATCATGATACATACGCATAATTTTCTTCTATTTAACCAATTTTCTCTCTTATACCTTTCCTGTTCCCTTCTCTCTGGTCCCTTCCCTATCCTTCCCCCTGCTTACTTTCTCAACGTTGAAATCAAGAAATATTGCAATTAGTTTTTGACCTTGGTTGTCCTTCAATTCTACAAATTCCAATTGCTACCATTCCTCCCCTGCTTACTTCAACCAACAACCTGCAGACCTAAGCCTGCTCATCTCAAGACACCCCTTTGACAAACTCCAATCCGCCAGCGTTTGGGATTATGGCGCATTGCGTAAATGTCCACAATTTGGTGGCACTTATGAATGTTGCAATTGGGAACGATGCGCACCATACAAGCCGTAAAAACGACATTCCACTAGAACATGTCACAGGTGGCCTTTTAGAAGCTGATGATGAAAAGGAGCGTACATTTCCGATTCTTGATGCTTTAGCGAGTATATGCGTCTCTGAGCCAGAAAAACAGGTGGTAGCAATTGGCTTACAGCTGAACCTTAGTGATGGCAAAGTTTGCCTTACTGTGGCAGAAAACGGCAATGTGAAGAAGGGATTGCTTGCCTATTTACGTCAAGCGTGGGAGCTGATGAGACAATTGTCCATGGAGTTTAAGGAAGATCGTGTACAGCGTTATAGTCCAAGAGAGCACATGCAATACCGTAAGGTTTCCCCGCGTATGCCAGAAGGCGTCGGGCAAGACATCAGAATAAGCCTCTTCCGTCATATCTACCTCTATACCAAGCGAAAAAATGACTTGCGTGTTTCCAAGTGGTTGGGCCCACTTGAGAAATTCATGCAAAGATTTTATAAATACCAGAACGCACAAACGGAAGGGCTTGAAGGCTACAATCAAAACCTAGATGCTGCATTTCGTGCACTTAGGGGAGCATATAAAGACCTTGGTAGTAAGCCACGATCAGCGCAAACAAGCCATCACTGGAAAGCACTTTATGCTTTGTTAGAAGTCGCAACATTCTATATACAAAGATTAACCCAAACGAATAGGTGGATCTGTGATAGCATAGTTCTGCGCGTTGGCAAGTACTAACTTGACTCTGTTTTATAAAAGATTGGAAGGTCAATTGCTAATATTTTTCTATAGATAGATATGAACCACCGGAGAAAGGGGCAATTACGTTTGACCTTGGTCACGCTTTACAGAAGCTTACGACAGAACACCGCAACCTACAATGTCTTATTGGCTTTGCCCACTCTCCACGACTGCAATTTGCTTTCCAATGTCAGCTTTCCATTATTGCAGTTGTGCCACCCATTAAAAGACCTGTCTCTTTACCACTTTCCTCGGATGGGTGGCAGCAGATAATAGACAGAATTATACCTGCGAGTGAGTCGGGAGGAGGCTCATGGAAATTGAAGGAGGCAAGATCTTTACACGAAAGATTTCTGAAAAAGGAAAGAATAGAAGCACCGATTCATTGTGAATGTGCTTTAATAGAATATTATGCAAAGAGATCGCCGAGGGCACTAGGTGATGAAGCCAACCCAATGCCTCCAGCAGATAAAGGCGGTTTCTCTTCAGATTGTGGAACTAAGGTTGTGGGTGGGGAGGCTGGGAAAAACAGAAGAATAGGCAAGACCGACGCACCCCAGTCTGCTGCTTCCAGTGTTGACCCAGCATGTCTTTCCAAAGATCAAGAAAGAAGTCTTACAACCACTCGAGATACCGGCGGGGCACCAGTGGGTACTCCAACACAAAGCACGAGTCTTGTCAGTAGCCAGAATAGTGCGGAAGGAATGCATGGACAACAGGGCATAGGTGGTCAGACAAGGGGATTTGTGCCGGTGGTGGATTGCGCTCAGAGGCCTGGTCATCACACAATAGAAGATATACCTAGGAATATTCAGCAATCCCGAGTTCTAGGCAGAGAGAGCCTAGATATTTCTGCAAGTAATAAGGGGAATCCTGAAATATCGGCAGATAGCAGCTCACCACCGGATGCCAGTCGAAGGAGTCCCCCGATTTTCGAATGTGAGCAAACGATTAAAGGAATATCGAGGCAGATTGGGGTTAAAAAAAGGCCTATGTCAGCACAGACTGCTAGTGTTTCCAAAAGCCAAGCAAACAAGGAAAACAAAGCTAGAGATGTAACAACGGAAAAGAGTGCGGCCAAACAGAAAGGAGGTTTATCGAAAAGCCATGAAAGGAAGCAACCTCCATCTCGTGATTTGGTACAACAAAAGAATACCCTGACGCAAAGCGGACGCCTTTTGAACAGCCACCAAACGACGCAGGGAAGGGCGGAAAAAAATAGTGTTGAGGAAACGGGTACTCCTGCACACAGTATGACTATTTCAGACAAATGGAATACTGTTCCAGCATTTAGCTATCTCGGGGTTTCGAAGTTGAGTTGCTCTGCATGCCAGATGTGGATAGATGGTTACAACCATTACACTTGTGTAAGATTTTACACAAAGGGAAGCCACGGCAAATGGTATTGGCCGTGGGGCCATCCACGTTTTAATGAAGCGAGAGTTAGCACCTATATGGTAGATGGAATATCTACAATATATTATGAACATTGTCGTGCACAACGACGACTCCGAAGGGCTTCCGATGGGAGTACTGCTGCCGTCAATGATATTCCTATAGTGGTTGACCAGGAGTATTGGGACTTGGCTACCGCTTTAATGGCCAATACTAGAATAGGTGAAGGTTTTTCCGAACAGACCTATTACTAGTGTAATCGTTGGAAAAGCTGCTCGTCATGTTGGTTTCCTTTGTTTCATCAAAGAACGGAGATTAAGAAAGATGTTTTCCTTGACGGATGGATAGGACAAGTGGAAAGCATCAGGGCTACGGGAATGAAGGAAGTTTGCTTTTGTCTTACATTTTTTTTGTTCAGGGATAACAGAGTGTTGATTTCATTTGGCTCTTTGAAGGATAGACAAGGCGATAAGGAGGGATTTGCGGAACGAAGTGGGAATGTGTGGTAATGGTTGGAAGACTGAGAATGGTGTTTTGCTTTTCATATATACTTCTGTCATTACCGTCAGTTTAGCAACTAACTCGTCGACGAATAACCTCAAGTTGCTCGCTATCACTATTCTCTCTCCCACTGTTGCTCTTTTGTTGCCGTATTTGCGCTTATTTCGTTTAGTAATATGTCTATTATTATTATATTTTCTCCCATTATTGCGTTCTCTTGTGCTTGACTGACATCTTTGTATAATGGGGGGTTTAAACAAACCATTAAGTTCTCTACTCCTCTACTTCTTTCTTGTCATCGCTGAAAACAAACGCAAGAGGGATATTTTAATAGGGAATCTTTCAATGGTTTGTGGATGACATGAGGGGTTTTGCTTGGCTTTCCTCAAGGGTGAAGTTGTATATTCCTAGTCCCCTTTAGCTACAACAACATAACCTCTTTTTTCTTTCCCGGAATCATTGGGTTTTGGTTTGGGTATCGGGTGAATGTTATATACAGTTTTCTCAGTCTCCTCACATATTGCCAACCCGGACTCCATCTGTGATCGACATCAATAGCTCTAAAAGGCACTCCGAATGCCTTCTGGAACAGTTGAATCGCTTTGCTTGAGCTTCTTATTTTCCAAACTCATGCCATAGTAGTCAAGAAAGTAAGTGCTTCATTGATACTTTCCCCTTTATTGCCAACCAACTGATTCGCTTCAAGAGATGCCAGTGGAAATTGACCAGAATTGAACTTATCAGACCTTCTTTACCATTGTTGATGACGAAGTCCCACTCTTATTCCAAGAATGCTGGATATCCCCTAGATTTCACACCCTACCGTCTTTTGATACCCCCTATAGTCCCCCGCAAACCCCGGCCATCCTTCTATCTCCCCTGGCGTCCCCCTTAGCAACCGCTATCACGTGTGTCCCACCACACCAAGAAAGGCCTAACTTAGCTTGTAGGGCCCGGCCGTCCCAGCCTAGCCCGGCCGTCCCCTGCGTAACTTGACCTACACAGGACCACTATTAGCGGTCCCGTCCCGTCCCGTCTTCTTGGCATTATCCCCGCCGTCCCTGTGGGGCCCCCGGACGGTTCGGAACACTGGCCTTGGTTCAGATATTACCACCTATTTGGTTTGATTTTGGAGCTTTTCCCAATAGATCTTACTCTTAAACCCTGGTTAGTTCATATCTGTACTCTTTATTGGTTCCTTAAGCAGCATGTCAATGTCTCTTATAGGTTGAGAGATTTTTCTAATTTTTTATTTCCGTTGTCATCCAAGTCGCCTGGGTGGTTCGGCCAGCCATCTTTAATCAATTCACTAGTATGTACAACTATGACTGCCAGAGATGAGCTTCCAGGACTTGTGGGTCTTGCCACCCTGTGTGTGCATTTTTTCTTGCCTTGCTGCAGATACTGGGGTAGTGATGGCCAAGATCAGATCATGATGATCGATTTTTGCTCGATTACAGTCTGCTGGATCAGCCTCGATCATAGAGGTTCCCTTGATCAGATCATGATCGAGCAGAGCATTCATGATCTGATCGATTTGCTTGATTACGGTTACTACTCGATCATGCTCGACTATCATCGAGTATACTTGAGCATCTTGAATCATGACCAATCACTCTTGTAACCTGTTGGACTTAGTTTTATCTGCCGTACAGAAGTAGTTTGCTTTTACTCTTGTTTGCTTCCTTAGTCTCCCTTTACTTCTTCAATTTCTAAGCTGCGCATTATTAAAATTATACTTTCGGATATTTACTCTCTATCTTCTTGAGTACGACAGTACTTCCTAGTTCATACTAGTTTCACTTCAATGCCGTCAGAGTTTAAGCTCAGTCAGTCAATCATAGATGTAACTCTATGCGTATCAGATTTTCTTTCGTATTTTTTTGTTTTCTAGAAGTTCTTTTCTACAGTGGGTATGTGTTCTGGTTGCGCAGCGTGAGTAGCACACTCGCCGCTTCCTTAGACAATCAAACTTCTTTTCTCGGTCCGGGGAACATATTAATCAACATAACCTGTTGGAAATATCTAGTGATGGGCACGATCATGATCGAGCAGATCATGGGGGCCATGCTCGATCATGATCTGATCGAGGGGATCCTATGATTGAATGATCGATGAAACTGGGGAGCCCTGATCGAGTGATCGATCATGGTCACTGCTCGAGCATCATCAAGTATGATCGATTTTGTGCCCATCAGGGATTAAATATTCATTCAATATGGATTCTGAGTATTTTGACTCGTGTTATAACATGAATAGAAGAGCCATACCCTATCGTCCATTTAATGTATCACGGCAATTTGTGGCTGATCCAGAGTGTGTAAAAGCCCGGATAGGTTTCGACTCCCTACTTATTGTTGAATAAATTAATTGAAAATAATTCGTGGTATTGACTAGTTGCCATAGACTCGAAACAATGGGAGTGGTGACCTTATTATAGCGTCAGAAGTCATGATAGTTTGTTGTTCGGTGATTTTATTTAACTGTAGTAGTAAGAGGTGACACCCGTCCGGGCTTACCAATCTTTAACGGCGGTGTAATCCCGAGGAACGCCAGCTCAACAGTTTGTTGAGGAGCTAACAAGGTAAAGTCCCGCCAAAAGAATTGGTATCTATTTTGCCGTTAGACTCCCTTTATATCAGTTCATCGCATCACCCAATCTATAAGATTAGCAGAGTGATCGGTCATGAACCAAGATGCTCGAGTATACTCGATGATGGTCGAGCATGATCGAGCAGTACCCATGATCGAGCAAATAGATCAGATCATAGATTCTCTGCGCAATCATGATCTGATCGAGAGACCCCTATGATCGAGGTGATCGAGCAGAGTATTGATCGAGCAAAACTCGATCATGATCTGATCGTGCCCATCACTAGAAATCTCGCGCAGAACACAAGAAGAGATTCGTATTGCAATTAAGTGTAAAGAACAACAAAAGAAAGATAGGAAAGAGAGAAAACTACGGTGACGGAATAGTGAACCAAACATAACTTGCTAACCTTGGTAAAGGTAGAATAGAACAAGTGCGGTGAGTTTTGTTGCCAATACGTAATTACTTTTCCGACACAACCTTATTAATCTTATCTATTGACTTGGATTGGAGAAGAACTGACTGAACAGATCAAGAAGTACAAAAAAGCGGTGGAGTAAACAGCTTATTATTCGTAGGATTCGTATCCGAGTTGCTTATCTCTCTAGCCATGGGAGAAGAGCGGTTCATATAAGAAATTCAAAGAGTATTTATGAACTTCCCAACCTGCGGGAATCATTGTGCGAAACTGCATAAACCAAGGAGGTCCGGTACCTCTTTCGTTCTCAAGTCCGATCATCCCACCACCCTGCGTTCCAGACCCTTCCCGACATATATGCGAATCCTTTCATATACTATTCAAACTAGGTATCTTCGTTCCTCCTCTTTGATTGGTAATGATTGACAAAGGAAACTAAGGAACTAACACACGACATGATAGGAAAGGTATAACAAAAGAATCTTCCTGTACGGAGAGAATAGTGTACGCGGAGTAATGGCCTGTTCAGAGCGATTGCCCCTGATATACAACAATTAATTGGTGATGCGATGAACTTATACTCATCACTCTAGATTAGCCATAAACTACCATGATACCTAAGTGAACGATAGGGTAGGGGTCTTCTGTTCTTGTTATAACACAGGTGTAAATACTGGTAATCCAATCCATATTAAGTGAATATTTCCTACTTAATAGATACAAAATCGATGATGCTTGAGCATAGTCAACTATAATGGACTATACTGGATGACGGTGCAGCAGTGGCCATGATCAATCACTCTAACAGGACCTACCCTTTTGATTGATCATTCGATAATGTGATCTCCTCAATCAGATCATGATCGCGCACACCCTCCGTGATTTGCTCGACCATGATCGTGGCCATCACTATACTGCGGTGATGTTGAGGTTATAGTCAGTAATCGAAATCTTACTGGGTGAGCGCCAGGAGTAGCTATTTCTCTGGTGGGGAATTGCCTCAGTATTATAAAATGGAAAGGTTGTTTTCAGAAAGGTTACAATAAAATACACTGCTCATATAGCACTTGGTCTGAAATCAACAACATCCCCCAATTCACATATTATTACTCACAGACATACTTCAACAGTGAAAAGGTGCAAGGGGTTGATAGCTGTACATGAGGGCAAGTGGGAGGAAAATATGACAGCAGCCGATTTGAAACCTGCAGCCTCTGATCAGGTTTGCCTTGCTTGTTTGGCTATGGCAGCATTTAGACCCCATTTCCATAGAGATCCTATCGATGACCTTATACTCCATCTTGCCATTCTTGCTCTTCAGGCTGCATCTTAAGAGGAGTTCTCAGCTCCAGCCTCATATCTTTGACCTCCACACCTGCAACTCTATTAACAATTAAGGTCTTTCTTTTTCCTTCCAAAGCCAAAGCCAGACCATCTTGCGCCTCTCCCTCCACAGCCTGTTCCATCACTTTCCCCTTGCCTTTCTTCCCCTTCTCCTCTGCAATCTTAAACTGCTTTTCAACTCCCTGGTAGTGCTTACCCACCAATTCACTCTTCACCTGTAGAAAGTCCTTGTAGCCAATTTACAACAAGAATCTCTTTGGTGGGCAGCAATGCTGTCAATAAAGCCTGCTGTTGGAAAAGGCTTTCCAGTGGGAGCAGATACACTCTGGATTCTTTTGGCGGGGAGGTTGGCTGTTTGTCTGATTACCTTGAGCATTGCATCTAAGCAGAGAGTGTACAGGCCTACGCAGGTTAGGTTTAGGTGAAGGGGCCAGCTTAAGGTATGCTACAGAGGGAGAGGGATGCGAAGCGGGTGAATCATTATTGCTAGTTAATGTAGTTGCAAGAGAGGGAAAAAGAGACGTGATGTACATTCTAGTTGGAGCATTCATGATGGTCAATTGTTTGTTGTAAGTGATTGAAACATGCAGGGACAGTGGTTTGTCAACCTTCAAGGTTAAATTGTAATTCTGGCTCAAGAAAGTCTGGTCGATTGGTTGCTCCTGTAACAAACCCAATACCATACCCTTCTCCACCATCGCACATACAATCTAATTTGACTAGCAACTAGGAAATAATTCTGTCCATGCCACTTGAATAATCCTGTTGTAATGACAGCGATTGGCCGATTCCGCTGCTAGAGTGTCCAATTCATTCAAGAACATACCACATAGCTGTACACTGGCATCCCTAGTACGCTGAAAATCTCTGGACTTTCACTTCCTATTCGTCTATGCACATATTTAGTAGTTCTGGCCTCTTGATACCAAGGAAATTGATAAAGAATTCTCAAGCTATCTTCTTGCCCTGCCAGGACCACCTTTCCAGTTGAAGAAGGCTATTTGAAAAGACTGCCTGAGCGCTTCTTCATCCCCTTTGATATTGGTTCTGGTCCCAAGAAGGATAGTATAAAAGCATGGTTAAAACTAGTTTGAATAATTAGCTCAATGAATAAGCCTACAAGTCAGTATTAACCTAGTTTGCATGATCTTTATATCAAAGATTGCAATAGGGCCTGACTTGACAGCCTCTATCCCATACAGACTTCCCCTTACCCCAATTTTACCATCCAAACGTCATTTTCAAATCTTTCACCAATCCATCCCCTAACCAATTGAAGTCATTAACGCTAAACAATATCTACAAAGCAGCTCATAATTCAGTTAATCTCTCAAGGGTTCAGCTTATAAAAACATGGTCTTATAAACTCATTCTTGATACATAATCTGTAGCAACAGCGAGATGCTTGTAATTCATTGAAGTTTGTCCCATGCTCATTCTAGCATTGCTGCCATCTGAAGGGCATCTAAGTCGACCTTTTGCACGGCAGTGCTCATAATAAGTAGTGGAAATCCTATCCACCATCTTTCCACTAATATCTTGTTCTTCCAATCGTGGTATAGCCCAAGGCCAATACCACTTCCCATGGCTTCCACGTGTGTAGAACTTGGGGCCACCTCTCTCGTTGTATGCATCTATCCACATTTGACATGCGCTACAACTCAGCTTTGAAACGCCTAGGTAACTGAAAACAGGAACCGACTTCCAGCCATCTGATATTCTGCCACAAAGTGCTGAAGCCTCTTTTCTTCCGAGAACCTTCTCTGCTGGTCCTTCAGCTTTCCCAATCGTTGTGCTTTGGACATTTGGGTTTCTGGCTGTCGATTTTGCCAAGTTGCTGTAGCTGGAATTATGATGATAATTTTCGCTGGATGTAAAGACCTTGGTGAAGTGTTCGATCAACCTACATTCACAGTGCACACGGATGTCGCACTTAGTATGCTTTCCAAATTTCCTCATCAGAGAGCTAGCCTCATTGGTCACCCAAATGCCGCCAGCGGAATCACGCGGCGGGACGATTTTGGATATTATCCCCTCCCATTGTCTCAGAGTTTGAGGTAAGACCACCGTTCTTTTGACTTGGGGTGCAACAGCAATTATAGAAATTTGACAGTGGAAAACGGGTTCAAAACGTGGTGAGTGAGCAAATGCTATTAAACATTGCAGATTGCGGTGGTGGCTGGTGAGCTTCTGTAAGGCATGGCTGAGATTGAAGCGCATTGTATTCTTCTGATTCCGGTCTAAGATATTGTTAGAAAAGAAATTCAGAGATTGGGTTGCTCCAGTTTGTTAACCTACCGACTTCGCTAACCAGGGCATCACAGAAATAGGGATTCTGCTGTATAATTCTTGTAACTTTACAAGTGGCTACCTCAAATAAGGCATATAAAGTTTCCCAAAATTTGTCATTCTGTTGGACAACCAGTTTGGTGTCCAATTCGACATAGGCAGCGCGCAGAGCTAGGAAAGCAAATTGCAAATCAGATGCAATTCCAGCCAATTCTTTGCCAGGAGATTTATGGAAGCGTTCCATGAATTCGGAAAGACGATCCCACCATTTCTCAACTCTCTCTTTGTGTTTTAACCGTGTATAGAGGTAAATATATCGAAATAGGGAAATCCTAATATCGTTTCCCACATCGTGAGGCATAATCGGAGAAACCCGTCGATAGTGGTAGTGCTGTGCTTGTTTACCAGAACTTGCTCTGTCCAATGTGAATTTACCCGACAAAACCCGAAGCATGCTCCACACCTCATGCAAGTAGTTCACTAAACCATCCTTCACTTTTTCATTTTCTGCCACGGTCAAGCATAGCTTTAAGTCCTTAAGTTGCAATTGCAAAGCAATAGCAACAACCTGTCTGCTTGGATCGGAGACGCAGATGCTGGCCAGGGCGTCGAGGATTGGAAATGTCCTTTCTTTTCCTTCGTCATAGTTGAGAATGCCACCTGTGATATTGGCAACTGGTATATGATTTTGACGGGTGGTGTGGTGTGCGTGGCTGCCAATCGCGACATTCATGAGGGCTACTAAATCGTGTAGCTTGAGGGGGTTACTCATGGTGGGAGATTGTGGAATAAAAGAAGTGTAATAACGGAATGGGGGGCAATTGAGGAATGATTATTGTGGTGAAGTAGAAGGAGTAAGCGTTTGGTAGAAGAAATCATATTGTAGGTCTGGCAGAGTCGGTGGTGCCAGTGGTGAAGAATTGGTGATTGTTGTATGCAAGGTCAGAAGTCTACGTGGAAGATATGTGGCCTTTGACTATGACGAAAATAGTGCTAACCCGTTTGATAAGCAACAAAAATAGCAAAAATATGAAAAATAACATTGCAACAGGATCAGGGGGCCTGATGATCATGACTGCCCCCAGCCTGATACCAATTTGATTGGATAAAGATTAAATTGTTCTTTTTTTGCAGACAAAAGGGTGTGTTTATTTTCAGGTCTAACGTTTGTCTCTCAATTCTAACTCGTATCTTGGAGAAGAATACCGCTCAATCCCTCATTATCCACTGCCCCGCGTCCGGCGCTATTATTCGGCCTTGGGAGTTTGTAGCTAGCCAAGGGGGGTGAGAAAGCTTAGTTGGAGAATATGCTGAAACGGTGCGGAACTTTGTTAAACGCGCGGAAGAAATGGTCTGTGGTACAGAGAAACAGGTAAACATTGAGAACATACCCATCGAAGTGTGAGCTCCACTAATTGGTGTACGTGACAACTTGAAATCATTGCGGGTTAGGGCTAGGTGACATGAGTTGGTAATTGTACCTGGTAAGCCATATGCACGGTAGTTGATATCTATGGAATACAATATGTTTGACTAAATCTAATTGTTTATAGGGCCCTACTTCATATAAGTAGTGTTCCATATACAAGTACACGACCAGGATAAGATAGACCAGAGAAGCTGTATAATAGAACTTAAGGGGAGGTTAAGCTGGGTTGGAATGGCATTTTGGTGCTTTTTCACTATTGAGAATACATAATTCGGTTTAGCAATAGCATTTATAGAGTTCCCCGCCTTGTTCCGGGATTTCATTGTCCTGCTACGCTGGCCACAATATACCATATATTTTGTCAGGAGCAGGCTTGGGAATAATAAAAACAGTGAGCCATATAGAAACATGGTCTTCAATACGATTCTCTGTAGGTATTGGTATGACAAGTGTAGTATAAGATAAGTATGTACTTTTGACAATAGATCACTGGGGTCGGTGATGGGTCTTTTGTGAGAGTAATTTGCATTTGTGAAATTGGAGAGAAAACACTCAATATAATAGCCAAAATATATAATAGCTACTGGGTGCTACATCATGTAAACTAAGGGCAGATGAAAACCTGCTAGAATCAAAAGTATCCTTGTCAGCGCTAAGTTTCTTCAATAATATCTATTCATTGAAGAAACCCGAGCAAACACCAACAAGGGATGGGAGTTTGTGAAGTAACCTCCATAATGGGCCACCAATCCCTCGAGATGGTTTCACAGACATCCACCATCTTCGCAGAGGCCTAGTTGAGAACGGCATTGATTTGAGCTCTGGTTTCAACAACATCCTCCTTATTCAAAGGCTCCGCGGCGGGAAGCATGTGGGGGCTATTCGAGAGCGGCAGCTTGAGATGATGGCCGTGAACAGCCTTCGGGAGGGTTGCTTTGATGATAGCTTTCCACCGAACCAATATTTCGAAATCCGTCTGAGCGTAGACAATCGTCTAAGGCCTCTCAAGGAAAGCCTCGCCATTGCTCCCAACTGTCAACGCGATCGGCAATGGCTTGCCCTGTAACCTGTACGAATCTGCCGTCAAACACATCAGTAACGGCCGCCTCGAGCGGAACCGTTTCATAGCCAAGCAAGCGCTGGTAGTAACAATTTTAATCCTACCATTCCTACCCTCTATTACCTCGCGGATAGATGAAGAGCCAGTCTCGGGGTGATAACAGGACCCGAGCGGCGTGGACGCGGGCTTCTCTAGTATGGTGCGCTCCTCAATGAGGTCGATGAGAATCTCCTTCTCCTCTGTCATCCTAATCTCGATAGTCTTGACATAGCATCCGCCGACATGGTTGTCCCACTGGACTGTAGTAACGGTTTTAGCCGGATCCTTTGTGTTGTTAATTTCGACGACCATGCCAGTGGTACGAGAGAAGATTCATGTCATTAGATTGTCCTGGAATTTGTTATGTTGAACAAAAACAGTTTTCTTTTTTTTTTTGCTAGTGAATAACGCATGTCTCCGCGAGTAGGTTTCACCAGTGTTCTCAGCCGTCCGGGGCCCCCGTAGGGCCCGGCGGGGGGACTGCCAAGACCCCCGGACGAGACGGGACGGCAAAATGTAGTCCGTCCTCGTCCTTGAATTCCTAGGACGGCCGTCATTAGCAAGGACGACGAGCCCCACGACCTGAGACAACTTCTACCAGGGGACGGCAGGTAACTACATAGGACCGCCGGGGACGGCAGGGGACGGCGGAAAACATCGGAAAACATCGGAAAACAGCGGAAGACGGCGGAAGACGGCGGGGGACGACGGGAGATGGTGGGGGACGACACAATGCGTCCGTCCTGGTCCTTGGCTCTTACTTGTCGGGCAAGTTTAGGAAAAGATGGGACGGGACGACGAAATGCCGTCCGTCCTCGTCCTTGCCCAGGACGGACGGACTGCCCCGTTGCGAACACTGGGTTTCACCGGCAAGCAGCCTTATCCATGGCCCAGCGTTGAAATGCGCGCCTTGAAAGGAGGACAAGAGAGTATAAATGCGGTCCTTCCACCTTCCTTAGAAACGGTAAACCCGTCTGACTTCCCAGTGTTATCCAGAGACGCGATCCATTTGCAGCCAAAATACTCCACAATTGAGATATCACTCTCGTTATCCCCATAGACATCGGTTGTTAGTGCAGCGATGTGTCCATTGCGGATTCTGTCGAGGATATCCTGGATAGGCTCATTGTCTACGGTGGAGTATTTGACAGCCATGGGTCCCTGAAGAATGTAGGTTCTTCCAAGGTCCTGGTCAATAACAGCCTCTAGATCTTCGGATTGCCAAACGAGTCGCTAAGCCGGAGATCGAAGTTCTCGTCAAGTGAGGAAAAAAATGAAACAGGCTTCTGGCCTCAGCTGACATAGAAGAAGGTAATGCTGCATATTTTGTGAATTGATGAGTTGAGTGTTCGCCTCTGGGTAACGGGCAACAATCTTTTTGGTAGTAGCAAAACGATTATCCAAATCGGCAGGGTTTTGGAGTAGGGACGCCGGGCCGTCCAAGGAGATGAAGCGTTCCTCAATGAGTCGGATCAAATCCCCGCTAAGCCGTTTGAAAGAGGGATCGATCCAGCGGGGCCCATACTTAACATATATTAGTTCCGGAATGCGACGCACGACCCGGGATAGGTCATATCTTCTAGATCCACGGCCCCCCCGACAGAATCTCGACCAAACCAAGTCTTTTGGAAATCGGGATTCAGATGTTTGATGACATAGTCATATTGCTTCTTAAGCTCAACAAGACGGTTGGCTTGATCAAGTGAGAAAATTGTGCCATCTAGCTCAGCCCTATATTGTAGGTGGTTAGTTGAAAATGTTTGGGTAACAAATCCCGATTGATAATCACCAGAGTCTGGCACCCCGGGTAGCAAGCTTCTGGATAAACACACCCATCTCCATCTCTCTTCGACAGGATTGGAATAATACCACCTGCAGGACCATTATAGGGCTTTTCCCAGTCCTAATCATCCAACCCCTCTGCTTCCCAGATCGCTTTCTAGAGCACGATATCAATTAGAATGAGGCTGATTGTATGCCTTACCAAAGTATAACTTACATTCAAGCGAGTATGTGCCTCCTTTGCAGTCATAATTCTGCTGCCCAACAAAACACCATCGAAAGGAATCGGAGGGTACCTGAACTTCTTTAACCAAGCTCCTGGCAAATAAGGATATCTTCCATCGCACCAAACCAAGAGCCACCAACCGGGGCAATGTTACCGCATCTCCCGATGGGTCCGTACATCCGAAGGATTGGTTGATGGAAATCTTCAAAGGAGTGATGACTGCCACCTCTTCCTCCAGTCCGCGGTAGAATCACGGGGAAAGTTGGGTTGGCCTTTCCAATATCGATGACTTATTGCATAGCATCGATTGAACCTGGCTTAACCGAGAGGTGTTTAATACAGTCATCTCAATATACTCATTGGCCACCTCGATTGACGGTACTCCGGCGCCAGTAGTCAACTCTTGAGAAACACCAGCAGAACAAAGCTGTTGGAGAAGTGGGATCTGCCATCTCATGGCTCGGGGTTTCAGATAGATAAGATTAACCGGGATACCGGCACCAGCGATCCTATTCTGTTCAATATTCGGAAGAGCCACTGTAAGACCCCTGCCGCTATAATAACCACCACCTACCGATCTTGGTTAGCATAGATATACAAAATTTGAGGAAATGATAGCTTACCAGCTAATTCGATCTGATACCCGGCATTCATAGTAGCCAGAGCACAGTCCCACAGGACAGTTCAAGGTGTCATCCCAGCAACCATTACAGGCGGCCCTCCAAGCAACCGTGAAAATTTGGTATCAACAAAGGTCTCTCCCTGCTTTGTTCGTACCAATTGAGTGCCACATGCCCCTTCAGCCAGTTGACTGCATATTTGACTGCGTGCTTAGAATCTCTGTCCAATAGCTCAGGTTTGTAACGAACGTCATTGTTTGTTCCTTTGAAAGCGCCCGCTATAATCATACACACACCAGTGAACCGGCTGCTGTGTAATCATCGAGGGTAAATTCTTCCGTAGGAGGGGATAATTGAGACTCAAAGCCCTGGTGAAGCTCGGTTAAATGGTAGTGAAGGGTGGTTGAGATAAGGAGGGTGTGCTCAAGTGGTCGGCAATCGAGAATAAAAGGGCGGGGAGCTGATGTAGAATGAGGGCTAGAGACCCCGGTGGTGGTTCCTGGTGCACTGTGCATGACGAAGATTGCCCGGCAAACGGGAATTGGTCAGGTTCAATGGAGATTCTTCATAATCTGTCATCATCACAACTCACAATGAATGGAGCAGGGAGGAGGGAATTCAGGATACAGTCGGTGGTGGGGTAAGAGAGGGGCCATGATGGGAGGGGCCATAAAGGCTCCATGGGGGACTCACGATTGGGATGAACCAAGCTACCGCTAAACATACTATGATTGTGTAAGGAAGGAGCAAAAAGAAAAGAGGGTAAAAAGGGCAGTGGCGGGAGGAGGTGAGAGGGAGAGAAAAAAATCTGGAATGTATTGGAGGAAATTCTAGGTGTACCGTTAAGCCGTGAAGGAAGTGATTAAGGAGGATAGGTTGAGGATGAGAGGATGATAGGGAAGTAAGTAATAGAAAAGGTGAGGGGCTGGTGGGCAGCAGAGTATGATATGAATAGATTTGGTGTGAATGAAGAGCAGGTGTTGGTGGATGGTGCCAGGGCGACCAAAAAGGTTGGAGGCAAAAAGGCTCGGTCTCCTGTAAAGAGTGGCATCAAATGAATTCCATTTCTTCATTTGAAGAGGCAGGAAGATAATGGGTGGGAATATGCGAAAATGTTCACCGGATTGTGTTTGGATTGTTTGGAGAGGGCCGCCCAGGTAAGCAATATTTGGGCGGTCAACTGCGCAATTCTGCTAATATATTTTATTCTGTTACTTTTGAAAATAAGGTTTTTTTTTGATCACTGGTGTTGGTGCTGTTCTACAGGGCCTTACAACGGTGGTACCAGGGTTGTGGTTACCACCTGTCCCTTCTGGCGTGAAGTAACGGAATAATACCAAGCGAAGTACTCTAAATTTGGGTCACGCGGCTCCCAGCTGATTGTTGTATAGTACTGTTCAACCAAGGTATGAATTTCGTATTCATGATTTATATTCTAAAACCAATGAATTTATAGGAATCAAACAGGGTGTCGAGGCCCTGGTTAACTACGTTCATGATAAGAAGAACGGCCTTTGTTAGGATCTTGACTGTGTCGTTGCCTTCCCCGCTAATACCGGAAACGGCCGTGAGATGGATTCCGTTCACTCCAAGTCAGAGATTGGCTCATCGCATCATGTTAATCAATTGACTTCATCTCCTTCGAATGGTTAAGACCGGTAAATCTTCCCGTGGCTTCGAAACACGGCCCGCCCAAGTTATCCTACCTCTATCTCCCAATCATGGTAACTTCGGAAATGACGGGCTCTACTCTGAATCCAAATTAGGTCTGGAGGTGTTGTTCCTGAGATGGCATTCGGAGTCTTTGGGAAGCTACCTTACCATCTGTGGCACTATCATCGGTTGGACCAGCGCAACCGGGCTATGGGAGCAGATAACTCCATCACCAACGCTATTGAAAAATTGGGTGTTTTCGCACAGTTTTTCAGCACGAGACGGGCTTCAATCTTGTTAGTCTTATGCCGCCTGCGATTGTCTATCTCTGCCAGGTTGAGCCTGTATTTGCTTATCCTAACGGCGGCTTCCAATATATCCCTAACCTGAAGCATATTTCTGCCCAACTTAGGAAAAACTGTTGTTGAATCGCTGGCACTTAGTCCGTAGCTCACCATCGGACATCACTCCCATTGACGCCCAAGTACACAAAATCGAATATGCTAGAAAGAAACCGGAGGATTGACCGTGGTCACAGGAACCCGATGAGAAGTGAGGAGAGCGGGGATAGAAGTACGGAAAGCAATGTGAGGAATGGGGGGAATAGGGATTGTGTGATAAGTGCTGGAGATTGCGTGCGATTGTTTTGAAGATTCATCAATGGAGTGCAATAGTTTTTGTATTTAAAGATCCGATGTGGGGATGGTTGTAAGAGGGCCAGGTCACTAAATTATACGTCTGTATTTGATATACTTGTCCCCTCTTCTTCTATACATTCCGCATTCAAATTGTGCGCATTTCCAATCAGAATTTTGTCAAAAACCCCTTTGAAACATTCGAAGTTTGTGAAGCGGTTACTGCAGAAACATCAATAGAGTATAAGATCGTCAACGGCAAAGTATCAGAGAAACTTTACCAAAAGCTTACTATTCAGCCCCATGCCAACATGAAATTTGGCCCCCGCGAACTACCAGACTACAAAATGGAGATCGAGCCACTTGCTCAAAAAAAGATTAGGTGGAATGGCCGACCTGCAGAAGGTGGTTGTTGTTACTGGCTTTGCCGAAGTCTGGTCATAGGGTAACTCCCGCACTGGATGGGAGATGGAGACATATGGAAAATCTCCGCTTGAAGGGTGCACCGATATGGCCTGGATCATTGGCCTCATTAAGCATTTTAAGATACATATTAAAGGTAACTAGTGCTCTGGTTGGGTTGGCTTTAAGACTGGTGAGCCCGTCGAGGACAAAGATATCAAGCCCAAGTACGAGAAATACATTCTGGAACATTCTGGGATCGGATTCATTGAGCTTCATTTATTCAATGGCAATGACCCAAAGAAGGAAGAACTTCTCGTGGATGTCGTGATTGAACACTATCTGGAATCATTCAAAGCCAGTAAAGAGACTGCCGAGGAATTCAAGAGTCACAACCGGCACAAGGTCGAGATATTTGAAATCATATACTCTGGATAGCACACCGCCCCCGCCAAAAAAAACGCGCTATAGGGTTCATTCCAAAAGCCTTGAAGTTTGATCCTCTTATGGCAGGCAAAATTCCCCCTGGGTGTGACAAGAAGAAGCATGGGGTCCCCGATGATATTCTTAGTCAGGTTGATCAAATCGCTCTTTAACTCTTTGTGTATGTTGTCGAATAACTTTTGGTAGTATTACTGACCCTTATGAATTCTGTGAATATGTCAGTCTATCCTAGCTTTTCCCAAGTGATCTTTCTCTTAAACCCTAGTATATTAGGTAAACACACACCAATCAATTTTCCCTGCCCCCTTCCACCGTCTAAGCTCTCTTGACGGTCGGCACCGTCTCCGGTTGCTTGACAGCCGTCTATTAGTAAACCAGACTTTAGACGCAAGTGCTAGACAACGGGCTCCACAATCCTACCCTGACTCCCATTTTTGCCTGAAAAAATTGCTAGTTCTAAGAGAGACTTGACTTAAGAATGCAGGGACACTATGTAAGGGGCTCGTGGAGGCATGGTGGCGGTCATCGGTGCCCTGTGTACTTTATTCAGGATGTGAAGATCTTTTTTTTTCCCTGGTTGCAATGCGGAAAAACTCATGCACTTGTGTCCTCTAGTATAGGACAAGGCTGAAGCGATCTGTCTTTTCCTAAGCAATAGTAGGGTAACCAGCTATTACCAGCTTGTCTACTTCCCACAAAACTACAAAACCCGTACTTTATCTCCTCTCCCTTTCACTGGCAACTACTCCCCCACCATCCTGCCTCATCGCTGTCTGCCTGCAATCACCTCTTCTAGAAAACCTCTACTAAATCTTGTTGCCCCTTTCCACAAATCAATTTAAGCATTATGAACAAAGAACTCGACCCCCACCACCTAGTTGCTTTCATGGCCTGCACATCGGCGACCAAGCCAATCGGTCCCTTCCGCCCCCCTACTCGAAAGCCAGCCCCTACGATCGCCATCCTTGATGCACTCGCCAATATATCTATTTCGGAGGAGAAATCCCAGGTTGTTGCGATAGCGGTACAATTGAACGCCCCGAAACGAGAGATTCACCTAACGCTCTCTGGGAACAAACCGGTGAAGGAAAATCTGGTCAACCATTTGACACAGATCTGGGAAAAGTTACGTGCTCTGTCTTATGCGAATTCAAGGCAGAAGGCAGGGGGATTAGTAATAGGAAAGGATGTAGTCAGCCGCCTCGAACTTGAGGTATTTCGAGACATATACCTATTCTCCTTACGACGACAGGTGAAGCGAATCGAGAAATGGTGGGCTGAGTTTGGAAAGTTTGTGAAGAAATTGTTGCTGAAACGGGGTGGGAAGGGCAACATAAAAGGCTTTGAGCTCAGCCTGTATAATGTTGTAGTTGCCTTGGCCCCGGTCAAGCCTCGCAATTGGGCTTCGGGTTTTCGGGTCGACCCGGGTTTAGATCGGGTTGGGTCGGGTCGAGTCCGGGGGGCAGGAGTTTGGGTCGGGTCGGGTCGCCCAAGTTGCAAACCCGGGTAGCCCGACCCGACCCAAACTATAACCGAAACTAAGTTTCACTTTTTGTTTCTATGAAGACATAAGATATAA
>Ga0307513_10002574_pt1 | contig 25070 bp, 32 predicted proteins | sample 15_EM_MG_FD_202174 | JGI IMG/M metagenome (GOLD analysis project Ga0307513, IMG submission 202174) | Populus trichocarpa ectomycorrhiza microbial communities from riparian zone in the Pacific Northwest, United States - 15_EM | ecosystem: Host-associated > Plants > Roots > Unclassified | place...
AATCAAATCGAGATCAGGACGGTGGGTGGCGTGACATCAGGCGTGTGACCGCCGTCACGCCCCACCATCAAATAACAAGCGATCCAAGCTCTCCTTCCATCGAGACAAGCCCTCCCTCCCTTCCACTGCAGCCCCTCCTCGCAGTCATGGCCGATATCATCAGTGCGTCCCCAGAAACCCACCCCGTTTGTTTCTGAGCTCACCGCGAACCCCCCACAGGCCTTCTTCCGGACTCCCTAAAGCTCCCGCCCCATTTGTCGGCCCACAAGTATTTCTTCGTGTGCTCGTTGACCGTCGCCGCCTGGGACACCCTCGTTCTTTCCCCGAGGACCTGGAAGCTCCTGCGCACAAAGGAATGGCCCGTGCTCAAGATCATTTATCACTTTATTAGGGTCTTCATGCCAATCTGTTTTACTGTTACTGGTGCGTCCCCGCCGTCCCCGCCCGTCGACAGATTTCCTTATCGCCCCTCTTTTTGCAGCCGTGCAGTTCTTCGACACAAAGTGGACACAAGAAGTGCGTACCCTACCCCAAACTTATCGTTCCCCCGTATCTGACGCCAGCGCTCGGACCCTAGAAATGCGGGCACACCTACCTATTTGAGCCAATAACAACCGCCATTCTTGTCGCTTGTTGCTCGGGTACGCCCATCCTCCCAGCCCCCGATGACCAACTCAACCTTACCCGGTTTCTCCAGCTGCTCATGTTATCAGGATCCACGCAATTTTCGATAAGAGTCGTGCCATTTTGGCCGCCATGGGCTCGCTTTGGGCGATTCAATTCGTCGTCACCGCCGTTTGCTGTGCATTCTACTTCTGTGCGTCCAACTGTCATATCGGCCCTGCACAGCGTCTAACACCTGATCTCCCATCTCTCAGCTGTCCCATTGAAGCCGGGACAGGGTTGCATTGCTGGGCCAAGGCATGCCTGGGTAGGAATCTACTGGGTTTTCCCCACTTTGCTTTACTCCGTTTCTGTGCGTCTACTCTTTCCTTACTCCCCTCGCCCGCCCATGGCGCTCACCTGTCATGTACAGTTCGGTCTCGCACTCCTTCGCTCGATCAGGTCTCTTGAGGTCAAGCCACTGGGTCTCTGGAAGCTCATGCTTCGTGATGGTCTCAACCTCTACGGTGTTCGTCTCCTCCTCCCCCTGATTGTATATCACTAATTCGCACCGTTGCAATAGTCCATCTGGATCGTCAACATGGCCAACGTCTTGTTCTGGTTCATCATCACCCCGACTGGCAATGATGATGCCGTTAGGACCATTGTCACTAGGTAATTCTGGTCACCTTCGTTCCCTCGACCCAATGCTGACCATAGGCCGACAGCATGGCTGCCGTTCTTACAACCACCATGACCATGCGCATCATTCTCTCTGTTCGTGGATCCCTTGTCGCTGGTGGATCCTTCTCCGGATCCTACTCTGGTTCCCACACCACTGGATCTGGCTCCCGCGCCACCCGTTCCAACCCGGCCCACACTGCCAACTCTGTTCTTAACATTAGCTCTCACCCCAACCAGACCTACACTGTCGGCGGGATTGGTAAGCAGGGCGCCAAGGTCGACAGCGATGGCAAGAGCAGCGTCCTGGACTCCAAGGTTGAGCATGTCTACGACGACAGCCACGTCGTTCCGGACAACAATGGTGCTCTTGACGTGAAGATTACCGTCAATACCGAGGTCGAATACGACTCAAGGTACGAAAAGTAAACACGCCGAGAGCTAGGATCCCGAGGAAGAAAAACACCTTGATTCCCTCCTGTGCCTCTTCTGTCCACGTCCTCGTTTTGATTCCCGTTTGTTGTGTTCTTGATTTGCGCCCCCTCCGCCCTCTCCCTCATCCTTGGGGCATGGCACCTTTGTTGATGGTAGTGTCCGGGATTCCCCAGTCGATATAGCTTACTCTCTTGTGCTTGTGCGTACGTCATTCCGTAACCAATTCGCCCTTTCCTCTGACCTATACTAGGTTATATATATATATGTCTTGTTCTCGAGCCTTTGTTCCAGCTCCTGCAGTTGACCAATATAAGCTGACCATCCCCCATACATCACGAATCACGCCCGTTCACCCATTCGCCCTCCCCTGGTGGGTACTTCTCGTCTTCTCTGCCCCATGTTGATCAGGGAGTCCCGATGTGCTACGGTGATTGGATTCTCCCGCATGGGGATGGATCATCACTTTATGTTGATCTCTTAAATAATGCGATCTTGAAATCTGCTTTTTGGTCCCGGATCCCCCGGGTTCGGCAGCGCTATCAGGAGACCTTTGGCGTGTACTCTCTCCCTCAGATCCAACGCCGGGCCAAGGTAGTGCCTTGCATGATCGATCCATAGGTTCAGCCACGCCAATCAGGCGTTCGACGTTCAGCATTCGTTACTGATCACACTCTCGCACGCACGCTTCAGTGTAGCCGATCTCGTTGGGATGATCCGAAGAAACTGAGTACAGTGTGCGTGTGTGTGTATGCAATTTCAGAGTGAAACGAGTTCGTGGGATGGTCCCTTCCTATGAGCTAAAACAGAACAAAAAGGCACTGCACCGCCCATCTCTTCAGGCTCTCTGAATTCTAGTTCGGATTCAGATGTTCAGACAGCGACATCTGTATAGTCAGGGTTCAAACGTTCAATGGCAGGGTGGAACACAAGGGGGGTTCTTCTCAATGGTCTTTTGACGCTGGACCTTGAGAGGTTTCCAACAAAGTGCCATTCACTAATGTCGCGATAAGCGCGCACTCGAAACACCATCCCATGTGGAGCCAACCTATGACGAGGGGGGGAAGGAGCTCCCCTCACTTACTTACTGTAGTAAGCTCCTGCAGTCTCGTCGGAGATGAAATTTTGATATTGAAAAATGGTCACGAAGTGGGAGGGTACCAAGGACTTTTCGTTCACGAGTTACTTACTTGCTTTTCTGTGAGGCGGTTTTCTACGCTTTTTCCCTTTGTCGTCGGCTACAAGAGTCGTATAGTACAGGTTAGGGTGAACCGGATCCCGCGAAAATTGCGACAAGACCCGGGGTGTGCACAACAGAGGGGGCGGGGGAGGGTATCTCCGCGATTGAAATGAACCGCTGCTGGGCATGTGACGGCGGAGACGCTTACCATGATTCAGCACGATCAGACCTGGTGAGTTGACCTTACGGTGCTGCGTGCACAGGGCCAATCGCACAGTAACTGACCGCGTCACCAACCTATCTCCTTCTATTTACTAGTGTGCTAAACAGAAGGTACGATACATGGTAAACGAGACATCTGGCATCTACACTTGTCAGCGCCGCCAGTCTCCCCGAGTCATCACCATTCGCCATTCGCTGCCCAGGGAGTTAAAGATCTTCCCTTCATAATCATCCTACAATAGAGACGGGAGGAGCGGGCTTTGGCTTTGGCTTTGGCTTGGAGGACCCAGAGGGCTTGGAGGACCCGGATCCCCTCGCAACCATAGAGACGGGAGGAGCAGGCTTCGGCTTTGGCTTCGGCTTGGAGGACCCGGAGGGCTTGGAGGACCCGGATCCCCTTGAATGAATGTCGACACTGATGTGGCGGGCCTCTAGGTCGGCAACTGTAACTGACGTGAGCAGGAGAAATCATCGAAAGCGGGTGAGATATGGTCGTACCCTCGCCGAGTCCTCTCGAATTGTGACCATCGTGGCGGACCTCCAGGTCGCGAGACGAGTGATCTGTAATTGACGTGAGGAGAAACGATCGAAAGCGGGTGAGGGTACACTCGTACGTGGGCCGTTGTACCCCTGAGGGGCAGCACTGGCAAAGGCAGCGAGGGCAATAAGGAAGATGGCAGATTTTGCAAACATGACGAAAAGATTGGGTTTCGTGGAGGTAACGAAGGTTGCTGGTCGTAAGAAGGCACCGGGCCTGAAGATGGAGAACTGGGGATGAAAATGAGGGAGTGCCTGCACTGGGGAAACCTGGTGTTGGATGGAGAGGCTTTATACCCCCCAGATACAGCATCCGACGCTCCGTGACCGCCACGGAGTCCCCCGCCCGTGATTCACCACAGCTTAGGCGAATGATGATGGAAAATAGCAGATTGAGTGCAAGACCCGCGATCCGGAGTCTGACTTGGTGGCCAAACTCCCGATCTACACAGCGGTCTGCGTGTAGAAGTGAACACAACGCTCGGCCCTCTCGTCCACTTTCATACGCAAAGGACCGTATGTCAGAAAGTGGGCTCCGCAATCTGCAGGATGCTGGGACGCGAAGTTGTGCTCCGGTCCGGTCTTGATGGTGATGACCAGAGGTTAGCGAATGTCCGATCCAGGTGGGTATCGCGTGGCGTTGACACGGTCGGGTGTGGGTCGGGAGTCTGCAATCCGTCTGACGGATCGCGGGTGTCTCCTGCCGGGTAGGGGGGGGTCGATTTGTTCATGACATTGTAAGGAACTAGCTTACCACTCGCGAGCTTGCCGGGTAACGCCTTATCCTAGCTCGCCAGACAATGTTTAGGCCTTTTGTGTCAAGTTTCATCATGATCTAAATTTGCTGGGCGATGCTTACCGACATTGGGCCTAGAACCTGCCGCCCCGAGTCCGCGCTGCGCGCAGAGTCTCTCGTGTTGTTCGAACGCCACCGTCCCGAACTTCCCGGGTAATGCTGGCTTGCACCGTACCCGGGACCATCCAACCCCAAGTCAGACGCGGTCTGTCGCCCTGGGCCTTTTTTTATTTTATTTTTATTTTCGTTTTTTGTGTTGGTTTGGTTTATCGTGCAGAGGTGCTCCTAGTATTGGATAGAGGGCTTTGCCCCCCCCCCCCCCCGGTGCGGCGTCCGGCGCTTCGTGGTCGTCATCGGGTCTCCCCTCCCGCGCAAGCGGGCGATTCGTCACAGCGCAGGCGAACTACTGGTGATTATAGAAAACGGTCGCCGCCCGGAGTCTGACCTAGTGTTTGAACGTTTGAGCCCTCGGATTACACGGTGGTTTGAAAATAAAAGCGAACACAACGCTTGGTCTCTCGACCACTTTCATGCGCAAAAGGCCGTATGTCAGAGAGTGGTCTCTGCAATCTGCAGGATACTGGGGCACGAAGCTGCGTGCTTCGTTTTAGTCTTGGTGATGATGATCAGAGATCAGCGATATCGTTGGATATTGATATTGAATGGCTGATCCGAGTGGGAGCAGGTTGTAACGGCGAGCATCACGTCGCGTTGTTACGATCATAGCGGGCGGTGAACCGATGATGTGTGAGCTTGTATGGGTCGGGAGTCTACAATCCGTCTGATAAGTTGCGGTTGCCTTCTGCCGAGTAACCGAGGGGGTCGATTTGTTCATGATGTTGTGAGGGGCCAGCTGCCAGCCACTCGTGAACTTGCCAGGTAACGCCCTATCCAGACTCGCTGGGCAATGCTTAGTTGAGCCCTCTATGCAACATTCATTATGATCTGAATTTTCCGGGCCGGATGCTTACTGGCATTGTGCTCCCCCAACACCATCGTTCCAAGCTTGCCAGGGAATGCTGGCTTCGACGCACCGCGCCCGGGACCCCCCAATTTTAAATAGCACGCGACGCGTGATGTGTCGCATTGGGCTTTCTTTTCTTTTTCGTTTTTTTGGGTTGGTTTATCGTGCAGAGTCAACCACATGCTGCAGTCCGTGAGGGCGGGGCGCTCCAGCTTTGCATCGCTCACGTACATTCTGTGAAACACCGCCCTGTTTCGATACCCTGCGGCTGCCCCGTCAGGAACATATAGGTCAAAATGAGAGCCATCAATCGCGCCTCGGCAGTCTTTGAAGCATGGGAAAAAGTGAAAATTTCTCTTGGTGTATGGCGGTGTACAGTCTGGAGGTTCCTTTACATACTTCGTAAAGAACGGCGCCGAGACGAGCATGTCAAGAACGCGTTCGACGGAACTGAACTGAATGTCCGGTTAACTCATACCGCTGACGACTTCAAAAAAACTAGTGGGACCCACCCACTTATCGTTGAAGGACTCCGTTGGAAGCGCTCTTCAAGGACCCTCGTACTGGATCCGGTCCTTGCGATATAGAGGAACGTTGCGAGTTGTTCATCTCCAGTGACTCGACATTGGTTGGTTGGCCCACTGTGAAGCTGGAGCTCACGAGAGAGCAGCTGGAATGCATGTTTTGACGTTCCAAACTGCTCATTGAAACGCTCGGGGTGGCCAGCTAGGAGCACATCCAACCACATCCGTCCCGACAGGATCGAAATTCTCATCGGGACCGGCCTTAACGACAGCGGCCGCGGATTCTGTGCGACAAGAGCCAGTGAAGTTGCAACAGCGGTGAGAGCACATGCTACCACCACTCGCCTTTGGGCCTCGTCGCGACTGTTGTCCATAGCTCTATGACAGTGATGTATAATATATGGCTTCTGTCGGTTGTGGCTGACTAAGGTACCGGACTTGTCCGAAGCCAGACTCCCACGGTCAACGAGCATCTCGGTCGGACAGAACCCGAAAGCCGGAGCGGAGGCTGCCAAGGCTAGGCAGAGTTCCCGTGCGTGAACCATTGAAATCATTGGTATCCAGGCTTGCCCATTGATCACATAACACTGACCACCCTTCGTTTACCCACACCCGGAGGTTCGAGCCACTCCCATCCGCAAGGGCGGAGCAGGTACGCCATATGGTCGGTCTTCGGACCGTCCGCGGTGCGTGATATCGATGATCCAACGACCATGCGATGTGGCGCACGGTCGTCAGGTACCCATTCTCGCTCGCGGCATGTGTTTATCGGTACATTGAGATTAAGGTTATTCGCATGTTCGCCTAGCATTGGCTTGATCGTCGACGCCACAAATGTGTGCCTACTAGAGTCCGGGCTAGTTCGGAGGGCGACTGGACTCGCCCGTTCGTTCACCACGTTTTTAGATGGCGACCCAACCAAGGTAGCTGCCGCGGGGTTGCGGTGCTCAATCCTGGCAGTCACCTACCAGCGCCCCGAGTTAAACGCCTCCATTTCACCGGCTGTTGGTCACCCGTCCCGCTATAGCAGTGAGCGGAGCGTCCTTCATTCATGATCGTGCTAATCATGAATACCCTCTCCAAACTCTAATCCAAAAAAACCACCCCCCGCACGCGCTTTGCTCAAATTTCGTCCTAATCCCCGAAACTGGGGATGCGAATTAGACAAGAAGATTGTTTCTTCTGAACATTGTTTGTATATGCGTTATATGGATATATTCTACACATACTTTACCACGACAGAGACCGGGAAAAAACACCTTGAGATACGTGTAACTTTAGCAACATTGTCCAAAACTCCGGGAGAAGACCACACCAAGTTTAAAGGAGTGGGACACACGAGAGGCCCTCGGGGAGGAGGGGAGGAAGGGTTATTTAGAACGAGGAACACGACGACAGACAACACTTTGGATTTCAAACTGGAGAAGGGAACCATTCTTCACGCGTGGAGGCTTCGTCAATCCAGACCGAACCAGGTTCGCCAGGAGAGCCGCGGAGAGGAACCAACCACGAAATGAAGGAAATTGGTGACGTGTAAGGGACAGAAGGACGAGGTGCGAGAGGACAAAGCATGTTGGAAGGGGGATGATGTATGGAAATTGATGTGAATGAGTGACAAGATATGCTTTCAAACGACGAAGTGGAGGAGAGATTTCGAAAATTAAAGAGACGCGCATAATACATAGTCATACAAAAATTATGCGTGTGATGTGTTGTCCCTCATTGTGCCTTTTCCCGAAGAGTATCTGGAGAGGATAATGTCCATGGATAGTATAGCGGAAGGGGAGTTGTAGAATGAAGTGCATGATGGAGAGCAAGGCAGACAGGAAACGGGGGTAGGGGTGAAAAGACACAAATGAGAGAATGCCAATTGATTTGTGATGTGCGATGCGTTCTTTATCGCTGTTTGATGAAGTTTGGCTCCGTACCGGTCGATGGTATCGATAGTATTTCATTCCTCCTGTATCGACTGAAGCTCGGCGACCAAACGCTAGAAGGAAGAAAAACAATCAGTCAGCTGGACCGCGTAGGAAGGACGGCTGGCCTACCGCGCTATCATTCGAGAGGAACTCGTCATCCAGATCCATGTTGGGGTGAGCCCGTCCAAGCTGGATCGCGTAGGCCAAAAGCTGTTTCATAAAGAGCGGAGTGATAATCGCTTCATCCGCACCGAGCCTAGTCTTCGGCGGGGTTTCCGGTCGAGGGGGTGGTGGAGGTGGCGGAACCTCGGGCTCCTTCATTCCCAACCACTCGTTCTCAAGCAACTCTGGTATCGTTGCCCGTGCCTTCGGCGCTCGGTCCAAACAACGCTTGATTGTCTCAATCACGACAACAGGCACCTTCCTCGTCATATGATCCAGAATCTTGTTTTGTTGTGGCGATCCGTCCCCACTCTTTGGTGGGCTCTCGAAGCGTGTCGCATGTTCTGGATACTCGATGCAGTACTGAGGGTCCGGAATGGCCCGCATCTTCTGGTAAACCCCGAGTTTGTGGAACGGAGGAGCACCGTATACCATCTGATATAGGATACAACCTAGCGACCAGATATCGCTCGGTCGGCCAACTTTGAATCGGCGCACGCCTTCTTGGAGCTCGATTGCTTCTGGACTCATATAATTGACGGTCCCGACATGACTTTCACGGTGGATGTTGGTGGTATCGTTCGCGATGGCATTGGCAATTCCGAAGTCAATGAGTTTGAGCTGACCACGGACAACAACAAAATTCGCGGGTTTCAGGTCAGAATGGACGATCTTCTCTTCGTGGATGACATCCACGGCTTGCAACATCTAGTACACGGGTTCTCAATCGACTTTTGCGATGACTTGGAGGGGGATGCCAAACCTGTTGCCAGTAATATGCAACCCAAACAACGTTCAAGGGTTGCTTCAACTGATCGTGCAAAAGTCTCGCCATGTCTATAGGAAGGCGATTAGTTTCGTGTCCAATGCCACCGTGGTGTACACACCAATCTCGCCCAGCTCCATGACCAGTGTCAAATGTCCTTTGGAACCGTCCGGACCGGCCTTGACCTCACTATCAATCAACCTGATGATCCTATGATTTCCTTCCAAGCGCTTAAGCAAGGAAATCTCATTCATGTATCCGCTCATTGTCTCTTGATCCGTCCTATCCAGCGAGACGCGCTTGACAGCGAACATCTGGTTACTTTGGCTCAAGACCTTGTAGACCCGCGATGACCCCCCTTTCCCAATCATATCAAGTCGCGCGTAAACTTTGCGGTTCACCTGTCCCCCCGTCAGCATGCATAGGCATCAAAATCAAGGATGCGCACCATTATATTCCTGGCACCAGTAGCTTGGGTAAGAGGGGGCTTTACTGACTGAGTCTTCGCCGCAGCCTGAGGCTCGTTCGCATCAAATTCGCTATCGGTTTTTATGTCTTCAGTAGTCCGCGCCTTCTGAAGCTTGCCGTTGGTTGCGCCGATCATGTCGGAGGTGGCTTGCTCTGGGGCTGTTGGGCTGCGTCGGTGGCGGTTAGGTGGGGCATATCCACGAGTGGGTGGTGATTCGCGCCGATGTTCCGCGGCTGTAGGTGACCCAGTGCTTGGGACTGCGGTACGAAGAGTATCCGAGTCTCGTCGGCGGTGTACAGTGTATCGGGATCGGGGGTCTGGGGGATTTCCGTGGGTTGGCGAGGGAGATTGCTGCCTGCTTCCTGATCGATCTACACCCGCTGGTTAGTGACTTGCAAGTAGGTAAGCACAGATTGCGTGGACTCTCACATTCCGCTTCACGGCGCTCCAGCTCTTAACGGAAGGTCAGTAAGAACGGACGGAGATCAGGAAAGGAGATATTTCGCACCGGCTTGCTCTAGTTCTATCTGGTATTGGACCTTCCTTTCTTGCTCAGCCTTCTCCTCTTGTGTGATCCTTCTAGGTCGGTTACTGCTCGCAGTTCCCAAACTCGTACCAGGCCTCGAAGTACTCTTGTACTGTTGTAAGTATGAATCCTGCCTGTATCGTCGATCATGTTCATCCTGGCCTGTGTTCAGCGTGGTCAGCGCCGATGCATCTACAAACCCGTGTTCGATGAGTACAAACTTGATGCTTGACTGAGGCTGGCGGATCGTCTCTGCCTATTACCTGTTGAACTCGATAGCGACGAAGACGCTGTTAATGGAATTGCATGTAACCCTCCAGCGTGCAGAACGCCTTGTTTTCCATGTTCGTCTCCAGATGCACCATCATCGAGATCAAAACGTCGAAGACCGTTCCGGATGGTTTCGATGTCTGGTATATCAGAAGTTGATACCCCAGATGCATACCGCTTGAGTGTCCGGCCAGTCCGGCTGGCGGACGGTAATTGAAACTGGCGTGAAGAGGAAAGGATGTTCTCTTTCTCATCGTTAGGTGGTTTTGCCCCAACAGTCCCGCGATGAGTGGAAGACACCAGTTTACGTGATGGCATGAGCGTGCCACGAGTACCCGGTGTAAGGGCAGAACCAGAGGTTACTCTCTGAAAGGACCGAGCAACTGTTGTGGGCGCCGGGATCGATGTCGATTCCATGGTCGCAGCGGACGGTGCACTATCCGAACGTGAAAGAGAAGCGCGCCTCAGGTTCGTACTTGCTGGCAGACCTGCAGGTGAGGGTGATTCAGAGCTGCCTGCATATATCGAGGACAGTGGCGGTGGACTGTTGACTTCGCTGGAGGCGTTGGTTGACCCTTTTGATATCCGGATAAAATTTCCATCTGGGTCGAAGTCGTAGTCGAAAGATAGCTCCAAAGAGGCGTCCGATGAAGGGGTGGTCGATGACGAGCGTGAACCACTGGGTGAGGGCGATAGAGGCAAAGGCAAAGTCGAGGTTCCTGCGAGCATTTGGACGCGCGAGAGGGCGGAATTGAGTCGGGGGTTGTCCTGCGGGGTAAGGGAGAAGGAGAGGAGGTGGACGCGTTGAGGAACAAGTTCAAAAGAACTCCCGTTGAATTCGAACCACGCTGAACACGAGGCGGGTCGCTGGTCACGTGGATCACTGAAAGCATCATCCCGGAGTCAGGGTGGGTCACTCGGGTTTCAACGCTCTCGTGACAGGGTTTCATTTCTTTTTCTTATCACCATACAAAGATAACAAACGAAATGAGGGTGGAGGACGGGTTCAAACAAACCCCTCCCGTCGAGGGTCACCCGTTTCTCGATGACCCAGTTCTTCCGGCGTTGCTACATCGGCTCTGTCCATCAGGGTGAGTTGCGCCCAAGATTTCGGTTCGTAAGGTAGCCAAGGCACCATCCCGCTGACCAACTGTCAGGCGCTTTGACAAAATACAATCCGACCTTGTCAACCTCGGAGCCCGGGTCATCCCGCAACTGCGCGAAGTAGCAAACTCGGCGACACCTCCCCATCTTGTGCAGTACAACCAATGGGGCCAGCGGATAGACAAACTTGTCACCTCAGAGTCATGGCGACAACTCAAAGCGGTCTCCCAGAGAGAAGGGATCATCGGAATCTTTTATGAGCGGGAATCCGGGGATTTTAGCCGCATACATGGATTTATGAAGATTCTCACGATGGCCGGCGACGCTCAAGTCGTCTTTTGTCCGCTGTCTATGACAGATGGATGTGCCAGGGGTACTTCATCATTCGATGTCTCATCGACTGGTACTGACATTTCATATAGTACTGGAGTTGCATGGAACACCTGCTTTGAGAGAGAAGGTGTTCTGGCGCCTTGTCAGGTAATGGTAGCTCCGTACCTTCCACCCGTGATGGGCGTTAAACGTCAGACCACCCCTTTAGCCGTGATCCAGACTTAGCGTTCACTGCTGGACAATGGATGACAGAGGTTCGTCTACTTGGTCGAGATAATCGGCATTGTAAACTGACTTGGGGGACTAGAGAACCGGAGGCTCTGATGTCTCCCAGACAGAAACCACTGCCGTTCACATTGGTTCCGACAACTACCTTCTTGATGGATTTAAGTGGTTCTCAAGTGCAACTGATAGTGATGTCTCACTCGCACTCGCACGCACTGGAGACCCTTCTCGGGGATCCCGCTCGTTATCGCTCTTCCTGATCCCCCTCAACCCCTCGCTATACCCCAGCACCACGGACCCTAGGGCACAATCCGCGAGGAACGGCATCCTCATTCACCGCCTCAAGAACAAGTTCGGGACACATATTGTTCCCACCGCGGAACTTTCTCTTCAGGGAACGTATGCCCAACTCATCGGTAGTCTGGATCAGGGTGTAAAGACCATCATTCCCGTGCTAAACATCACCCGCGTACATTCTGCGGTTGGATCTGTGGGGTATGTGCGTAAAGCCCTCAGTCTTGCAACATCGTATGCATCCATTCGACGGAATGGATCCGGGCGAACCCTCCTTCGCGATATCCCTCTCCACCTCAACGAGCTCGCCAAGCTTGCTGTGACCTATAGAGCCCTCGCTCACTTCACGTTCGAAGTCGTTGGGTTACTCGGCAAGGTGGAGTGCCAAACTGCGGACGAGTATGCGCAACATAGGTTGAGGGTTTTGACCCCAGTCCTGAAAGCCTTTTGTGCCGAGAAGGGTGTTCAAGCTACGATCGAGTGCATGACTACCCTTGGTGGCGAAGGGTATATGGAAGAGAACGGGATCGGCAGGCTCGTCCGGGATGGGATCGTCGAGAAGATCTGGGAAGGGACGACCACGGTTCTTTCCCTCGACATGGTCAGAACCTTCCAAACCTTTGGGACGGTCGAGGCGCTCTCTCAGGTGAGTAGGCCCTCGCGTTTCTGGCTTTGTTGTTGATCCAGACTTTCGCTCCTCAGTGGGTCAAAGGCATAACTTCACGCGCAAGGGTGGTCCTGCAGGGCAAACTTGAGGGTGTTGACGAAGTCCTTGCCTCCGCACTCGACGCCCTCATTGCGTCGTTGAGCCCTCCCTCGTCGTTGAGCCCACGCCCAGCGTTATTCTTGTTGGGGTACATTGCGTCAAGCACTGCGATGCTTGAGCATACCGCATGGTCCGCATCACACAGAAGTAAGGTCGAGCACGAGGCGGACATTGATACCCTTATCCGTTGGGTGAAACACGGAGGTCTGGCCGCAACACAGGAAGAACTATCGGCCGTGGCCACGTTCAACCACAAGAATAATGAGAGATTGGTTTACGGCGGTGGCGTAGCAGCGAGGGGAAAGTTATAACGGTCGGGTAACCCGGGAATGAAAAACGTTTTTAGCCAGTTCCTTGATGCTTATCTGGTGATGGCGTGATGTTTCAGGGACGGAAGACAGCGATCGGTCATTCGAGGTGATAGCCGAGGGGAATAAAGCCTGTCATGGGACGGCTGGTTCAACCTGGTTCAACTTCTGTCAAGTCCCTCACGAGCTCCGTCAGGCCCCCCCTCCTTTCTCAAGACCTTCAAGACTCACAAACTAACGTTCGGTAAACATGCTTCCCTTCTCTTCTGTGGCTCTTCTCGCTCTCGCATACGTCTCTTGTCTCGTGAACGCAAGTCCGTTGGTCCGCCGAGACAAGCTGGATGTCGCCGCCCCGCCCGTGACGTATCCAACAAAAGGCGTCGTCTGGAGGGCTGGAGAGACGCAAACCATTACTTGGTGATTCCCCCTTTGCATTCAGTGTGGCCTCGGGAACTAATCGAGGGTGTGGTTCGTATACAGGGATACTTCTAGTGCGTCGTATCTGGTCACCCCCGTTCGCTTCGATATTGACGTACCGTTTGTGTGGCACAGACTTGCCTGCTCAGATTACGAACCCTATCGGAAAGGTTGTCTTGGGATGGTTGGAAGATGGTGGACTCAACCTGCAGCTCGGTTTGGAACATCCTCTCTACCCAAGGCGCTAGACTTACGGGCCCTTGTTAGATGCTCCTCTTACTCAGGGTTTCCCCATTACCGCGGGAAAAGTGGACATCGTCGTTCCTTCCCAGTATCCTGACAGGGATACGTACATCATCGCCCGTGAGTCGACGCATATATGGCGGCCCCCTACTTCGATCAGCTAACGTTATGGTTGAACTTAGTGATTGGAAATTCCGGCAACATCTCCCCGACTTTCACCATTACTGGGGGATCCTCGGGTTCCAGCGCCGTTGACCTTCCGCCGTCCACAACCTCGAGGCCAACTGACCAACCCGGTAGCCCACCCCCGACGACTCCAGGTTACAGTTCTTCAGTCGTACATGATGGTCCTTCCCCCAGTCCCTCACCCAACCCAACCCATTCCATCCCTCAATCCTTGGTCCCGTCGTCGTCCCCATCTCCTTTGCTAAACCCTTCCCCTTCGCCCTCTGGAACCCAGGAGAATTCCAGCGGAAACACCGGCAGTGATAATTCTGCATGGGGCAACAAGCCTACTAACACGATAGTCGTCTCCCTGCTTGCGGCTTCCCTGGTTATGTTCTTCCTCTAAATTTTTAATGGAGCTTTAAGCCCCACGACTCCTCTGTAAGGATCTTCTATGCGTTTTATTTTTCATTATATGACGTCCTTAACGGATTAACATGATCTACGGTTACATTTTCGTCCTTCACTCACTATCTTCTCATCTCATCTCATCCAATTCCTCATCACGTCGCAACCACCATACCTCTTTTTCCCATTCCCCATGATTGTCAGAGACACTTCTTCGATTATTGCTCTTATTACCGGCTTCGCACTTGTTTTGTCTGGTTTGCTTGAAAGTTGCTGTTCTCTTTCTCTTACGTTGGTCGATCCTTTGCTGTCGAACATCTCCCGTGTGCTTGGCCTTTGCTTTTTTCTCGAGTTTCGTTTCGTTTTTTTAGGTGGCTCACTCGGTTTCGAACCCCCGACACATTTGTACATATACAATCCGCTGTGTGCAGTCGAATGTTGAACATGACTATGCAACGTATACATTACAGTAGTGCGATTGGTCTGGATCGGGGGCAATCAGGCTGTTCACTCCCGCCCTGAGTCGATCTTCCCGAGGAGCCACCTGCATTGCTCCAGGTATTGCGTAGCCCCAAGTTTCTCGAAGACCTCAACGGCGTGCAAGGTCTCGGACTTTGCCTCTTCAAACCTCCGTTCCCTATACCAAAACCAAGCCTGCAGCCATACCGCACGAGCCAAAAGGTACGGTTGATTCACCGCGTGCAACTTGGCGTGTTCAGTGTGAGCGCGCGCGTCGTCAAATCTTCCTTCGTCGGAAAACAGCACCGCCATGGAGAAATGGATCCAAAACAGTTGAACGTGCCAGTTGAATGAGGATGCGATCTCGAGGGCTGCCTCGAAATGGCTAATGGCCATCTTTGTCTTGTCCTTGGAACAACATATTTCGCCAAGAACGCGATGACACTGGCAAGACAAAAATTGTTCGCCCTTCTCTGGAAGGAGATTGATCGCGCGGGATGCGGCTTCCTCGGCGGCGTCGAGCTGTTTGTCCCCATATAGCAACCGAGCGAGGCGGTTCAAACACCACGCCTGTCCTGACGTGTCGCCGAACCGTTCGTAAATTTCCAACGCTTCTTTCGCCAGCTCTAACCCTTCCTCGTGGAGGCCCAACCACCGATCTGCATCGGCCATGTAGCTCAACGTTCGAGCGACCTGGCGATCATCCCCCCGCTCTTTCTGGAGCTTCGAGGCCTGAGTAAGGAGTTGTTTGCGCTCCGTGTGATTTCCAGCTGAGCCAGACAGTCGGGAGAACTCAAACAAGCAGTCGGGCTTGGAGCGATTATCGTCTGGGAGCCCTTCGACCTTGGACCTCAGCACAGTGAGACGACTCTTGTGCCAAAAGAGGTGCCTCGCGAAACCGGCACAGGCATCCCAGACATTGTCCGAGTTTGCATCGACGGATGTGAAGATATCGAGAAGGTGTTCGACGTTCAAATCCTCCGACGTGATCCATCGCGCTTCTTCGAACCCGGGCCTATCAGGATCAAGATCGACCATCAACCGGGTGAAGTAACATTGCTTAGTCGTGCAGAGGAGTTGAGATGACTTCGGATCCTTGGGGCGGAGATGATCTCGAAGCGGTGCCAACATCGTGACGAACCCGTTGCTTCGGTACGTCAGGGAAAGAATGCAGAATGTGTCAAAGATGTTTTCTCTGTCGGAGACGGTGGGGAATAACCAGTCGAGACTCTCATCGACACCTCGAGGGAAGAAGGCGACGACCCCGAGAAGCCCTCGTGCGTCAGGGCCAAGTTCCTGGAACATTGGAGAGGCGAGCGAAAGTTCGATCGTGGTGGCGAGGCTCTTGGAGTGTTGTGTGTGGAGCATGCCCGTACGTTGTCTTTCCCATTCCCTGATCAGTCGGTTGGCGTCCCACTTGTTGTACTGGGCAACAGTAGCGAGCAAGGTGATAGAGAGGGGATGGAAGTCAAGTTGTTCCAGAATGTTGTTGACCGGGTCAGACCATTCTTCGCGCTTGTAAATTCGATAGAACGTGTCGCGCGCAGCCTGCATCGACAAAGTTGGGATGTCGAGGGACTCGCAGTCAGGGGGGATGGTGGAGATCCGGGAGGTGATACAAAGACAAACGTTGGTGAACTGGCTCAGCTCTTCCACCACGGCATGGATCTCCCGCGCGTTTGTCCCCTGTGGGTCGAGAATGGATTCCGCATTATCGAGCACAACGAACATCTCCTTTGATGATAAGAACGATCGCAGGGGGGTCAGATCCTCGGGATTTTCGATGCCTGCACCAATGACTTTGGAGAGCCGGCGGAGGAAATGAGTGTGCGAGGCAGGGAACTGATCACATCGGATGAACCAACGGTTGTCACCGAAGCGCCGTTTTATGCGGTCATCGTGGAGGACCGTCAGAGCGGTGGACGTCTTGCCAATTCCGCCGGCACCGATGAGGGCGATTGGGGTAAGGCTTTCCGCGAGATGAACGATTTTCTCGATCAACTCGCCGCGTCCGAAGTAAGCCCTCGGTGGTGGGGGTGGCGATTCCCCTAGTATGCTAGATCCAATATGAGACGTTAGATTCCATGGTAGTCAAGATTGCTGACCTGCTTTGAGTCTGAGTTGCGGTAAGTGTTTGTTCGGTGACGTAAAGGGCGCGGGGCCACGTACCACCAGGTTCTGACCGTCAGTAGTATCCTTGCGGTTTTTCAACATATTCTGATGGATGTCGGCAACCATGGTATGGGTATTCATATTCAGCTCGGTCTGAAGAGGGAAAGTTAGCAACGGCCAAGCTGGAGCGCACTGAACACACATTGAAGACGATAAGGATCCTGTTAAGGTCCGACTTCCAAGCGGCGATCTTCTCCTTATCATTCCTGGAATTAAGAATTCGGGAGACTGCATTCCGCCCACCCCGTTTGATGACCTTCCTCTGTATTTCCGCAACGGTCCTGCGATCGAGGGCGTGATAGATAGTAGGACTCGAGATGTGTGTCGCTGATTCAGCTTACATCGTCAATTGATATATCGCATCGCGCACGGACTGGCTGAGGTCGTCGAGTTTCTTTCGATTCATTCCCCGCTCAAGCGCTCTACAGATGTCGGCACAAGACAATCCGAGCTCGACATACTCCAGCTCGTTGGCCACCGATTCCTAACCACTTGTGAACCTGGAACATCACATCGCAGAAGAGGAGGAAACCCACCCTTATCATTGCGAGAAGAGCGCTAACGGAACTAAAAACAGCCTTGGCTGGCGTGACGCTCGAGAGCTTTTCCGCGAGATTCAAGGCCTCGATAGCCACATCCAACGAGGAGACAACATTGTTTTGGCGTTTCTGCCGTTGAGCATGAGTGTCCATGGGCTCAAAATCAACGTGACACGAAAAAAAGTTGCAGCCGGCAAGCCGCGAGGAAGAAGCCGTACCCTACAATAGAGATGGGCGGTCTTTTGATCGCGGCGCGCAGACGCAAACAGACCGAGTGCTGGGTCCGAGTAGCATTTGAGGCTGTGTACATGTGATCAGCTGATAGGCTCACATGCAGAACGTGTCGATCACGGATGAGGCTGTTAGGGTGCACAGGATGAGCGACCCTGAGCGCAATCAAGGCATCCTTCAGTTTACTTGATTGGTGACCGGACCTTCAGTCCCGTTCCTCCCACTTCTTTTGAATTACGTTAGAGCCATAGAATTGAGACGATAACGATCTGGTTCAATGTACTCTATGACGGCCGATTTTGCGAATCATTACTTATACTATGAAGCAGATGCGTTTATCAGCTTCGCTCAGCTGTCACCTATCCCACAATTGTGTGTTGCACAAGCAGGGGGATAGCCCTCTCCACAACCCCCAGACAGATCTCAAATCATGCTACAGAAGGCGTGACCTACAATAGGGACCCTACAACACAATACAAGAGACCAGACTCTTATGGTCCGGGAATGATATGACAGATTTGCCCTGGCTACGAAATACGTCGGGGCGAAGTGGGGCAGGGCTCGAAACACTTTGTAAGGACGCGTCCACGCGATCGACCGGCAGGTGGCGAACTCTTTGCTTCCTTCCGCCAACCGTCGGCCCTCCATCAATCCCCCGTGTCTACTTGCATCCCTGTTCGTAGCTTCTATGGCCGGCAACAGGATAGCCAACGCCATTTAACCATTCATTCGTGGGTCACCGGACCTCCAGCACGGTGCGCCGCAACCTACTTCCACCGCAAACCCAGATACACACCACCAGGAGAGTAGTAGTCCCACCGTGAGCGTCGATGATTACATCAACGTCCTCTGGAACTGGTACCCGGTCGTATGCGGCACCGAGCCACCCATATACCGTGGAACAAAGGGACGGATTTTACCCAGCAGTGTGTGCCTCTCAAGTTCTGTTTCAGGAGGGTGTATCTCACTGACTACCGACGCGCTCACAGGGGCGACACCTGTTATTACCTTGAAGGCGAAGGGTTGATGGGTGGTGCAAAGAGACCCTGGCGGTCGTGGTCTTGTCGAAACAACAGACTCTTCCGAACAAGGTTGGATACTTGCTGGATGTTTCATCGAGACTAAAGTCCCTGTTTTGGTGGCGATTGAGGAAGCGGCCCACGTTACTCATTCATATACTTCAGGTTCACTCGAACAAGTTTACAGAGCGCCGATCCTACCGCCCAGCATCCCCTCGACAAGCATCCCCGGCGTTGCGTTGATGGAATATCGACAGAAGGGAGATGAAGCTAGACCTCCGTAAAGTTGACGCACTGAAGGCCTTCAAGAGATACAATCACTGGTATTATCTGAGCTGGGGAGTCCCTCCCGTCTGGATGATACTGGATTGTTATCCCTGTGTAGGCTGTCAAGGCGGATACATCGCCGTGACTTGAACTCACCTCTACTTTCAATCATCCTTCATCGACGAGGTGTCTCCAGCGAATACCCCAGTGCTTCGATGATGTCGTCTGACTTCCCCTCATCTGTCGCCATCGGCGCATAGACAGGGAACGGGACGTAAGCATTACCGGTGTGCAAGTATTGCCCACGAGTTCTGCTTTCCCGCCCATGCAGGGGTGAACGGACATCCAGTCGATCAACTCGTTTCATTTTGGTTCTATTGCGGGGCGTGTGTTGGTTATCCTCGAGTCCTGCTTTCGTCGCGTATTTACTATCCCCGCCCTACTCCCTCCCAATTTGTAGTTCTTTACCTTCCTTATCCCGGGACTGTGAACCCCGGTCCCGGGTTCTGCAGCTTTTCGACTCCGTGTCTCATTGACCAAGGGCCTTTTCACAGCTTCATCCTGGTCTATGTGCTTCTCCTTTGCTAGCCTGATTATACCTAACTCTGTGGCAATAGTACAACTATTGACGCCTGTGATGGCTGCCGTAAGCACCCGAATATAACTGTGGAAAACGACCGCAAACTTACCTGTGTTCCACACCAGTTCAAGAAAGCTCCGAATCATGTCCAAGGTTCTTCGAAAGCGTCGACTGACAGCTACTGGGGAAGGGACTACCCCAAGCTCGTGTACGGGACCCGCCTATCATCGTGGGCCCGACCTCGCTGACTTTCTACAGCAAAGAGACAACGGTTAATCGACAATACGAAGGTGGTCCTAGATATCGCGAAGGAATCGGCCGATTGGTTTCCTCCTCTCAAAGCATGTTTGGGAGGCATCAATGCACTTATCAAACACTACGACGTACGCTATATCGAACCGTGGCGAGGCGATATTGATAGATTTCATCCAGCAAAGCGAGGACGTCCAGGACAACCTCGAGCGGCTCGTTCCGTGGCTGAAAAAACTACAGGAGAGTCTGACAAAGGCGGATCCGAATGAAGATCAACAGGGAGTCGAGAGGCGCACACGGCTGGCAGGGTTGGTAGCAAATCGGACTCGTCATCTCGCCTGGAAAAAACGATCTTTTGTAGGTCCTTGGAAGACATCGCACAACGATCACAAACCTTATTGGCGAAGGGCAAGTGCTCCCGACTTCTCGATAAGACGCAGGATGCTCGAGAGGTCGGAAAGCTCATCGAGCAGCTTAAGCAAACAGTCCTCATCTACCAGGTGGGCACCGAGACCTGTCGGGATCGGGCATGCTGAACACGCCTTGAACAGGTGTCACAACAGCAGTCGATAAATAACCAAGTCGCTCAATTGGCTGTAAGCTTTCTCCTAGCACCGCCGTCACATAGACTAATGGGTGGTTGACTGAATAAAGTCTTCTTTGAACGTGTTTTTGAAACTACACGAGGTAAAGCGATGTGCGCCTATTTCAAGACACCCTCTGACATCCTGGCAGAGACTGCCAGGGATAAGAGGAAAGATAGAGTCTGCCCTTGCTCGGTTGGGTAGGCTCAGAGTAGAAGTGTGCGCCATGGGCGATGGTGATGAGTCCGAGCGACAAACGGTCCTGTTCGAGTGAGCACCATCCATTGTGAGCGAGCGCCCGTGTTGATCGTATCCCAGTACTCTCGAAGGGATCAAAGACGAGCTGGAGTCCATCTCGCACCGCTCCAGCGCCGCTGGCTACCAGGAAAACGAGGCGGATATGCAGGCTGTTTGCGGGCTTGCGGAAGAAATTGGATATTCCATTCTTGAGTACCAGGTCGGCACCGAGCCCAATATACTTCGTTCGTCGTGGGGTATCTACTGAGGTAACCCACAGCTCGCTCAACAGAAAGTGCTATACGAACAAAATTGTAGATTGATTGTACGTCCTTGGTTGCATTGCCGAACCGCATACGAGACATTAACTGGCCATTACAGGATGCAGGTCAGACGTGTTTGTATTTTCCTTCGACAATCGCTAATAGACTGCTAGCCGAGTCACTGGTGTTGAATCAATGTCGCCGCGCTTATGGGGCTGCATACCACCACGGTAATCGCCAGGGTTGTCTCCAGGGAACCCGAGAGAGCGTTTTGGACGAGATCGAGGACTGGACTGAGGAGTTTAATAAGTCCCCGGTCTTCTGGCTCAACGGGCTCGCCGGGACAGGGAAATCGACCATCGCCCAAACCATCGCAGAGAGGATATTTGCAGGTGGTCACTTGGGGGCATCATTCTTCTGCTCTAGAGCTTTCGAGGACCGCAGCGATCTCCACCTCATCTTTCCTACCCTGGCGTTTCAGCTCGCACAAAAGTACCCAGGCTTCCGATCTGTGTTTGTACCGCTCCTCCAGTCCAATCCAGACATCTTCCGCGACTCGCTCCACACCCAGATGCAAGAGCTTCTTCTCAAACCACTTCTGTCAACCAAGATCTCCACCGTGATCGTGATCGACGCCCTCGATGAATGTAGGGATGAGGACCCAGAGTCCGCGATCCTCCTCGTGTTGGGCAAGACAATTTCCAAGGTTCCCGGAGTCAAGTTCTTCATCACCAGCAGACCGGAGGCGCACATCACGAGCGGATTCCGTGGCCCGTTGCTGAGGGAATGGACGGAAACCTTCATTCTCCACCAAGTTGAGCCCAGCATTGTTCACAGTGATATTCGTCTCTTCCTCAAACACGGATTATCAAAACTCCCGCGTCGACCCCAGGGTTGGCCAACGGACGAACACCTCAACTCGCTGTGTCGAAGGGCAGCAGGTTTCTTCGTTTACGCCGTCGCGACAGTTAATTTCCTCAAACACAAGTTCAAATGTCCCTCGGATCGACTTGATATTATCATGAAATCTCCGGAGAGCACGGCCTACGAAGGGGGGGCGGAGCTGAAAGCATATACCAGTCTCGACTCCCTTTACACGTCGATATTTCGGGCGACCTTCTACAAAAACGACGCCGAAGATGATGCGACGGTCCGCTCAGTGATGAGCGCTGTCGTCCTCGTCACGAATCCCCTCTCACCATCCGCAATCGCCATCCTGATGGGTTTAAAATTTAAAGAGGTCCTGCCCCTTCTCCAGTCAGTTCAGTCATTGTTGACACTGCACGACGATAATACCAACTACCCTGTTCAACCGTTCCACAAGTCCTTCCCTGACTTCATCAAAGACCCCGACCGCTGCAGCGACGCGCGGTTCTACATATCTCCCGACTACCACATCGAACTCGTCCTGTGTTGCCTCAGACTTATGGGTAAATCACTGAAGAAGAACATGTGTTCAATCCCTGACTATGCACTCAACTCCGAAGTGGGGGATCTGGAGAGGAGAATCGAAGAGAATGGTATTCATGGGGCTCTGGAGTATGCGTGCAGGTCGTGGCATAATCATCTCATAACGAAAGCCGACCGGACTGCGGACTTGGTTTCCGCTCTACGTTGCTTCCTAGAGGAGAAATTCCTCTTCTGGCTGGAGGTATTAAGTGTCCTTGGTGCTGCCGGTGATGCAGTGCGTGCATTGAATGTGACCATACAATGGCTGAATGAGGTGTGTCCAGATTAATGACTTGTTTACGAGGTTTCTCGATATTAACTCCGAGTCAGATTCGGGAGTCCATTGATATCAATCTCCTTCTCGATACTGCCATAGATTGCCTCTGTTTTGTGACCGAATTCTTCGAGGTCATTCGCCAGTCTGGACCGCACATCTACCACTCCGCACTCCAGCTTACCTCCCCATCATCCATGGTTCGGAAGTTGTACATCCAACAGATCTACTTTCCCGTGTCAAATGTCGTGACCGGGGTGACTGACTCAGAGGATTCGTGCACAGCGAGTGTTCAAATGGAATATCCTGACGGGGTTTGGTCACCATGCGGGCGATTCATCGCTGTATACACGATACGCCACGGGGTCGAAATCCGGGATCCGGACACCCTAGAGATGGTGTCCGCCCTCGAGCCCCCTAGTAATGATCGCAAAGGCAACTGCACGTCAGCTGTCTTTTCACCTGATGGACATCTGCTGGCTTGTGGCTACAGCGGGTGAGGGAATCCATTCCGTCGGTTATCTCCGCATACCCCAACCCATGCTAAACCCCACACCCAGTGTTCGAGACGGATTCACAGTTGTTGTTTGGGACGTCCAGACAGGTGTCGTCGTCAGCGATATCGTGATCGAATTTCGGCGACCATACGGGATCGAGTTCTGTGGGAACGAAACAATCATCCTCATCTCGGAACGCAACATCACCCTCCGCGCGTACGATGTCCTCAAAGGCACGCAACTATCCGAGGTTGTCGTCTCCCCATTACACGCACACGAGCTGCTTACTCACTGGGTCCACCGGGAATCTTTCCTGTTTGCCACAAGTTCCGAGACTGGTGGAAAGATTGTGATCGATATTCAGACCCTCCAACCAACCTCAAACCCCCCGTTTCTGGTGGTCGAGTCGTTCCTCGTACCACATCATGACGGGGTGTGTTCCTTCTCCCCAGTTTCCTTCCATGCATCATTCCTCGGCGACAGGAGTGTTTTCATACTCGATGTTCGGGATTCAAAAATCCTTTTACAGACCGACGTAGAGGTTCAAGAAAACGAGTTAAGCTCAGGACAATTCTCTCCAGATGGGCGTTTCTTTGGCTGTATAACGTCGGTCGGGGATATTCGTGTATGGAAGAGTACACCTGCCGGTTATGTACCCTGGAGTACCCCCAGACCACGGTTCCCACTTGACCTCGATAATGGGGGATTTCTGTTCTCACCCACCGCGACCTCAATCCTGAGTTGGAATGGGGATGGAATCCAGCTGTTGGACAACCACCTCCGCCCTCCGCCCCCTAACAAAATCAGGCCCCCCCGTCCAGGTGGAAACAACTTGGTAGCATATTCCGCAGACGGGACCCGCATCGTAACTGCACAGCGCTACGATAGTGTTGTCACGGTCCTCAGCCCCCTTTCGGATACCCCGAAACAACACATCAACACGGACATGGAAATTATGGACATCAAAATTTTCGACAACGATGTCTTCGTGGTGGACGAACATTCGCTGGTTAGCTGGAATCTTGAAGGAGGCGCTCGGGGTGTCAGGAGGGCGACTCTTGATGAACTCTATGTCTGCCTCTCCACATTATCCAACGATTGCGCTCGGATTGCCATCAACTCCATGAATTCGGTATCACTGTACGACGTAATGGCTCAAGAATTTATTCACGGATATAATGGGATTGACGACTCTGTGGAATACCTCTCGGACATCCAGTTCTCTCCTGATGGGCGCCATCTGCGGCTCGTCATCGCTCCCGGAGATGATGAGGGTAAGTGTTACGCGGCACCGGATGTTACTGGTACGGATGATTGGTGCTTCGCGTACCACAATTTTGCGGACATGCCACAAGACGGACGGTCATGGGACGGTCATTTTCCTCTGGGATATCACATTCGGGATGGGTTCGAGTGGGTTGAGGATCCTCGAGGCAAAAAACTCTTATGGTTACCCCCCGACTGGAGGACGAAGTGCATGACGGACGCGAGGTGGGATGGCGATTTTCTGGCCTTGGTGGAGACCGGCCGCCCAGAGCCCCCAATCATTAAGTTCCAGCCATAACCCCTTCTCTCCCACTCTCGTTCAACTCGTTCGTCACATACGTAATATCCATCCAAATTCTTTCATCCAACGTAGCCCAACCTTACCGTCACCGCCTCTTGTCCTTTCTTTGATCATCAATCTGTTTTCTTCGCCCCATACTATCTGTTCAGCTTCCTTTGTATTCTGTACCATTACGACCTTGTACCAGTGCTGTACAAGCGGCCCGCCCGTCCTCACCGTGTACTTTACGTTCTCCTTCCGCTCGTCGCGAATAGAGTATTCGAGCAGAAAGCAGACGTGGAAAGATGTTCACGATCATGATTATGTTGTACCGGTAGCCGTCCGAGATCTACGGCACTCGCCGATATTAATACCCTGAGCACACGT
>Ga0307513_10002575_pt1 | contig 25069 bp, 32 predicted proteins | sample 15_EM_MG_FD_202174 | JGI IMG/M metagenome (GOLD analysis project Ga0307513, IMG submission 202174) | Populus trichocarpa ectomycorrhiza microbial communities from riparian zone in the Pacific Northwest, United States - 15_EM | ecosystem: Host-associated > Plants > Roots > Unclassified | place...
ACGTTAACACGAGGTGGTGGCAAATTTGAAAGTCTTGATGATCCAGGTTGATTTGGGACTTGCTCGTTGTTCGTATTGCCTGCTGTATTTGCTCTTTCGCTTCTAACATGCTGAGGTGTTGGCGGTGAGCCCATATTCGCCTGACGATGAGCAGGAAGAGTTCTTGCATGGGTGCCCATAAAAGAGGACGCGGGTTTGAATTGTGACGACGATGGGGGAGGAACAGACTTTGCATTAGTGGACGGTTCTACTCTGCGATTCTGATCGCTTTGGTTGTTGTTAGCACGTTGGAACAATCTTGGTGCCATTTGCACGCTTGATAACTGAGGCGTGTGAAGTTTGCTGCTTTCGTCTTGAGGTGCATATGCGTATTGTCTGTTATTTTCATTAATATATGCGCCTTGCGTTGCGCCTCAAACCTACTCAAGGTACCGGCTTGATATTGGTCTTTGCTGCTGATTATTTCTAATGTAAGTGCAATCAGTGCTCAATGTGGTGTGGAACAAAGCTTGTTTGGCCCACTCGAGAGATCTTTTAGAGGTAGGCCGTTGCTATGATCAAGGAACGAATGTAAATTTTCATCGAATATGGTCAAAAGGTGGTCAGAAACTTACCTCTCGTTCTTGCTGGTTAAAGGTAGACAGTTCAGGAAGTTGCTGCCCCGGCACCAGAGTAAGGCGGTTCGATCCGATTGGGGCATTAATCGAGAGCGGACTTGACCCAGTTCTAGGTCTCCTACTACCATAATCAAAGCTGAGATTATAAGCCTCGATGGAATTGAACAGAAGGCGGCATATTACGACGGGGCAGAGACCATTGAACGTTTTCCATTTGAATTTAAAGCGTTATCCGTGCTATGATGTCCCAGTCGAAGACGATATTGATCGTTTTCCCTTTGTAAACCGTCGTTTGACCTATCATTGAGAGAGAAGAAGTAAGTTAATACCTGAAGATCTTGGGTGATAAATAAAATCGAACTTTTTCAATTCAGCAAGATCTCGTTTAAGCCGCTCCACGAATTGGCGTAGCTGTTGGTACTTCGATCTATGGTATCGGACCTGTGACGCCATCACGTCCAGCTGAAACTGGAGACAAAACGGAGCCGAAAGGCTTGAGATCATTTTTGAGGGAGAGAGGGAAACCTGTCATGCACCTTGGCAGCGTATGCGATGGAATTGAGGCCGTGAGGAATAGATTGGAACCATTCTGACATCGGTGGGTCCATCTGATCATTGAGTAAGAAAGTTCCGTGAATCCATGTCAACGAACCTGTCGTTGGAGAGGCGCTACTTGGATGCCTTGCGTCCCACATTGACAACAACTCTGATCAGGATCTGGCATTGACCAATACACCACCCGGCTCAAAATCCACGAAACGGTACACGGAGATAATAAACGACAGACTGAGATGGTTGTTGCAGATAACATGTCCACACTCGGTAAGCCAGAATGGAATTGTCGCTAGACCATTATCCAAAGCAAAAGGCATTCGACATTTTGAGCAAGAAACAAATTCCCAGAAGTCAAACTCGGATTGGTCGCCTGACGTATTGGACATCAATATCTCCGCCGCCTTGTGAGCAGATGGGCTTTCTGGACAATAGAGGTGGAGAAAGTACAGTGTAATCCCTCGCGTGGATGTTCAAAAGTTCAATGTGACAGTGACTCTTGTCACACACATATTCAAATGTCCGTTCCTCCATCATGATTTGCAACTTGTATCATCAGAACTAGACTCGAAACCAGTCCCTATAGGTTCAATACTTCTTCAGACGGCCGGATGGTGATTTTTCTGAAAACGGATAGGGATTCGGAGGTTGCCTCCGAAAATCCTTCCCAATATATTCCTCATACCAGAGAGGCTGGGTCGAGACTACATCAGAACGCGCGGTGCTCCCAAGTCGCCCTATTTTGAGAATAGAAACCTAGTTCTGTCGTCAACTGCCAGTATCTGGATCCAGTTACCACTAATAAAGCTATATGGGTACTGGAATGCTGTGCGATTGCATTTGGATTGAATACAAGGCAACTTGTTCCGGATGGGAATACTTACCCTCCACTTCGGACCGGGTTCTCTGGGAGCATGTCAGCCCCCTGGCCCCAGGACCTAGGACCGCCTTATATTAAAGGCAGAAAGAAACAGGAATATGGATATGGATTTACATAAGGGTGTGGCGCGGCGGTGGCTTGAGAAGCAACGGGCGCTAATCGAAGCCACGTTCACTGCACATGACAATAGGCGGCCGGGTTCTTCCAGCACGAGCCACTACTTATGTATAGGTAACCTATACAGTGTACCTGATGCATCTGTAGACAAGAAGTTGTCCGATTAGGCAGATAAAATATATTCCACGGATTGACACACGGCATTGCCTCCTGTCAAGGCGATGCTTATTCTTGGATATAAGGCCACTTTGATCTCCTCACGCTGTGCCCACTCTTCGTCCCACCTATCATCATGACTATCGAGAGCCGTAGGAAGGAAATCATGTCGAAATCTCGAACATGGGGCGAAACTGTGGAACCGCTTCCTCACACGTTGGCGGGACCATATCTCCCACATAGCCAGAAACCCGATACCCCAACGCCTCCTCATGATCCTTTGGACTCGGAAGACACGATAATGAACGATCGAGTCGGTGATCAAGCACGTGAAGATCGGCAACTGCCCGATGAAGTGGACGCGCATCTTCATTCGGACGTGTTGTGTGGGCTTTTAGACCCCACACTCGCCATGACCTCCACCAGAGGCTGGTCTCTTGACCTTCTTCTAGAAACTGGCCCCAATTTTCATGATGTCCACCGAGTATCGGCCACCTCCCCCGACCTTGGGAACACCATTCGCAATGTATTCGAGCTCAAAGGGCGCCCATTGGTTATCGAAGGTTTCCATCAACACCCCCAATGGCCCAAGAAGATGTTTACTCTCGAACACTTCGGAAATAACATGGAAGAAAATGGTGAGGTACTTCCACCCGGCGTGAGAGAGTCAACCCGCTGACCATTTGCTGCCTAAGACATCAATGTGCGGAATGTCCACAACTGGACAGATACTAAAATTCCATTGCAAGATTTTATTACCAAGTGTCGGACTTCTGGGCCGTATAAGGAAGATAATGGTCCGCCCTTGACAGCTTTCATGGTTCAAAACTGATTTTTTTCTTGACCAGAGGAAGTACGTTTTTATGGGAAGGATTTGGAGTGTCCTAAGACTTGGGAGAATTGGCTGCAAACAGGAGGTGTCGTTCCACCGTCGCTTATTAGCAAAGGTCCAGAAGATCTATTTAGGTATCGACCAGAAGCTGTAAGTTTCGTCCCTTCGTCCAGGCATCTCTGACCGTGTACCTCAGACTCCCGTTGAGACACTGATGTGTTACTTGGGGATAGGTGATACCTTTACCCCTTGTCACAAGGATCTTTGTGCATCATCGGGTCAGAACTTAATGTGTTACACTGAGGGTGGTGGATCCTCTTTCTGGTTCATGACCGAAAGCTCGATTGCACCTGTTGCGGCTCGATATTTTCAAGAACTGGGACAAGAACTCGATCACGAAAATTACGTCATTACACTCGAAGAACTCATGAAAGCGCCATTCAAGGTGTTTGTCCTCGAACAGAAAATTGGAGACTTGGTTCTTGTTCCACCAAGGAGTTGCCACCAAGTCGTCAATTTTGGAGGCATCACCATCAAATCTTCCTGGTCCAGGATGACGTTGAAAGGCCTTTCGACTGCATATTATCACGAGCTGCCTATTTACCACAGGCAAGTTCAGCGAGCTTCAATCAATGCCAACTAACGGGGCCGGTTTAGGGTTTGTCGACCTGAAATATATCGAGTCAAGAGTACCATCCATCATACCTTGGTCGGCCGTACGAAAGAGCTTCAAACCTTGCTTGGAAGGGCCACTAGAGCAACGGACAACAATATTATAGACCTGGTGAAAGACATCAAGGAACTACTCACTCTGTACGATGCAGTCTTGGTGGAAGAATACGGACCTGGCCATAAAGACATGGTATCGCGACCGACTTCGCGACCTCCATCGGTTGAAGAAGACATCTGCATCTGTTGCGATTTCTGTGGTTGTGATATCTTTCAAAGTTTCTTCGAGTGTGGCCCGTCTTCCGATGGTTGCGTTGTCTGCCCTGGGTGTTACGTCGAGGGACGAAATTGCAAATGCAAGAATGCAAGAATGCAACCAATGCAGTACCGAGACTTTCAGCAGCTCGTTGGCGTCCGCACAAACGCTGTGAATGCTGTGGCTCGGTACGAGGAGCAGTGCCATAGCTCATTTGAGTCAAAACTTGACCTGTGAGTTCTCTTGTTCCTCCAAGGTTCTAATACTGAAATTGTTGCGAAGGAAACCGCTGAGTGGGAAAACAGCTACCATATTTCGGGCTGCCTGCATACTCTATCGAAACCGCACGTCAATCGTACGTTTTGCTACCCAGATTTGATCGATGTGCGCTAATCGTATCGCAGAAACCTACGAAAATATGCCGGCAGGTTAAAGTGTTGCAAACATCACACCCCGTTGACTATCATTCAGCCCTATATTGCAAACAATGTCATAATACGAGGTGCTTTACTCACATGTTGCTGGATTTCAAAGTGCATTCTGTGGAGGCATTATTGTTCCACGACACTGATGCCACCCATGAAAAATACCATTCCAACCATCAGCGGAGGTTAAGGAGAAATTCAGACCCACTGAATCAGCTCGACCTCCAGAGACACCAAAAGCAAGGAACTCCTCCTGACCGGTTTCTTCAATTGTTTGACGCCGCTTCAATATACGGGGATTGCAGACCCGTAAAGGCAGATGCCATGAATCTAGGCTGGTATGACAATCATCCCCAATCAGCGACTGCTGTAAGCAAATTTCTCGAGTGGAAACACGATTTTATTCAATGGGCTTCTGTAGATCCTGGATGACTCAGATGAAGTGTTATCATCCCCATTGTTAGTCACTGTGGAGAACCCCTCGATACCACTCGAGGTAGCTGGCGTAACCAACACGGACTCTCAACGTCTTCTCAAGGAAATTTTGAAAGAAGTCGAAGAAGTCCCTGCAGGGTCTGGGGGAAGAAAGCCTCAAGCTTATGTCCAAGTCCCGAAAGCGCCTTATTCCACAGGCCCTTCTCGGTGCACCGTGACTGTCGCAACTCAACATGGAGAGGCAAAGGAACCTACTCGAACGATATCCCGCCTTGACCCAAGCAAGCCCTCTGGAACAATGAATTTAACGGTTCTTACCACCGCAAGAAGGATCCCGGAACAGCCGCATACAATTCAGCATCCCATGCTTGCGAAGCCTAGAATTTGTCCCCAGGCTCCTGATCGCTGTCAAAAGGACAACGATGTCATGAAAATGAATCTTGTTCCTTTGGCCAGATCACTGACGCTAAAGGAAGGCGCTGGCCCGACAGCGACTACCCCATCGCCTGTTAAATCTGCGATATCCTCACTCCGCTTCAAGAAGAAACCTCGAGAGAACATTCACAATGGGCCCGATGGCGGCTCGCTTGCATCTTCAGTTTCAGGCGACAGCATCCATGTCAAAGATTCTTCTGATCCACCTTCGAGCTCTGAAAAACCCCAGACTAATGAACCACCTGAGAAGAAGTTACCTATACCTCCGATACCAATTGAATCACAACAATCGCAAGAATATGGACGCGCGGAGGTCAATTCCATCGCGGGCCACATTATTGCGTCAACCATTCTTCAAGGGATGGGATCAATGATGATGGAGGGAGCAAACGTACGTTCCACCCTTCATACGCATAAGTTTATAACTGACCTAAAAGAATAGCAGCCTGGCATGTGTAACAATCCAGCTTGGTCCAACATGTCCCCAACCTCGCATCATCAGCAATCGTTTAATACCCACTATAATGCTCAGATGTACGGACCAAATCGACTCCCCCAATACTACGGACCCAAAAATGTGCAGAATCTCATGCCAAATTCCAGAACTCCTCAAGGTAGTCTGCTCCACCTTAATATTTACTATTTCTGGGCACTAAGTTTTTGAAACAGGTTTCGTGCCCCCAGGACAGCAACATTCCTGCTCTCAACACAATTACGCGGCCTATTCAGCCAATACCCACCCAACATACCCTTATTATCCTCAGTGTAATGTCGACTCCCATCTGGTCACGACCCAGCGGACCTATGAGAATCGGCCTTATTCCGCTAATAAACATTACCACAATCGCCCAGCACAACCACCGGCCCCCAATTTTGATCAGCATCGTCACACAGGACGGCCTCAAGAACGATCCTCTTATTTTGATGGTGGACACGGTCCCAAGAAGAGGAAACAACGTGTGTGGGACCAGAGCAGCCACCCCATGCACAATAATGAATGGAATCCAGCCCGACCGCGACCTTCAGATCCTGGCGAAAGTCACACTCCCAAGAAGGCGAAACACGAACAACAGTCCTGGCGTCAGGAAGGCAGGGTCACACAGGTTACATCCACTCGCCGATACCCTTCGTCACCACGAACTCGGCCCACCAATGTCAACGAAACTCATTCTCTCAATCGGCCAACACCCGAAGGTCAACAATTTTGGAAACAGGCGAAGGGACCACGCAAGAGCAGGTGGGACATTGGCCCAGGACAGTCCCGACAATCCTCCAGCAGCATTCATGAGTACGATCGCCCTGACCATGCTCGCCATTACTACGTTGAACAACACGTCGTCCAAACACCGTCGGCTCCCGATACACCAGCGCCAGAGACCCCAGCAGACAGGCCATCGAATCAAGATGGGATACCTGACCGATCTCAACTTCAGCCAACAATAACTACCGAGAAAGCCCCTCCAGCGCGAACATTCACGCCGTCACCGACGGCGGTGGACTCGGTTTCCAATTCTCCACTAATAGACGGAAACAAGCACACTGCCAGTCCAAGGACGCCTCCAAGGACGCCTCCAAGCGATCTCTTAATGGACGACAGCGAGCCTTCTAATTGGGAATACGGCTACGAGCAGGACGAATATGAGTCTACTCCAGTTGCATTCAGGTTCCAGGGAGTCCAAGCTCACGATGATGACGAAGTGAATCTTGGTGACGAATTTGACTTGACCACTAATCCTTGGAGTCCTTCCCCTAAATGATACACATAATTTCTGTTTGGATCTCATATTTGTCTACTTGCTATGTCGCATAACCGCTATCACACCTGCACACATCAACGAGCTAAGTCCCTGTAGTTATATCGATTATTATACCCAGTTTCTTTTTATTTACTATAAGCACAATTGACGTGGTATATATTCATTCCAAAATCATAGACAGGAGCGTGACATGGTGGTAAGGAACGTTGATAATATGGTGAAATGGAGGGTATCGAATGTGAAGGTGTGTACTATTGTATGCGAAAAGGAAAAAAAAAAAGGTATGACTGTCATTTGAGTCAGAATTATTCAAGAAGAGTTGTATCATAAACGTGAAAGGTGAGAGCCCGGAACCGCATAAAGATTGGAAACGATACATCTAACACCGGCAAGTGAGTATTCTGAGAAAGGATGGTTTTGGGTGTGGGTCGTGCTCTTCTTGTCCTTGATAATCCTGCGCTACGCCAGCGTCCCCACCCCTGGCGCGCACATTACTGACGGCCACCGGAGCAGCACCCATGCTAGAAATCATGGGTGATGTTCCACCATAGGCCTGTTGCTGGGTTTTAAGTTGCTCATGTTGCGCATATTCATACCCAGCGCCAATACCGGCGGCAGCGTATGGATGCTGTGCGTTCCCTCGTTGGTTGTTGCTACCGATGGGAATGTGAACCTGCGCTTGTGCAGAATGCGGTGTTAATTGCCCCGGGGTAAGGACAGCAGGAACCTTCCGTTGCTTAGAACCATGTCTAACAAGGGCAGGAGAGGGAGGTACCACATTGCCTGGTTGGGCTTGTGAACGTCTTTTTTCGTCACGTTCTTTCCGCCTGTCGGCATATCCGTTGTCGTTTTGCAGCCGCGCTAGCATCTGACTCTGGCCCTGTAAAGAGAATTCAGTAAATGAGATAAACTTCCAAAGATGACTACTAACCACTGAGGCTTCCCACCCTTTGCCATCTGCATTTGCAAGTTAGAAGAATGAAAGCATTGGGTGAGCACAATCGGCCTACCGTTGAGAAGATTCCAGTCAAACACGCCATCATCCATCTCTCCGTTACTCCTTATGACCTTTGTAAACAGTTCTCGCAAAAATTCGTAGTCAGGTGTCTCCTCGAAGCCAAGCTTGCGAACATAGTTTAGATAGATGCCGAACTCTTCTACAATTCCAATACGAAGGTTGAATAAACCAATTGAATAAAAATTCACAATTAAGCTTTTACCTGGGAAGCCCTCACATAGCTCCTTGATCGGGGTGGTTTGCTTTTTCTCACCAATCTTTTCATATTTCTGCTTGTTGGTAGCAGCTTTAAGGCCTTGCCATGGTAGGCTGCCTCGCAGGAAATACATGAAAACGTGTCCAAGGGCCTCCAGATCGTCTCGACGTGATTGTTCTGCAGTTATTGAGTAAAGTAAAGGATGCTAACAAGGTTTGGCAACACACCTCGACCAAGATGGGTATTGATGCTCATATACCGAGCTGTCCCACTCAAACTCTTCCTTTCTCGGTATGGAATGTGCTGCTTCGTCTTTGGATCACGATATTGTTTGGCCATCCCAAAATCCACAACATGAATGGCTTTCAGAGAGGAACGTTCAGCCAGCAAGTCAGGGTCCTCCACGAAAGGGACTCACTATTGGCACCCTTGGTTGCTGGACGGCCTATGAGGAAGTTATCGGGTTTTATATCTCGATAAATGAGGTTCTTCTCGTGGATCGTTTGCACGCGGGTAAGCTGGGGGGGGGGGGATGAGGCACAACAACAAATGATCAAGCAGCGATTGTCTCCCTTACCATCTGCTTCGCAGCCATGCAAACCGTTTTGATAGTAAATTTCCTTCCACACATGTCAAACAAGTCCTCCAGGCTGGGCCCCAGAAGGTCAATCACGAGGATGTTGTGGAGGCCTTCCTGTCCAAAGTGGTAGATTTGCGGAATTCCGGCTGTGGAGCGGTGCAGAATTAAGAGTCAGAGACCATACAAGGGCCCTATACGGAACGGAAGGACGCGATACTGACTGCAGCCGGCCAATATGCGATACGAGCGACATTCATCCCGGAGCTGTGGTGCTTCAGCTTTTCTGGGCTCCTGTAGTTTAGAATTGAAGTTGTAGTGAGAAAGCGGGGTTTGGCCGATTTGGAGGGCTCTGGAGAGAAGAAACGCACAAACTTGATAGCGACGGTCTGCGAATTGAGGAGATTGGTGCCTTTTCGATAGGATAGTTAGCTGAGCTGTGAGCTAAGGTTTTACTGAAGAAAGCTGGTTACCCTCGAAGATGACACCGAATGAGCCTTCGCCGATTTTCTTGCCGACACGGTAATGGACTCCGACTAGGTTTGCTGTGGAGGACGGATGTGAATGGGAGGCCATTGTGGGGAAGAGGCGGAGCTGAGAGCTCAGTCTAGCTAAAAATCCAACTCCGCCCAAATTGGCCAAATCACAGTTCAACTGTATTTACACAACTGGACCTAAACTAAACAACCTTGCGATAACAAGAGGGAGAGCGCCTTTCAGTAGAATCCCCGTCCCCACTGCCAGCACGGTCACAAACAACCAATTCCTGACCTGCTTGGAGACCCTCCTTTCCTGCTCCCATGCTTCTGCACCTACTCCATGGAACATTTCCCACCGCGGGCGGCGGCAAAACCACCAGAACAAACTCACAGGTCCGGGGAAGGTTGCAATAATTCGCGTTTTGCTGTTCCTTCCGGCTTGGTAATAGGAGACGCAGTCCGTCCACACCGATGTCTGCAGGCGGCTTTGTAGCCAATCATTGTACTTGTTCGTCGCCGCATCTGTCACTTCAAACGACTTGGCCTTGCCTTCCAGCACGGGCTTAAGAAGTTGGATCGCGAAATTAATCTAGAAATGTGGCCTGCGTTGGTAAACATAGTTCCGATTTCACGCGACTGTCAGACAGACCTGCGCCTCTTCGCTGAAAATCACGGAGGCGTGACCAGAAGCAACGTTGGGCCCTGAGAAACGACCGACAATCAGCGCGCTTCTTTGGCTAGAATCAACTAAATTTGGCTCACCGAGCAAGAGGAACGTATTCGGAAAGCCAGGTAGGCATGTACCTAGATATGCTGTCGGACCGCCCTTGCTTGCAAAGTATTCGTGGATCGTCTCACCGCGACTGCCCCGTAACTGCAGTTGCGCAGGCTCCTGTTATTTATCAGCTGACAGGCCCTTGTGCTTGAGTGAAGGGGGAGATGTACCAAGGAATAACCTGTTGCAAAAATAATCACATCCAACGGGACGATTTCTCCGGTTTTGAGCTTGATACCATCTTCGACGATGGTCTCAATTGCGTCCCATTCAAGACTGACGTTGGGTCTATTCAGGGATTCCAAATAACCCGGATCGACGATGATGCGTTTGCAACCAGGTGCTGTACTTTCAGCTTAAATCCACGGACAATGGAATTTATCGCTGGGAACTCACCATAATCGGGTATTAGGTTTCCTAGGTATTCCTTTGGAGCTTTCCTCTTGATATAATTTGCAAGAGTCTAGCTCAAGGGTCAGGAGAGCTCATCTAAAAAGAACAGGTGATGCCCACCTTCCTCGTGATAGCCAAGAGCCGTTTATTATTTTTCCGAAAAATTAGGAAAGAGACGTCGGACTTGAACAGAAATTTTTTAGGGAGAATCAAAGCCGAGCATTAAAAGGACATACTCTTGCCATGATTATGTTGCGATAGACCCGCATAAGAAAGGGTACATGGGCGAACATCCACTGCAACCATAGGGGATACCGGAAATCGACCTTTATTAAATAAATTGCACGCTGTTAATTTCCGTATGCTTTCGATGAAATAAGTAGCGTACCCGCGGAATATACCACTGAGGCGTTCGGCAGAAATTGACAATCTCCACCGAGGGATCCTTCGAAATTTCGGGGATCAATTGGGCTCTGTTCGTTGATTCAAAAGCCATCTCAAAAGCAGAGAGAGAAAGGAGACAATCTTACGCAGAGCAGCCATTCCCAATAACGCCTACGCGTTTTTTCTGCAACAAAACATCGTGTCGCCACCTCGCCGTATGGAAAAGCTCGCCCTGGAACCTATCCACGCCCAAAACGTCCTTCGGATACAGTGGGCCCTGGAATCCACCCAACGCGTGGAATAATGCCTCCGCCTCTACCTCCAACTTCTCCCCCGTCTTCAAGTTCTCCACGGAAACAGTGTAGCGAGATGTATCGTTACTCCAAGTCGATGCGACGACAGTCGTGTTCAGGACTGTGTGGCGAACAAGGTCGTATTTTTGCCAAAGGTCTTCCCAGTAGGCACGCAGCTCGGGTTGGTTTGCATAGTATGACCGCCATCGTGGGTTCAGGTCAGTTGAAAGACTGTACCAGTGCCCGGGTACATCGGAACCGCATCCCTATAGACAATTAGGCGTGGTCGGCGAGAAGAGCCTTGCTGACATACGGGGTAAGTGCTGTCCTTGAGGGGTTAATCGCACCACATTAGCATGTATGTTGCATGTTGAGAAGCAACACATCAGTTACGCACTCTCCATGTTCCGCCGACAGCTTCTGCTTGTTCATAAATCTGAGAGAAATGGGGGTAAGCAAGAGGAATGATCACCAACTGAAAATTGAATAGCACCGTGAAATTATCAAAATTAAGCTTCGTCTTGAGTGAAATCGCAGCTGTGATGCCCGCAATCCTGGAATAAACGATAATTAGTCGTTACCGCACTCGAGGCCCGATCACCGAGGAAGCTCCTCCCTGCTTACCCTGCTCCCACAATAACCACATGAGGCGTGTACTTTACGTCTCTCGACATCGATAATTAAGAGCACAGGAAAGAGGGTTAGCCGAGCAATTTGTTTTTGACCCTGCCTTATAATATGCCCATCAAGTTGCATATGATTTTTGAACCTATGATATAATTCTGTTCATATGCATCTGTCAGGACATGGGAAGTTAAAGCCACAGTTGAGAGAGAAGGTATTATTTGATATCACATGGAGGTTCGAAAGCTACTATGTAAGTATTCAAGTGGTACAAACAAGGTACAAAGGTATCGTAAACGAAGAAAGGGGTGGTACAATGATTTGCGGGGGGGGAGTTGAAAAACACGGTGTGGGGAAATATGATTAAATGACATATGCCAAGAATTACATTCCAACAACAGTTGAAATGTGCACACATCCTTCAAGTATCGTACACCAACCAACTTACTAGCTAGAACAACAGCAAGTCCATCCGAGAAATACCAGTCTCAACGGAACTCAAAGCAAGAACTAGTTTGCTCTGGAATGTGAACAAGAGAGAGCTGTTGATATCTGATAAAGTGATTGGCATAAATTTGGGAGGGTGAGAAGACAGGCCTTCCACTTACGGCTCAGAATTTTGATGATAATAGAATCCGCTCATTGTGGCCGCTGGTGGGTTCGTGGGTGCCAAAACCGGGCCTCTGCGAAGGACGCTAGAATCTCGTCGAGATGATCGGGAACGGCTCTTCCCGCGAGTCCGGTAAAACGGCAGAGAATCCGCGCTCTCTGAGGTCAAAGGCACAGATTCGTCAAGGGCGGATTCTGTCGGTGATGGAGGTGCCGCCTGCGGGTTCAAATCGACGCACACGTAGTAGAAGCCTGTGATCAGATAGTAGAAGATGCTTCAATCTTAAAGCTTAAAACACAAGTTCGCTAACCTGCAAAGCTTGCACCGTTGATGTCCTGTACACGATGGTCTGGAACCAAGAACCTTTCTTTCCACCTCATAAAGACTACACCGCGGTCTCGGTCGTCAAGAGTTAAATGAGGACGCTTTGCGTCGTGTCGGATATGCTTGAAGGCAGGAAAACGAGACCAGTGTACCAGGTCCTCATGCTGGGTAGCACCCCAATTCTGAGTGAGAAAACCATAGCGGTTGCCAATGATCTCGGCATCAAAGTAGGTAGTGAGTTCAGGCCAGTCATCTGTCAGACCTCGGATCCTGAGATAACCGCAGAGAGTCGAAGCAGCGAAATTAACGTCCTATTAGGTGTAAGCTCGGATAAAAATGTGGAGACCAGAAGCAACGCACCACAATGTCGACGTTGACGTCGTAGCTGTTGCGGCCGCTCTTCTGGGTTCCCTGAAAAGTGGCTCCTGGATAGAGGCAATGATGGGCTCGTGGGCGGACTCGCAAATGGGTGATGTCGGTCAACGGATCTGGATATGCGGCGGTGCTCTGGTGTTGCCGGGGCGGTGCGAGGTCGTAGGTGTGTGGAGTCGAGAAATGGCTTTGAAGTCGCTGGGCGGGTGCTGGAGAGATATTGCATTGAATGTTGGACAGTACAGGTTTCTTGGGATAGCTGGAGGGCGAGATAGGTGACGGATGATAGGAATGGGTAGGCTCGGGCTGCTGATTATCATAGTCTTGAAGGGTTCGCCTCAAAACGGGAAGCTCATGGGAAGACGACGGGCGCGGGGAATAAGGGATGTCGTGGTCTATCCTGAGCTGTGGTTGCGATGTCGGACGGTCTCGACATATAGTACAGACGAGGGGCTCAAAGAAGGAGGCAGGGTGATCGACAAGGGTGGAGTGGCACGACGAGCAGACCTTTATCTGGCCATCCTGCTGGCTGTCGGCGTGGACGGGGGAGAGCTGTTCAGAAGGCATCGGTGGTTTGGGAAAGACCGTTGCAGGTGCAACAACAGCCCAATGAGTCTAGCACGTGTTCTAAATTATATAGGGCTATTAGGTATCATTTCTCTAGCGATCGTCCCTCAGTCACAAGTTCCTCTTCCTTCACATCTTTCTCGTCCCTCTCTCCACTCTCCTCGCTGCCTGGGCCCTTCTCGAGGTCGTTTGATGCGTTCTCCTTCTCCTTGCCTTCGGCCTGCACTATTGTAGTCACAAGCGTATACTTTCTGAGGAATAAAACTAGAATGCTATAGTAAGCATACCACCCACAACGGGCACACAGAAGGTGGAAACACACCCATGATGAATGCAGCACCCAAGATCGGCGTCATGACAAGCCAAATCGTGCTAATTGACTGGGTATAAACCTTGATCACAGCAGTGCGCGTTGCTGGATCCTAGACACAAGATCAGTCACGCCCAAGAAAATAATTATGACACGGTACAGGTATAAGTTTAAGGAGGTGCACACTTTGGCTGAGCTGGCCAGGCGATGTGTCTATCCCAACGTTGGGTATGTGAATAATTTTCTTTTGCAGAGTCTATATGGATAAAGTGTTAGTACACGAATCGGATGAAATACTCGGAATCCAACAGACGCTTGAATAGATGGCTTGTCCAATGGAAATTCCAACTGTCGCGCCAAGTGCCCTGCGAGCGATTGTCAAGTTAAATGAGTATAAATGAGTGGATTGCAATTGCATACCTTATAAATCCGAAGGTTGAAGTGCTCGTAGCCATGTCTTTAATAGGCATGGCAGCCTGAAGCCCAATGAGAGGCGTCTACAGAAACGGGTGAAAATCAGCGTTTTACAGTGAAAGGAGTGGAAACGAACTTGGAACAAGCAACCAAGACCAATGGCTGCTATCAAAGGATAAAATACTTTTTCAACACTGGTAATTCGTACGCCAACCATCAGTCTGAATGGAGTTTTTTTGAAGACGATCGAACGTACGTTGTCGAATTATCATCCAACATAATCATTAGACCCATCCCCGCCGCGAAGACAGCATACGAGACCCACATCATCGGTCGGTACTGTCCTGTGCGCGAAACTATAATACCAGAGACTGCTGACATAACAGCACATCCAAGAGAAAATGGGAGCATTCTGGATGGCAGATCAGATTCATGGCTCAACTAGTGGAGAAGTCACTTAAAAATCTCACTCGACGCCAGCTCTGGTAGCGGATGCACCTAGCACCTGGAAATACAAAGGGAGGTAATATGCACCCGAGAAGAATGCAAGAGCATGCAGAAATGTCGTTATCAATACAATTCCGGTTGTCCGCGTCTATGTGAAGAGGGAAATTAATTATAGGAATGTTCAAGGTTGAATTCTGTGCGTGCCTGGAACAACCGTGGAGGAACAATCGGCGACCTCTTCGTAAACATCTCATTTACTCCACCGGCGAATAACATCACGAATCCGACTACAAGGAGGGCAATGGTTTGCCTTGATGACCCTGCAACAAGATTGTAAAATTACAATGGCAACGAAGAGAAGGAAAATCGTACTCACAGCTTTTCTCACTCTCATTGAAACCCAACAATAAAAGGATAATGCCAACGACAATCAAGAACAAACCAACGAAATCAAAATCTTGAACATGTTGCTTGAAGGTCCGACCCTGATGTGGATTAAGATTGAGGAAGAAAAACAGGATGCCAGCAGCAACTCCGCCAGTCGGTCTAGTATAAATCGGGTAAGCAACTTGCCTAGGAAGGGCTAGTCGTCTTCCGAGGCATACTTACAGGTTGATAAAGAAGCACCTATTGAAATGGAGTCAATTGGTGTGAATGAGACAGAGAGAAGAAACTTGCCATCTCCAAGAGACATGATCGGTGAAGACCTGGGTGCGGTTAACGACTTGATCATTAACTATGCAAGAAAGATAACTCACTCCACCCAGAAGAGGTCCCACAACACTAGCAATACCCCATGTCGCACCAATTAGCCCTCCATACTTCCCCCGTCTGAAAGAATTGTAGAATCAAGTTTTCAATGCAGTGGACGATGAGAGCCTACTCTCGTAAGGGGACAATATCACTGATCGTGATGTTAACCTACCATTCGAAAGGACAGAATCAACGTGAAGAAGCGCTGATGGACTAGAAACTCGAACAAGCTGGATGATTCCACCTCCGCCAATACCCTGCACGGCTCGTGATACGACTAGCCACGTCTGCATCTTCGTAAGCCACTATAAAATGCATTTGGAATAAAACGCTTACAATGTTCTGGGCAGCACCACATAATGCGGATCCAATCTGAGGAAAGTCGAACAATCAACGACTAAAAATTTGCAAAGAGATTGGCCGTACCAAAAAAATCACGATGGAGGCATATAAGATGGGTTTTCGGCCAATGAGATCGGACAACTTCCCATAGAGAGGTGATAAACTGCGCACAAAGGAAATCATGGCCTGTGAAAACCTGCCAAAGGCTCAATACATGTAGTTTCTCACCTCGCGGCTGCAAGAAGGTAGGCTCTGGCGGATGAAGAAGAGGGAAGAGTCAGATTGTGAGCCTAGGGTGCGAATTTCGGAAGCCTGTAACCTACGTGCCAACCCAGCTGTATAGACTTCCACCACCTAATTGAGCGACAATCGTGGGCAGTGCAGTCGCAACGATTGTCTTGGGAGTAGGCATTGGCAATTTTTTTTTTAAGAATTAAAGGAAAGAAGTCGCGAACCTGATCGATTGCCGCTAAAAACACACAGCACATGAGGCCCATAAAGACCTACAAAACCAGATTAGGGGCTGCTCTGCCGGCATACTCGATTCACATCACCGCACCAAGGAGAGGTTGTTCTTCGGCAATACGTGAGTCTCGTCGGTTTTCCACGATGAACCTGGAGGAGCCTTCTTCTTGATTGTTCCATTGGTTAGTCTTGGGACCGGTTCTTCAAGTTCCGGGACGACAGTGTCAGAGTGCGTAGTCGTCATCTTATCGGGGGGCCAAAAGGTAAGTGGGCACTGGGTGAAAGGAGGGTAATATAAGGAGCGGGGACTCTCACACTTGTGACTTTGCATGGTCGCTGACTGAGGGCAGACAAGCTCCGTGCCCTATTTTTGCTACCATCGGCATGTAAGATTCCCTGTGGTGATCGGGGTCCCTGTTCTCTCCATTTTCCATAGAACAAGTTTCTAGACCTTGTTAAACGCCAAAAATGAGAGAGAACAAGATAAAAACTGTTGCACGATAGAATACCGCAATTTTATTCGGTACAAAAGATAGAGCTCGATAGAGGCTGATGAACTTGAAAGGACGAGCTAGAACAAGTAGCAACGTCAGGACGGCAACAATGACCTCATAGTAATAAAGATGGCCGAAATGCCGCCTTGTTAGTTCCTGGTGCCTCTGACTCGACCACCCTTGCATCACGATTCCGGGCCTGATATCCATCGAGAAGTACGAAGAAAGCGATCCAAGTACGAAGAACGTCGAAGATAAAATATGTACCACTGCGGCACCAGCTTTAGCAACAACAGAAATCCGCAGATCGTTTTGATTTAGTCTCCCAAAGGCTGCAGGATTCGATGAGAGTTTCTTCAACGTGTCTCCGCGGGAGGCCCTGAATACTGACGTGAGGATAATTTAATTATCTCCCCAACCTCTGCAGTACCGTGCGGCGGATAGCGAGAACCTCTGCAAAACTTATGCAAGTAAACTACTAATACCAGTTAGAGGTTGACGTATAAGTGAAAGGTGGGCGAGCAAAAATGCTGAAGGATAGCCGAGGCACTATTTTGTGTAAGCAATGCTCAAGTTTCAACTGGTGTGGCCAGAAAAGACACAGAGCAAGGTGAAGTAACCCTGAGCCAATGGTAAGACGGAGAACGACAGGTGGGCAGGGATGGGAAAGAATGTCGGGGCCGACTTATGCGCAGCATACGAAAGTGCTCCTTGCGACGACTTCTACTGCGCCGGTTCAAAATATAGGAGATGGAGCCTAGAGTGGTTGAAAGGGAGTCAGTGCTCCTCGTCTTTGAGACATAATCTGTCGAGCTCGAGGCTGGGATGACTTGTCGATTTGTGGCGGAGCCGTTTGTCCGTTTCGGGAATCGCCATTGACTTGTTGCAAAACCTTATCTAAGATTTTCTCCTGCTCTTTCTCTCTTCTCTCGTCCACTCAGCCATTCTCATTATTACTGCACATTATGTCTGAACAAACCATCCCCACATTCAAGCTCGTCCTCGGTGCGTCCTTGCCGCCATTGGCGACCCTTTTTTCCAGCAACTAACACGATACTTGCCTTCTCTCCTTGATCGCTCTCTGATTCGACCGCATCGTCCTTCCACGGATCCTCGCAACTGACCGCCCTATCCCGATTCCTGCTCTATATTTTCCTGGCTTACAGTTGGAGATGGTGGCACTGGAAAGACCACTTTTGTCAAGGTGCGTCAATCCGCTCTCCCTTTGTTTTTGAAAGATCGCGTGCTGATCTATCCCATCGTCCAGCGCCATTTGACTGGTGAATTCGAAAAGAAATACATCGGTACGTTATCACTCCATTCAATCGCGTTCGCGCCCGTGTTTGAGCGATTTCGACGCGCTATTAACATCTCACGTCATCCTTTTTTCCGAATAGCCACCCTCGGTGTCGAGGTCCACCCGTTGCAGTTCACCACCAACTTTGGCACGATCTGCTTCAACGTCTGGGATACTGCTGGACAAGAAAAGTTTGGTGGTCTCCGGGATGGTTACTACATCCAGGGCCAGTGCGGCATTATCATGTTCGACGTCACCTCCCGCATCACCTACAAAAATGTTCCCAACTGGCATCGTGACCTCGAACGTGTTTGCGAGAACATCCCCATCGTGCTTTGCGGAAACAAAGTCGATATCAAGGTCAGCATTATCCTAGACTATCACCCCTCGCCGATGTTTAACAGATGGCCATCGATCAGGAGCGCAAAGTTAAAACTGGCGCCGTCACCTTCCACCGCAAGAAGAACTTGCAATACTTCGAAATATCAGCCAAGTCTAACTACAACTTCGAGAAGCCCTTCCTGTGGCTGGCAAGGAAACTTGTTGGGTCAGTAGCTCTGAATCGTCATCGTTTTGTACTCATCATCCTTCCAGAAACCCCACTCTGGAGTTTGTCGCTGCTCCCGCTCTAGCCCCTGCTGAAGTTTCCGTTGACCAGAAGTTGATGGAACAATATGAGGCTGAGTTGAAGCGGGTGCGTTTAGTTTCCTTCCATCATACCCACCTCTTTATCAAACATTATTTTAGGCCGAGGCTGTCCCACTCCCCGAGGACGACGAAGATCTCTGAACGGGTCATTCTGCATCCCAATTTCTCCCCTCTTCTTCTCTTCTTTGTGACGACACCCGTTTGATGATAGCAGATCCTCTCAGACGAATACAATATACAATTTGCTTCTCATCGATCAATCGCAATTGCATTTTCTTCCCGTCTTTATAATCAGTCCCGATTTCCGCCCGACACGGAAGATGGACTGGTCGTATTTTAGTCCCTCTCTTTTGTCTGCTTAGATGACCTACACGAATAAGACCAAAGTTCGGCCTGAGAGCAAAATTGTTCCTATCAGACTACTAATACACGCCACATGGCTCACCCACTTTTCTTCTCATAGGGGCAACCGGTACGGAGGTTAGTGGATCTGCTACTTGGGAACATGTGAACTGGGTCAACAATTACATAAAAGTACATCATTATAAATAAGAACAAAAAATGCCTTTCTCCCATCAACAAAATCGGTCGCTGCAGATGGAACAAGTAAGCAAGTTGCGAATTTGACAGATCCGGGGATTTGACGAACCTCTTTAATTTGGCACGGCGGTCCAGCATGGCCTCAGCTAAACGCCCTTCCTTACGAGCACGTTTGAGCTTTTCAAAAGAAAGTCTTAATATGAGAAAAACATTAAATCATTGTTCATACCTCTTTCTTATCCTCGACTGATACAACTGAGCGTCCAGCTCCCCAAGATTGATAGATACGACTGAGAATGATGAGGAAACGACCACCAGGCAGTTATAGATCAGAGCGCTTACTTTGAACTTGACTCGTCTATCACAGGTTCCGTAGTCAGCCCGTCCTTTTTCTTCTTCTCTTCTTCATGAGCCTCCTTCTGATATTTGTATTGAATTTTGACCCAAAATCGTTCCGCAAAACCAACTTCTTCACTGTCGCCTCTGAGCGTCAGGTTTCCACCAGCAACCTCGTCTACGCCGAGGTATTTTTCGTAGACGTTCATGAAGGCTACCATACCGTCTGGGAGAACGACTGGTGTCCATTCCTCTTGGGGCCCTCGAGCGTCACGATCAGCAGAGACAAGACCATGGGCATCACATGAAAGGAATTTTCCTTCGCCTGTACCCGTCCGTAGATTGATAGTCGGTGATCCAGCAACTCGTGTCGTCACCCAGACTTGAGACACATCTGTAGGTGTCCGGTCGAGCAACTTGGGTGCATCGGGACTGTCGCTGGATTTATCCTTGTCAAGAGGTTGGAGAGAAATTCGACTCGTGGTTGAGTTGAAATTGATGGATATTGGAGAAGGATCGGAAGCGTGAACGATAAAGGTGGGTCCTCGCAATTCAGCGACGCTCTCTGGTAGAACCCAAGTTTCCGGATCCTTGTCATCGGCCTTCTTTCGTTTGCTCGTGCTTGTGGTGGGCTCGTCGTCTCCAGTGTCGTGTTTTCTCTTCTTCTTGACCCGTTCTCCTTTAAACTTGAGTTTAGTGGATCGAACTTGTTCTGCCATGAGTGCTACAGTTTAAGCGAGCGCCGAGCAGCTCGCGACCCAGACGCGAAATGAGTCACGTGCAAACGTCGTGGGAATGGACAATCCAAGTGTACCAGTCCACCCTCATCATCGTCTACGCCGACCTCAAGACAATCCCCGACAAAATGAAGTTCAACGCCGGTGCGTACAGTATCTGTCTATGCTAGATCTCAGTGAAGTTTGAATGGATGCAATGGAGATTTGGGTTGGATGGGTCGCTTCACATTTGGATGACGATCTAGATTGAAAGAACAAATTTCTGACTCTGCGGTTTCTGTTACATATAGATGTCTCCTCCTCGCGGCGCAAGTCCCGCAAAGCCCACTTCGCGGCTCCCTCTTCTATCCGCCGCAAAATCATGTCCTCCCCCCTCTCGAAAGACCTTCGTGGCAAACACAATGTGAGGGTTGGCATTCAAAGGGTTCTGGCGGTTCCCTGACATTTCAATAGTGCCGTTCATTGCCCATTCGCAAGGATGACGAAGTCCGCATCGTTCGAGGAAAATACAAGGGCCGTGAGGGAAAGGTGACGCAGGTTTACCGTAAGAAATGGGTTATCCATGTCGATCGTGTGCAACGAGACAAGTCAAATGGCTCAACCTCCCCCATTGGCATCCACCCTAGCAATGTCGTGATCACTACCATCAAGCTGGACACCGACAGGTTTGTCTTTACTGTGAATTTTGGGAATCAATCGTCCTAACTCCCTCTCTCACTTTAGGCGCGCCATCTTGGAGAGGAAGGACCGAAACAAGTCCCCAAAGAGTGCTGATGTTGAGATGGTCGAGGTGCGTTTTATTTTTTCTCCCAGGAATCCAGCTTTACCTTCGTCTTTCTTCACAGTAATCACTTCCTTACCCTGTCCGTTAAAATCACTCCATGTATCTACGCATACGATTTTTTTTGCTATGCCACATGCCCATGATCGTCCGAACACCCCTTTATTCTCGCCTTGCATCGGTTTCGAAACACAAAACGTAACAAACATGGTACATCAATGTAAGAAACTGAAATCGTGCGAATGCCGAAGGCATCAGAAGATAACATCCGTGTCCTTGCTACTCAATAGATCGACAGACTCCCCTTCATCCTGGATTTCCAACCTTTGGTCAACAGCAGATGGGAGTTCCAAAGCTTTCTGAGCAGCATCCCGAGCAGCAGTATCTCGTTTTTTCTTTCCTTGAACTTTCTTTAACCTGAGTGGTGTTATTTGAGTGCAACTGGGCGGCGGGGTCACCGAAAACGAACCTGAAGAACTCCTCCCGATCCATTTCGTCAAGTTCGCTCATAATGTACTTGATTGTGTTCTCCAGTCGAGGCATGATCACATGTTCGATAGCATTTACGCGTCGATTTGTTGCTCGAATAACTTCATCCAAAATTGTAAAGGCTGTTTGCAATGACGCAAGCTCGACCAGGGTTTCGATAGCCTTCGCATAGACTTCCTTTGCCTTCATGATCTGTTGACCACCTCTTCCTAAACCCGTCAAATTGAAATCTGTTCGAAATTCGATACCAATTTCTCGCGGCTAACAAAGATTTAGAAACGCACCCGAGCCAGGTACCCGATCCACTTCGAATGCGGGTAAGACCACACCAGAAACGTTTTCCTGCTTCGCTTTCACTCGGAAAGTCGCCAATTTCGCCTGCTCTTGGACAAGGTATGCGATATCTCCAGTTGCGTACGTAACTTCAGCCATTGAGAACGAAGCAAGCTGCATAACTCTTCCCATTTTTCTCTTTGCCTAATGCTAAATTAATCAACAAGTTGTGAACAACATTAAGAAATGAACAACGTACCTCATCGACCTTCCTCAAGATCGCACGAAATCGGGTGGTCAGGGCATCACGCTTCTTCGCAAGGAGCGAGTGCCCCGTTTGTGCCCCCTTTAAGCGAAGTTTGGTATTGGTGAGGGCCATACGCGTTGCGAAGATATTCTCGCGAGGTCCTGTGCCCGACATGGCTGTTGCAGAAGAGAGAGGTATAAACCGACCAGACCATTCCCGAAATGGTTGATGAAAGTGTGTTATTCTTGGCATTAATTACCTCCAGCAATAACTTTGAACAAGGGGGCATAGCTCAGTTGGGAGAGCAGTAGACTGAAGTACCCATGTATTCTAAAGGTCCCGCGTTCGATCCGCGGTGCCCCCATTTTCACCTTTTTGCCAAAGACCTGATGATATGAAACTTGCAGCTATATGACAGCATCGCTATTTTCTCTTCCTTCTTTGATGGATCGATATAGCCAGGTGTATTATTGTTCTACTATTGATGACAACCAAAGAAAGATTATGCGATGGTATACTTTCCGTAATTCTTTTCCGGATCGAAAACCTGCGGAGGGATGTTAGAAACTTTCGTTGAAGATAATAAATGAGTTACGAACCTCCCAGCGAGATGCAGGGAAGATGTGCTTATTTCTCTGGTAATAACTCCGTTCCACAACCTTCCCTGCATGGGATTCATCTTTCTCCTTCGTTGCGTCCGCCAACAATCGTACATCGTCGTGAACATCAAAATTGAATAGAGGTCCGGACTTCCCTCGCGCTTTGTTGATGATGAAGTCATAAAAAGTGTAATGCTAGCGAGGAAGGTCAGTGAAACGAACGAAGGTATTGCAGAATAAACCATACATGAGGTATAATAAGGTCTTCCTAAAATTCCAGTATCCAGTGTTAACTAGACAACATTTCACAGGATTATAAGTCGACATACCTTAACATACATAAGGTTATCAACGCTGACACCGCGAAGTTCTGGGAATTGTGCCCGGCATTTTTCGAGAAAGCTGCCAATCTCGTCGCCTTTCTTACACTGTTGGGGGTATAATGTCAGGGAAATCTCACGAAGGAATATACATAAACCACTCACCATAACACTTTTTCGGTGTCCACTACCGTCCCAGTACGAGTACACGATCTCTATTTCATCTTTTTTGATGCTCTCCTGTTTGGCGAGCCATTCAAGCCGTAGTCGTTCCCTTTCCTTGCGTTCGGCTTCTTCGCGGTCTCTATCGGGGAGAAAAGAGGTATCCACGTTCGGATTCTTCTTCAACTTGCTACGCTTGGACACTGGATGATCATCGTCTTCTCCATTAGGGGTCGAGGACCCTCCATTCACCTCCCCGTTCTCGACGTCACCCTCGTCGTCCATAGCGAAAGAAAGGGTAGCTTTTGCGGTTTTTTTGCGTTTCCTTGCCTTCCTTGCATCATCTCTAAACAAATGCTCCACACCCTATAAGCCATCTATCCTTCAAGAACCCGCTAAGGGGAAGAGAAAATGTTAAGGAAACATACTTCAAGTCGTTCGATTGCGCCGCCTCCCTAGCTTTGGCCTCTTCCAGCTCTTTCCGTCTTTGCTGAAATTCCTCAAGGTGGACTAGACCCACGGTACTATTTTTCAGGGTTTCCTCCATTGAATCGTTTTGACCCACAAATCGATTTGCGGAGGGTCGAGCCTTTTCTGTTTCATTGATGAGAGTTTGCTTTTGTCGTTCAAAGTCTTCGCGCATTTGATTCCGTTGCTTCGCAAGCGCATCCTCGCGACGACCTTCGGCTTTGTTGGTAGACATGTTTTGGTTGAACGCAAGATCAGTCTGCAGGTTTTGGTCAGGTTAGTAAATTAGCAAGTCCAGCGGGTGTTGAAATTCGGCGAACCCCGACTTCCAAATATTTCCCGCTCGCCTCCTCACCTCTTTCACGCGATCCATGGTACATATTCTTGGGATAAACCTTCCAGATAACCAAGTAGCGAGGGTAAGTCACAATTCATTCTAGCTTGACTGAAATTCATTTTTTTCTCCAGTTCGCCCTCACTTCGATTTATGGCATTGGGCGCCATACTTCTCACCGACTCTGCGCGCGGTTACAGGTTCATGATAAATGCAAAGTCAAGGACCTTTCCCCGTTCCAAGTAACGTCCCTCGCCTCCTTCTTGTCTTCACCGGCAACAGCCCCCCCTCTTCCGAGATATCCGCTCGCCACCCCCGACCACATACCTCCACCACCCACCGTCTCTACCCAAGAACTCCAGGCAAAATTTAACGAGGCTCGAAGCCGAAAGAAAATCCGCAACCTCGATCCCCTCAAAAATCTCAAGACTGAATCCGAGCTGAGGAGGGAGATTCGGGAAAACATTGCACACCAACGGATGATTGGAAGTTATGTTGGCAGACGGCATGCCATGCACCTACCCGTCAGGGGACAAAATACGCAAAATAATGCGAAGACGGCGAGGAAGCTCAACAGATTGGACCGTTATTAGAATTCAATTAGTTGGGTTTAGTTACTTTACTCCCAGCCCAGGTTATTTTATTGGGCTGGTAATACATGCATTTTATACCTGCGGGAGATTCAGTCTATCCTCAATGCTGTTGGGCCATTTTGGTAAATTACTTATCGGGAGAATTGGAGTGAAAGTCGCGACTTTCATCAATCGGTGTCGTGACTTCACGCGCTTGTTCCTGGATTCCTCCTCGAAACATCCTCAGGACTGCAGATGGCAACAAGCAGCAAACAGTATAAAAATATCGGAGAGGACC
>Ga0307513_10002576_pt1 | contig 25057 bp, 25 predicted proteins | sample 15_EM_MG_FD_202174 | JGI IMG/M metagenome (GOLD analysis project Ga0307513, IMG submission 202174) | Populus trichocarpa ectomycorrhiza microbial communities from riparian zone in the Pacific Northwest, United States - 15_EM | ecosystem: Host-associated > Plants > Roots > Unclassified | place...
CTCTTGAACTCACGGGAAGGGTGTTAACAATGATGATATTAATGCACGAGAGGACTGACAAACGTCGTAAATGATCAAGGCACCCGTTCTTTCCTAGAACAAGACCCACTGAAGAGATATAAGTAATAAACAATGCCTACGTCCAAAATTCAGTGGGCCTGTCACCAGCTATATCCCAGCATCTTACCGTCACGATACACCGCTTTCGTTAGGGTGCTGTTTGACCCATCTCTATCTGAGATTGAGAATATGAGCATGCATTGAATGACTTGACAAAACCGGGATTTCCCACACGCTCGGATGGCAGGTACCAACATCAACATGAACAACACTAGAGACCTTTTAAATCGGAGGAAGAATATCATTGAATAGCACATTTACACTCACGAGCATCCCATATCATTAATAACGCCCAGAGAAAACCAATATCGTGGTTGGCGTGCACCACGAAGCACCCCCTGAAATCTGGATATGGCGTGACATCAACTGGCATACAGTAAACTATCCATCAAGAATGAGCATGGAAATTCCACTTACCGGTGATGGAATTAAACCATCGGACCAGGATGATGAAACTTGAAGCGCAAAAAAGGGTGGAAAGGATTGGAAGAATAATGGTCAATCGCCGGCTCCTATTCCACACGGCCCATGTCCGTAGTGTGAGGATCACTGTTAGAAACCAATGAATACTACTCGAAACAGGGAGTGTAGGGTGAACTTACTCTCAGATGCAGAAATCTCAATGACCATCAATACTAAACATAAAATAAGTCCCATCCGCTTCATTTCAAAGTAGGGCGGGTCAATTTTACCTGTGTTAGAGCAGTGTATCCTCCAACACAAAGTCTGCTCCTCAACATGATCTTTTTTTTTTTTTTGAAAAAAAAGTTGAGCATAGGAAGGAGATAGGAAACCATATCAGACTGACGAAGGAGAACAAAACAAATGATCACAACAAACGGCAAGTATCGTTGAAAGAAGTATAGCCCCTTCATGAAATTCCACTTCGATTTCCATACGAGATCGACCTCCATTTCGAAAGTAAGGACGTAGTCCCAAAGGAACATCGTATATGCTATGACTGTCGTGACAGTCAGAAGGGATCAATTTCTTCTCCTATAGCAGACCTGACCGTCAAAATTCTGCCAGTGGGGTGGTCAGATCGGTGAAACGCAACACTGGAAGAAGTTGGAAAACGGACTGTCACTAGTCTCCTCACAATTAATGCGGGGATCCAGGAGGCCACTGGTAAGTAATTCCCTGGGCCCACCATGACAACGAATTATTCTTGAGGTTCAACGTGCTTAGAGGTGGTCGAACTCGAGGGGAAGGGAAAGTGTGAAACAAGGAGAACGTTCAGACGACAAGATGCTCCATGGCAGGCTTTATCAGAATCAAGAGTGCGTGCAGACTAACCCAATTCAAACCATCAGATGTACAACTATATTTAGTCTCTTTCCGTTGTTCTAGCTCATACTTTTGGGCTATATACATAGCTCGCCAGGTTGGCATCAGCGTCTTCTCGGGCGTTGGGTTGATGTTGATAGAACAGCATCTGGGCCAATCGACGTTCAAGCGTGGCACTGGCATTGTCCATGGGCAGGTGCCATAAACTGCCATTTGGGACGATATCACCTCCACATCTGATATCTATTATAGGGCCCAATCGTACAGTAATATCTACGATGATCTAATAAATGATCTATCTCGAAACTACTGATCCAAAAGGTGGTATTCAAGCCGTCCTCTCTATCTATGGACCATTATGCATCTTCCCAATGGTTTCCTTGATGCGTATGGTCGTTTAAGCCTATAAAAATTTCATGGGGTAGGCGGCATTCGTGATGTTGGGGGATATGAGCAACAATACCTAGAAAAGAGATATGGGATCCAGGACGCGGTATGCGGCATTGAGAGAGACGAAGAATGGTGAACTGTGATTGGGCCCACAACTAAAATGCGAGCGCGAAAGAGGGCGAACAGCAATGAGCATGAAAACCAACTGATCATGGGAGCCGTCGACCAACCTGTAGGTATACACCCCATTCACGTTTACAAGCACACTTTCATTACCGAGGGATCGGTATATTCTGCGAAGATATATCTTTCAGATACTAGGACGGTTCGTGTCATTGTTGGAATATCCGGAGGCTGTGCGAGCGTGTGCAATGCGCCGCTATCCCCGGAATCTAGGTACATTCCTTATTTCTTATTGTTTTCTTTCATTCTTCGGGCTGTAGGCCCTATTTTATCTTACTCTCTTTTTATTCTGTAGTCTACAGTATATAGTGGAGATCTTGTATTGTAGCTACTCGTCCGTTTGTCCTGTGGGGACAACCGGAAATCTTATCTTTTTATCTTATCTCGCTGATTGATTTCAACTGTCTTTGTTGTATGTAAATCCGATCTCACACGCACGCGCACACGTGTGCCATCATTGGTTCCCACTATTTTTGGATGGTACTTACACATTTATAAGGAAAGGTCGAAAAATTATAGGGTCCATTGACAGACTCCATACATCATACATCTTGGACAGAAGCGATGGGGGTTTCTGCATCCCGTACTGTAGGAAGATGCCAATGGCGACTCTACGACCTAGTAGTCGTTCCGACTCGTTCGGCAGTTTGTCGGTACTCTCTTATCTTAGTGCTATCTGGTCTTGTTAATCACTGTAGCTTTATCTGAGAATATAGGAAAAGAACGGTCATCTCCAAGGGGGTTCTCAACTATTTGACTTAGATTTCTGTCCGTAGCGGTGCTGTCCCTATGGAGCTGCTGCTTTCGTCATGTACAAGGGATGGGGTAGGGTGGTGCTACTCTTCCTTAACGAATAAATATTTTCCTGCACTACTGAGTACTAGAAGAATGATGTATCGGAATACATCTAACTACGAGGATCAGTAATGATCTGTTTTGTCACCAATTTGGAGATGCCTTGCTTTCACACACCAAACCCGACGATTTGGCTTGACACTCTCAAATGTCTGACCCTCGTAAAGTTTGGGGATGGGTTCCTCTCATTTGAGTGAGATCATTGCAGGATCCTTAGTAGTGAGACCCGGGAGTCTGGAGAAAAATAAAGAGAATTTGAAGGTTGGGGGAAAAAAAAATATGCAACGACTGCATCACAAACTCGTGGCCGGGTTTCCTGAATCCTATGTTGCTCAAATATGTCTGTCGTTTTCGACAGATGGCCGGTTCACGCCGCCATCTTCGATTTCAACGGAAGCATTTTTGTCAGCGGCGACGGGCAAAGGCCTCTAATCAACATAATTCCCACGGATGACTCCGCCGTCCTCTTGTCCTTCTATTCACCTCACTGACTACCTCCCCGCTCCATAATCACTCTCTTATCCCGAATTATTACCCTCCACTCCTCCTTTCTCTACCGTTATCCGCTACCCCATCGTCACCACGTCATTTATTCCCCACAAGGCCGGCTTCGATCGCCATTACCCAAAGCCTATTTTATCCTCAATAACGAAGGGACTCGCTCTACCTTGTCCGCAGATGCTTCCATAACTCATTTGCGGCCATCCTCATTGTGATTTAGGAGCGCGACGCCCAGTCTTCTCAGTGGAGTCATTGGGAGGGATATGATACGATCAGGGATGGTCCCGTAAAACTTGGTCAGGCTGTGCCCTCGTTTCTGTAGTCGATTCTCACCTTTTCAACAGGGTCTACATTCGTGTGCTTATACGCCATCAAGAGATACTCCCTCAGCTGAAGCGAAGCTCCCATCACCCTGCAGCCTCCTCTCTCGACATCCACGTGGCACACAGAGTTCGATCTTGCTCACAGAGTGGTTCATTTGTCCAAAGGTATGTATCGTTTTCTCCCCCACTCCTCTTCTCCCATCACCTCGTTTTCACTCACAGTCTTCATTTCCAATATAGTCGGCCTCTATTATCATTGCCTACCTATCATATGGGATCCCCCTCTTTCCTCGTCAACACCCAGTTGCACTCCCATCCCGCTTTCCTCACTTGTCGTCCAGTAGTCAACTACCCCTTACCATGAAAAGATCTCTAGCGGCTCATGCATGTTGTTCCAAGCAGGATGGGTCGAGAATGCGCTCTCTCGGTCGCAGGTTGTCCATGGCTCGCTTCGGGCCATGACCATTGCCCATCACACGTGCTCCCCCTGCTCTCAGCCGCGTTTATCACGAGTAGGATTCGTATAACTTGCGAGCGTCGTGTCGGATTTTCTCGAGGAGTAATCGTTGCGAAAGGGAATAAGACATCGTCGCTGACTCTGATATCGAGGAGAACACTTATCTGGTCGGCTTGCACTCGTCGCCGCAATAGATCCTACAGCGGCGACATCCTTGTACTCTTGAAAGAGAGATCTCCTTAGGGAAACCGAACAGAACATGAGACGACTTGTAGACCTCCCATCACCACCCCTTCTCTTTGATCATCCACGTCACCTTGTCGAGATTTGGCGAAGGGGCCGAGATATTCGTGCACTGTGTCGCATCCCACCTCATTCCTTCGATACGACGATCAGGAGCGGACATATACTCGGCTGGTCATCTCGAGTCACACATTTGGGATTTCAATAACTGCGTACTGGACTGCAAGGAGAGACCGTCGATTCGATTACCATGGAATAGCGGCGATGACTAACTCGAACAGACTCCGTCTCTTATCTGAACCCATGTATACTTCAGTACAACGCATTCGAACGTATTCGAACGCTGCCTACCTGCGAAAATATTAGATCCTACATCTGGAACATCCGGCATATCCATCTTAGTACGACGTCTAGAGATCTAAGCGCGAATAGGATAGGAGATTGGTAGAGGAACGGGTTGGCAAATCCATGACAGAGAGCGGCGGTGAAACGGTGCGTACCTGGCTTGTGCTTCCATCCCTGCTCCATCCTCACATACCTCCGACAGCGGTGGTGCGGCCTATACCCCGGAACCCGTTAACGAATGAAATCTTTCGAACGACAACCGCAAATTATCGCTTGGTAATTCCTACATATATCATCTTACTGTGGCATCCCTACTTTCCATACAACGATCAGGAACACCATCCGGTGACAAGATAAACTCACCCAGATGTCATCTTTTCGATTTCGGAACTCTGTATGGACTATATGGAACAACGAATGGGCGATGCGATTAGTATGGAATGCCGACTCGAACAAAAAAAAAAAAAAAAAAGCAAGTTCGTACCCTCACTCCCACCACCCAGAATTCACCAATGGTTTCATGTATCCAGATCACTACGACGATGAGGCACGAGGCGACGAGGGTGCGCGTAACCTGCAGTTCGAAAGTTTTCCTGTAGGCTGTTCAATGTGGAGAAAGCAGCAGGATCCAAACGTTCGAGGAAGGGCGAAGACTAGGAGACACTGGTGTTTGTATGTGGAATGTCGCTACGATGAGCAGCGGATTTGGGTGCAACGAGGACCAATGCCGATGTTATATTGCTTTTCTCGAAATTGGCGCATAATGACCTTCCTAAGTTATCATACTTATCCGATAAAACCTGTAAAGGGATTTGGGAGGGAGAGGTTATTTAACCGTTGGGAGCAGTGGCGTGTTCGTGCGGTCGGTGGGATGGAGAGAAGAGAGCGGATGAAGCGAGCGCCAAGCACGGAGACTCTAGAGGACGATGGGAATGAGGAGACGAGACAAAAGACAAAATTTCAGTTCAATCCAGGGCGGTTTTGTTGGAATGTTGCTAAACAAAACGACGAGAGAGGGGCTGTACAAATTTGAAAGATCACTGGTGAGTTGGGGGGCTTTCGTTGGTTCTCATCTGATTCCAGGTCGCCTAGTGGAGGCCATAGAAAAACGTCGGTACATGGGCGCGCATTGTGCGAGGGGTGAGAGAAGGTGAAAGGAAGGATACCTTGCGGCAGATGCGGCCGGTCTCGATTCGACAATCGGCTTTTTCCGAGTCCTTCCTGGCCCGAATCAAACCCCATGATTCAATATCGCGCTTCCACTTCATGGAAAACGTCTGGGCACTCAGTACCATAGTGCTACTAACGAGAATGTTGGTCTTCTGGAGTTTGCGAGAGTGGCTTGGCCTGTTTCTCTATAGCTCATCTTTCCCTTCCCCCACCACCCAACCACCACCTCGGTTGTCTCCATTTCCCACAGGCCTACCTTCTATCTTCGTTGTCTACATATCACACAAGACTTCTTTTGAATGATAATCTACCTCACCGCGGTCTTCCCAGATCCTGCTTCCCTGTTGTCCGTTTTCGTGTAGTAATCGACCCCGAGACCTACCATTGGAATTCGCGGACTAACGGCCAAGGAGTCTTGTTCTAACTTCTGGTAACGGCGACAGACGTCTCATTCTGGGACGACGAACTCGTCGCCGGGTTTCCTAAATCCAAGGTTACTCAAGTATGTCTACCGTTTTCAACGGATGGCCTGTTCACGCCGCCATCATCGAGTTCAGCATTTTTGTCAGCGGGGAAGGGGAGAGTTGTAAGTGATACCCATATTGAATGTCGTCGACCTGGGGCAGACCAGGGGGTTCCTGGTTTGGCAAATTGTAATTATATTCCCAGAAGACAAGAATTATCATTGGAGGGGGCACCTTCGTTAACCACTGTCTGACGTCACCAGCTCGTGTTTGGTCCAGAGGCTGATGCACGTTGTTCTCCGCGAACATAGGCGAGCCTCTTGTTTTGTTGCGTTGTTCTCTAACTCTTCCTTTCTCCTCCGCCATCTCGTTGTCACGCATGGTCTCTATTGCCCACAGGGTGCCCCTCTATTGCCCCTTTTCATGCAGTACTAGTCGGCCACGTCAGAATTCGCATACTGGTGGCTACACCTTCCTGGTCCAACTTGATTCAGTGGCGCGAGTCAAAGACAGGCTCTACAAGTTTACGATCATTGTCCTCAAGACGGCTCTTCGACTCGTTCTTCGCTCCCGGCTATCATCATCACATTTTACATGCGCTTTCCCTCCCCTCCATTTGCACACATGATAACGAACTTCGAAGAGGCCTGTCATTTGCCACCGCCATTCTTTCAGAGGAACCATTAGGAGGAGAGGCAGGCCATGGCAAGAGGGATGGTTCAACAAAACGAGCTCCAATGGCGAGAGGCTATTTACCTGGTCAGTTCTTCTCGTCGCCATAATCGATCCTCACACCTTCAACAACAACGACGCCTACCCTTAAGATCCCAGAAAGAGAGACTTCATCAGCAAAAGGAGCTGGTCGACCGGTTTACCGAAGGCCCTTTTGCCCGTCCCCATTGCTCGCTTCCGTCGCCGTGCCAAAGTTGACCCCGGGACGCCAAGTTGGAAGGAGCAGACCGGGACGGGCAGGGAGCATTCTATTAGCGAAGCCTCTCTGTTGGCAAACGAATAATGGCAGATTCGTTCACATGGTCAGTGGGTTTCCGTCGTCAAATCCCCCATCTCCTCACCGACTACTCCTACATATCCCAGATAAAGACACAATTCCGTTATCCTTAGCGGAACAAGCCCGGCCTACCCCATTATTTTTACAGGACGAACTGGGCTGTCATTGGGCAGCGACGTCCATGCTGCTAGTCGTCCGGGTGGCGATCTCGATGCTCCATGCGGCTTAACTCGCGCTTGCTCGCCACGACTGAATACCCACCCAAACGCCGCGATATCGTGAACCTCTTCTATTTTCGATGATTATGTACGATGGTGGCGAGAGCATGGACATGAACGAGAGGCATGCATGCAGAGGGATAAGTTATGATGAGGTCGGCAGTGGGATAGTACATACGTGGTCAGTCTTACTCCCATCGTTGCTACATCACACTATCCTCACAAGTATCCAATAGCGGCAGGGCCTTATATTCTGGTAGTGCTTGTTGACAAAAAAAAGTTGGAACAACAACACCGCGATTTATCAGAGCCCACTAACGCACATGCGTGTTTCCTATTCACGATCCCTTCTTCCCTCCACGCGACGAGGACTTTTGCGTGGCAGGATATACTCGGCCACTGTCTCGATTTCTCCGACCGGAAGGACATATACTCAAACGGCGGTATTTGTGTCGATCCCTTGCCCATATCATCCAGAACCTACAGACGGCCGCATACATCGCTTATAACTCCAACGACAAGCTCTGCCCGCGAATATATTAGAAATGACGTGAAGATGCGTGTAACCCGTAGTTCCACCGCTTTTCAAAACACCCGATGTGGAGGAACCTGCAATATAGACGAGGATTTGGTCATAAGGGCAGTTGGGCAGACTTTAACTTTCGAAGAAGGGTAAGAAACATTGTTGACGAGTGAGCTGTCAGGGGGAGCAGCGGGACTCCCAGTGCATTTTGTAACGGTAATGTCATAATTATCTTGAACAATGGATGCACTGACCTTCGTATTAGAGTGACGTATCTGTTAGCGAGATGTCGTATTTCCTTCTGCACGACATGCAGGACTGCCTTCGGGTGACGAGGTGACGATATTCTTACGCCGTGCCGCCTATCCCGCTGCCAGCTGCAATGACTGCGTTCCTATCTGAGTCCCACGTACCTGCGATATCGTGAACGTCGATAACCTGTATTCGGTGGTGGCGACGGCGAGGCCAAGATGCGAATAAGTAAAAGGCAGGGTCCGCATCGGCAGAGGACTGGGTCAACAAATTCGGGATGGATAGCTGTGGTGGCAAGATGCGTAACACAGCATTGATGAGAAGTTGGGATGAGAAACGTCTTCTGTCCTCTCCTACTTACGCTCCGCTCCACAATCACTCTCTCGTTTCGAATTCCAACTCTCCCCCTTATTTTTTCCTTCGCTCCGCGAACCCGCACGCACACCCGCACTCGAACCCCGCCTGCTGTTGCTCCTACTCAACACATCCAACTCGCTTCCTTATCCACTATATCATCGTCAGCGTCGACCTCATTCATATTCATCCCCCACTCAGCTTCGAGCTCATTACCGATCTAATTTATCCTCAACGAGGAGACCTGTACTACCTTGGCCACAGATGGTTCGTGATTCATTAATAGCCATCCTCCCTGTTATTCGCGAGCGCCACATCCAGTCTTCTCGAAGAGGAATCATCGGGAAGACTGTATGACCACGGGAAGAGAGACCGTCCCGTAAAATCTGGTCAGTCTGTGCTGTCGTCACTGTAGTCATCGGTCGGTCCTGATGTTTCCGATGGTCCATACATAGGTGTGCCTGCACCTCCATCAAGAGGTGTTTCCTCAGCGGAAGCGAACAATAAATGGGACGAGTCGAGTTCCCAATACCCTGTAGCCTCTATCAATATCCACGCGGCCATGTTGAGATTGACGAAAGGGCTGCGCGATTCGTGCACTGTATCGAATCTTGTACACACCAATCTTGGCAACTGTGTCCGCCAACATTACCGAGCTCCGAATTGGAGGAGCAGAGGGCGGAGAAGGGTCAGCAAAAGCAGTTCAACTGGTGCACAATGAGAGGTATTGCACTCACACGGTGGGAGGTTTCTCCCGTCAATTTATCCAAACTCCTCACCGATGACGCGTCCTACTCCAGGGAAAGATATATTCGTTAACGAGGCTTCTACGCGACCGTGTGGATGGACACCTAGGCAGTCGTGTTGATTCGTACCATGTTGATTCGTACCTATGGCGACCTCAATGCTTCGGCTTAGGTGGGAGGAACAGTCCATTTTTTAATTAACATAGAACGGCAACTATAACGAATTCGAATAGATGGTGTTCGTTATCGTATTCGAGCCCTCACTCCCACTTGAACGCCGGATATATACGAAGGTATTAGATGACATCGAACGGCCCGACAACGAATAAGATTAGAGATAGGCAGAGAAACGGATTAGCGAATCCATGGCAGAGAGCAGCAGTGAAAAGGTGCGTATCTGATTCGCGCTACTTCTATCCTGCTCCATTCACACATACCTCCAACAGTGGCGGCCCAGCTTATACCCTAGAGCTCGTTAACGAGTGAATTTTTGAACAAAAACTACTCGAGTGTTCGCTTGGTAACGTCCACGTATATTATCCTTGGCTCCTCTGCACGCGACGAACAAGAGAACGAACCAGCGACAACATACACTCGACCAATTGTCTTCTTCTCGATTTCGGAACTCCGTATGGACTGTGCAGGAAAACGGATGGGCGATGCGACTCTTAATACGGAACATCGACTTGAACATAAAAATCGATAACGTCGGGGTGTGCGATATCGTTATGAAGAACAGCAGGGTTGGGTGCGATAGGGTTACTGTGATATTTATTTCTCGAACAATGCGCATGCTGATCTTTCGAATTGGAGCAGCAGGGGGAGGAAAGCAGCGGTTAAATACGGCGGCCAAATAACGAACAATATATCGAGCTCAAAATTTGTACCCCTTGGTCGAAACCCTGTAACACAATGCACCAATGCATTTAATGGATAGAACGACGAAGAAAGGGGGGACCTTGTCCATTGGGTCCCATGCCGCGTTCATACAGTCGGCAGCATGAAGAGAGGAGAATGGATGACGAGAGCGCTGGCATGTAGAGGTGAGGACAATGCCTCGCCCTTCACCTCCTTCGCTCACCTGCCTCCACGCGTTCGGGACCAACATAATCCCCTCAGGCAATCTGAAGGCTTATGGCTTCCTCCGTCGACTCACTCTTATTTGTGTTCTTTACCTCGAATCAGCCTTGCACCTCTTGAGAAAAGAAGGCTTGTCTCTCTTAAATCTTCTCGACGACTCTTCGGGAAGAACGACAGCTGGGAAAAGTAGCTTCGACAGCGAGGAGGTACTTACCTGGTCAGTCCTTTCATTCGTCACCCTAATCGATCCTCATATTTCCACAGCGACAGCGTGTTCGAGTAGCCGAAAAAGAGAGGCTTAGTGGAAGGCGAAAATGGGACGACAATCCTGTGCACGCCGAGCTTTGCGACTGTGCTGAATGACACCGAGAATGCCGAATTGGGAGGAGCGAACGGGTGAGGAACAAATGGGATCGGACTCGCCTGGTCAGTGATTTATCTTGTAGATTAACTGCATCTCTTCACTGAGTACTTACTCTAGAAAAAGATATCCTCGTTAGCGAGGATGAACAAGGCTATCATAACAACCCATCCCTTCTGCACAGCCAGAGCGCCTTCGGCTGGTTATGCTGAATCGCACGTTTGATAATTTTGCTACTGTGTACGTCTTAGGTGGAAGGAAGAATGATTTGTTCAATTCTCGTGGAACCGCAACGATGGCGAACTCGGCCAGAAGCATACAACTTTGCCTGTCTAAGCCCTACGCGAACCAGGACCCTCATGCCTTTCCCAACTCGACCTACTCGCGAAGACGTCAGATACCACACGCGGACCCTGGACCACATCCAGGTTGGCGAATAAAGCAATGCGCTTGGAGAGTATCAAAAGACCATCGTACCCCACCCCTCTTCCATGCATGACCTGGAGCGCCCCCGGCTAGTTGTGTCGGATCACACCTTTGGCTGTACCTGAACCGACACCCCATACGCCGCCTACCTGTGAACCTGCATCATATCAATTTGATTGAGCGCCTAATACGATGGCGAGAGGCCTAAAGATGAACAGATGAACAGGCGGTTTCAGATCGGGATGGGTGATGGGAGTTAGTTAATTCGTGGTAAAGAGCTGCATACCTGGTCAATGTTATTTCCCTTGTTATACGCATTCCGCACGCACCTCCCACAGCCACTGCGTGCATTATACCCGATTCAGAAAGCTCGTTAACAGCAATAAATGGGAACAAACACGACAGAGACGGCAGATCTACAGGGCGCGACACGAAGGACGGAGGGAAGGAGCGGTTGTGGTTGTAAGGCAACAGAAGCGGCTATCACGAACGCCCATGTTCACCGCTCTACCACATTACCCCCCAGGAGCAGCCTCGTACAGTCATGTTTGTGGTGACCTCAGCACTTCGTACGGAACAAGTGTAAGGACAATTGAGCGATGCGATTAACAAAACATGACGACCCGGATAATGATACTCATGTTGTTTTGCTCGCCCATGCTGCCCAGAACTGACCATAGATCCATCCCATATCATTGAACGCTTTGACGATTTGCGGTCTGCTCATTAGTGAAATTTGAAAAAACCAGAATCTATTCCGCCGAAATACTGATGACTCAATACGGTATTTATTGTAATCTATCTACGATGATCCCGGTGTTTTTCTTTCCCGTTAGATAAATACAAGTACCGGGAAATTTCAAAAGGGTTATGGAAGAGGATTTAGTAAGGTGGGAAGATAATGTGAATTTTCGACATTGTGATTTGAGATCGATAGATTGATTGAAGACTCAGTACTCAAGACTGAGTGCCACTTTCATGAAAACGAATTGTGTTCAGTTCCGTCAGTCCGTCCGACCAAACAGGACTGTCTGCTGCCTGGGCGCGAATATGAAGAAGTACGCGGCTTGTGAGGATTGCGTGGACCATTCTCTGCACCCTAGGTTGCGTGAATATCTGTTTGAAGTTGAAACTGCGCTGCTTACATTACCAAGAGCAGTTGGTAATCTGGCTGGTAGCACAATATCACTACAATTAAAAACTACGGAAGCGGTCAAAGGGAGCTCGTCAACTCACTGGAAGGGCTTCGATAACAATGAGATTGATACATGAGAGGACTAGCCAGCATCATGATTGAGTAGCCCATTTATTTCCTGCACAAGACCTACCAAAGAGATATAGGTAATAAATAACACCTATGTCCAAGTTTAGCGGCGCTGTCACCAAGAAAATTTCAGCGACTTGCCGTCACGATACACCACTGTCGTCAGGGAGGTTTTTCCGCCATCTCTGTCTAAGATTAAGAGTGAGATTTGCAGAACTGACCGTCAAAAACAGCATTGCTCACATGCTCGGATGGCAGGAAGCGACATGAGTATCAACAACACTGGTGACCTTTGCAATTAGAGGGAAATGGAACAACACATTTACACTTACCAGCATCCCAGAGCATCGCTAGGGCCCATATAAAAACCAGACTTCGGCCTCTGTGTGTCATAAAACATTCTTTGTATCCTGGATAGGGTGGTGCACCAACTGCGATGAAATAAAACACACATACAGTCAAAAATGAGCATGCTTACATGTGGTGGATTTATTGAATCGGACCATTATGGCACAACTTAAAGCCAAAATAATGCTGGAAAGGATTGACAGAATAATGGACAAACGCTTGTTCCGTTTCCACACGGCCCATGTCCGTATTGTGAGTAACACTGTTAGACACCAATTAATACGATTCGAGACAAATAGTGTATGTTAAACTCGCTCTCGGATGCTGAAAACCCAATGCTCCTGAATACTGGACACATAATAAGCTCATTCTGCATCTAGGGCGGGTCAATTTTACGAACCTTCAGCGGCATAGGATACCTTCTGACACCCGGTCTCTCTCAAAATTTCCCCCATGTGCACTAATAAAAAAAATTGAGTGCAGGAAGATAGAAACAACATCAAACTGACAAGAGAGAACAAACCAAATGAGTTCGGTAAAAGGTAAGTAACGTTGAAAGAGGTACAGCCCCTTCATGAAATTCCACTTTGATTTCCAAACGAGATCGACTTCCAGTCCAAATGTGAGGATGTAGTCCCAAATGAACGTCATATATGCCATGACTGTCCCGAGCATCAGGATAGCACGGTTGCATCTCTGACAACAGACTTGACCTTGAATATTCTGCCAGTGGGGTTATCAGATCGGCGAAATGCACTGACAACTTAGAAAATGCACCTTCACCAGTCTCATCACAAACAACGTGTGGATCAAAGAAGCCAAGTCGTTCCCTGGGCCCTCCATGACAGTAAATTATTCTCGAGGTTCAATGTGCTTAGAGGTAGTAGAATTCGAGCAGGAAGGAAGGTATGAAACTAGGGGAATGGCACAACGATGGGCTTTATCAGAATCCAGAGTGCACAGGGGGACAGACTAACCCAATTCAACCCATCAAATGTGCAGCAAAGTTAGTCTCGTTCCGTTGTTCTTTCTCATACTGTCGGGCTCTGTACACAGCTCACCAGCTTGGCATCAGTTTCATCTCTGGCGTGGGGTTGGTTTTGTGCATGTTGATAAAACGGGATCTAGGCCATTCAATGTTCAAACTTCAAGGGTGGGGTTATCAATGGGTATCAATGGGTAGGTACCACGGCTCTGAAAACCACCTTTTTCTACCACCACAGTTCGCCAAACCAGGAACCTTTGGTCGATGACAATTACTCACTAGAAAGTAACCCTCCCGCTGACTGCGCTTGGGTGGAACTGAGGCTGTCCCTTACATCCTTTGGCATCGTTTGTTCGAGACCGCCCGTTATAAGGGGATCTCCAGATCGATAGCGATATCTTTCTTTCTTCTCACCCTTCGTTCTATAGCTACCGTACAATCTTGATCAATTCGGCTGTTAGTGGTCACAGGTCACAAGGGTAGATGCATTTCATTTCCTCGATCTTCAAGTTCCCCTCTTTTTATGGAATTAGTATTGTAGGTCACCGCCTCATGGGTGTATGGCTTCATGCTCCCCAATACACAAATGTTCAGAGTAGATTCGTTCCAAGAGAAGCTCTCCGTGTCCACTGACGAGATACTTAGCCCAACCTTGACCTTAGCTCCTAGTATTCTTGTGCGCGTCGGGTGGAAACTGGGGCCATGTAATCGCCGACCGCCTACTTGTTGAGGTAGGTACAATGCTAATTTGGCTGTGTGTTATCATACATGCATGTACCTTAGTGCCCTCGTTACTAAGACTCGACGACTGAAACGATTATTACGTTGTATTGAGATTGGTGTGTTCCTGTGGGATGCGGTAACCCCCATCTCTTCTATCCGAGATGTTCGAACCCTGTAATTTTTCGTGTTGGAAGACCTTTCCTGAATCCTTATAGATGTAAGCACCATCCAAAATAGAACTGAGAACTAATGATGGCACACGTGTGCCAATGCCTGCGAACGGAGGACTCGTTGATCATCTTCCCAAACCACCCAGTACTCTTAAGTTCTCCGAAGTTCTGCCGCATTCGCTCTTCCTCGTCTGACTCACCTTCCTCGATTTAGTAACGCTCCCCCACTGACAGTACCCACCTTTCCTTATTTGTTCAACCAGAATATCTTATCCAATAGTATTCTGCGGGTGCATAGGACAAACGACAAAGAAGTGAGTTCGCTCTGACAAGTAACCTTGAATAAAAATATAATATAAGTATGAGGTGAGGCAACCTTGGATTTACGGACGACAAAGACAAGCTGGTTCAGTAGGAACGCCAACACGCACCTTCCCGGCATCTGAAAAATATCTCTGCATAGTATACTTCTGAGAGATGTCCAAAGACGACGCAAGTATGAATATGGATTGGGTAGCGAATAATGTAGAGTCATCAGTACTCAGGGGATAATGTGTAAGTATACAGATCCTAGGTTGGCGACGGCTCCCATGAGTGGTTGGTTTTCGTGCTCGAAGTTTCTGTCCGCCCTCTTTCGCATTGGCGTTGTCATCGTGAGTCATGTCACGGTCCACTAGACTTCCACTCTTCCCCTCTCCCAACGCTGCATGTAGACTTGAACGATCATACCGGTCCACTTGATGGTCCATGGACGACTTCAATAGCACCTGTTGGATCAGTAGTTTCAACATTCCCGTGGATAAATCAATAATTAGATTAGTGGTGTAGACACTGTCCGATCGCGCTGCACAATATATATCAGATGTGGATGCGATATCGTAGGGGATGAGAGAACCGACGCCGGAAGCAAGTTCACCGGTTTTGTTTGGTTCAGCATTTTCCCTTTTAAGTTCATCACATCACCAAATGTTCTTCCATACTGTATTCATGGTCTTCCCGACTCTCGTCCTTTGTCATGCAATAGCCGACTACCTCAAGACCTATCATTAGAATTCGTGGACTAGCGGCTACTGCGCGTTGTCCAACTTCCATTAGCGGCGCCCCTCAAGGATCGCCTACCATCGTATCTGTCCGCTTCCCCATCGGCATACGTGCCGTCTAGAGTCTTCTTGAACAGGAATCATATGGGAGAAGCACTAGGGCGTGACCGGAGGGTGGTTAAGCAAAAAGAGTTCCAATGTCGAGGGTAGCCAGTTAGTCAGTTCTTTCCATTGTCGTCATGGTCGATGCTCACACTTCCAACAGCAGTTATGTGTTTTTGGATCCCGGAACAAGATAATAACTTCGTTAGTGACAGGGAATTGGACAGAAAATAAGGACGACTTACCGAACCGTTAATCACTCCCCCAGCAACGACAATGACACTTCTACTTTGGGTGGATGATTTATGCCCCATTCGTGTCCATCATCACCGCAGTTTACTTGATCTTTCTCTCCCTTCCGTAGACGTGGACCAAGACCTCTCAGGTTTGCGACCGCCGTTTGAGCCTTCTCGCGGAAGAGTCATATGGGCACTCCAATGGGGGTACCCACTTGCCTTGATCAGTCCTTCCCCTTGTCGGCATTGTCGATCTTCACACCTCCAAAGCGGCGATACGTCAGCAACAGGTATCTCGGTAGCAGAATGAACTCAACTGAGAATGGAAGGGCTTGCTGAAACCCTTTCACCCGAGCCCCCATATTACGCTTCGCGCCCGTAAGGTGGGACAAGACCGACCCCTCCTATCCTTTCTACACGACGAGCAGAACTGCGCCAGTCGACTCGTACCTTCGGCGGCCTTCATGTTCCGTGCCGCCTAACCCACGACATGCCCACCCCTACCTGATCGTGAATCTGATGACTGTATACGATGCCGGCTCGAGTATGGACATGGTTGAGAGTGATGAGTGGGTGGAGGAGTAGGTTACGATGGAGAGCGACAGTGGGATGGTGCGCAGTCAGTCCTACTCCACCATCGCTACACTATCCTCAAACATCTCCAATAGCGGCAGCGCCATATATTCCAGCGCTCGTTGACATGAAGAAATTGGAATAACAACACTCTGAAATATCAGAGCTCGCCGACGCACATGTATGTTATCCTACTCACGTATCTTTCCATTCTACTCCAGTGCTGAGGAAATTGGAATGACAGATACGGCAAACCTGGTAATACTCGTCCTATTTGGTATCCCTCCTTTCGATCATGATCCATGACTCACTTGTGGCCACAGATTTCGAGCGTCCTTTCCTCCCCTACGTTTATAACATCCTAGGATGGCTGTGATTTGCGACGGGCGTGCCGGGTTTTCTCGAGGAATCATCAGGAAGAGGGATGGTCCGGAGAAAAGGACGTTCGAAACTGTGTAGGTGGCGAACAACTCATGGAATTGCACTTGAACGTTCGAACTCGCGTGGTCAGTGGTTTACTTAGTCATTTCACCCCATCTCCTCATTGACTAAATGTTCTACGTATTCTAGACAAAGACTTCATCGTTTGGTGAGTATGTAGGAACGAGGCCATCATACCCTATCCCTTCTATATGGCGGCCAGGAGCGCCGCTAGGCATCTACCTACACTTGGCCAGTTTCTATTCACACAAAGCCGGAGCTTGGCGATCTCGCCACCTGCATCTGTCTCGACTAGGACCATACACTCCTACCTCAGCTACATGAACTAACACCTCCATACCTACTCAAATACTCCACTTAGAACCTGGAGCACATCAATTTTGGGTCAAAAGGTCCGAAGACGAATAGGAGTCTGGATGGGATCGGAGGTCAGAGCTATGAGTTAACGAATTCATACTGGAGCACAGAGGTGGGTACCTTGTCATTGTTATAACTTACTTCCCTCCAACAGCGGCTCAATGGCGCTTGCCTAACAGTAGGAAATAGGAACAACAACACGGCGACTTACAGGAGTTCACATATATATCCTGCCAGTCATGTTCGTCGTGACCTCAGTACTGCATACGGATCCAGCGGAAGGACAGAGGGGTGAAACGAATAACACGGTACGACAACTCGGACAACGATACTCATGTTGGTACCTTCGCCCATACCGCCAAGAATCCACCACGAGAGAAGCGGCTAATTGCCTATGAACCTGTTAGATGTTACGTGACACTGCGCATACCTGACATTCAGAATCTCCCTGGAAAAGGTAGTGACCATTCGAGGAGGAGCTAATTAGGCAATGTGGCCATGCGGGATCTCGTGAGTCGTAATAAAGAGCAGTGGAAATTTATTTTCGAGGAGGTTATCATTGTTTCAACCATCCCAAACAAAGCATGTACTGACATTTAGAATGGAAATAGAGGCAGGAAGCGGAACGGTTAATGCAGTGCCAGATGATGAGCGATACACCAAGCTCACCGTTTATGCCTTGGATGGAAATTATAACACTATGAGTTGAGTGGATAGATCGACAAATTCTCCTCTCCGTATTATGTACCCTTTCCCAAATTCCAATTCCTGCTCAGTGCGAGGCCGCGTCCACTGTTCAGGTTAATGGAACTCCCATACTCGATCATGCCCTCGTCTGCCTCGGGTTGGATATCAGGTCCGCTTCCTCTTGTAAGTTCTCTCGATCCTGCTCTATGTGCTCTCTTTGAGTGAAATACATTCCATTTATTGTTTCGGGGAACCTATTTGCATAGAAATGAAGATATGTAAAAACCAATTCATCCCTGAACTGATGAGCACACCGGAAAATTAGGTCGTTGCTATTTTGCGACCCATTACAATCACAAGGAATCCAGATGGAATTCAATCTTGGTTAGAATTGGGTGGTGTAGCGCGCTAGATGAGCTTCTCTTTCTGAGATTTGTACAACCTTCAAAACATCTAAGTTTTGCATTTGCAGATGTTGGGAGTTATGCGGTGGCGTGTATGTGGTGTTTTACATGTCATAATGGTGTAATTTTCCCTGAGAAACCACAAGGATGATGTAAGAATGATCTCGATGAGTAGACACTAAGTAAATACCCAATCAATGTAAAAGAGCCATCTTCTCCCCTGGAAACTACGTTTAACGGGTGGGTTATGCTTGCTCGAAAACCTGCTAGCGCCAGGCACACATTGAAACTGAGTTAAAGAAAGTATTATTCTTATCTCCTCCCGGTGCTCTTTTGTCCTCCCTCCTTTTGTAATCCCCCGGTGTGCCTAAATTTCAATGACAGGTCTTGGCGACGTAAGGACATGGTCACTGGTGCGCAGCAAGGGGCGAGAGGATGGCAAGATACGAGAGGACCGTGGGTAATGGGGATTTGAGATGTAAATCGGACTGGGTACGCACCTTAGGCTTCTCATGCCGCTTCGTCATATCCAATCAGCCACAAGCGAATTCACCCTTTATCCATCCACCCAGCATCGAGGCCGCATGCATCGCGAGCTCTCAAAAGATCCATTCAACCTCGACCGCGACTTGCCAAAAATAACCCAACCTCAAGCACAACTTGCCAAACCTGTACATCACTGCCTGACTTCTGGTGTCGTTCCTTTGTCGGGGTCATCTTGTGCACTCCTCGCTAATGAAGACAGGTGGGAACAGATTTGTCAATGAGAGGGGGGTACGTTGTACAATGTAACCTAGTGACACTGACAACACGAGTCGCGCTATTGCACCTGTGGTTCACTGCTGGAACTTTTGCATCGTCGTTGAATGTTAACTCCCAATCCTAAGGTTCTACCTCGACTGTGCCATGTCAGGATGGCCATATAGTGTTACTAAGTTATACTAACTAGTCACTACTTAGGAAATTTCGATCATTCACCAAACTTGAATCACAAACCACCAAGGTCCCAGATGCCATACTCGAGAGTTCTGTGATGCATGCTAGTGTTCTGCGCTTCCCTTCTGAGTTTAGCCTCACCATAAACTGGGGCAACACATCATACTCTGGAGAAGGTTGTTCCGTGTATCAACGGTTACGAGTATCACGATCCCAGGATTTTACGTTGTGCCTTACATAATATCACAAAACGGAGCGAGTCAAATGTTGTGTGAAACTCTCCAGAACTCCCTGGTAATTTGTGAAATTGGAGGTGGTGCATTGGCTAACGAATTAAAGTGGGATTGACTTGGATTAATTTCGCCCCTTTTGGATTGTATTGGCACTGAAATTATGCAACTTTTGGGATCAGGAGAAGAATATTTACCAAGGATACATTGATGATTTTGCTGCAGTCTTAAAATAAAGATCCGAGTCCTACCTGAGCCCAAGCTTTTGTAAAGGTTAATTCTGCTATCATACTCCCAACGGTGAGATGAGGAAGTTGTTACCAGCTATACCACCAAGTCAACGTTCATTGACGTGATTGTATAGCTCGCTCTAGAAAAGATTACCCGCTGAAGAGGACTTGCTCAGGGTTTCTATTTCTGATGGAAACGAGGAAGAGCTAGACTCAATACGAAGCTTTGCATTCGGATGGTGAGAGGGGACAGCTGCAAGTATAAATGCATCGCGTTGGAAGAGGCAGTCTTCAAAAAAAAATATAACCACAACAACTTCGCACTTTACCACCTAACCCGATCTCGCAAAAATGAAGTTGTCTGCTTGTTTCATCACATTGGCAATGGCAGCTACATTTGTATTTGCCCGGGTGTAGGTGTCTTTGTAACTCGAATATAGGGCTACCATATTAACCGTTTTATTTTTGAAATGATAGCGTAGCGCCAGACATCGACGGCCCCTTTTCCCGAGAGAATCCAGTCTGTGGGATCGATGATATAAATGCCAGAAACGATGAGGAGGTGCGAACACTTTACATACATACATGCTACTGCGTTTGGATTTAGTTTGCTGACTGGATTCAAGATGCGTTCTATCCCACCCGATATCAGGAAGTATGTCCCACTTTCTATCCTTAGCGTGTTTCGGGACACTTGAGTGAGATCTGACTTTTCTATCTTGATTAGGATTTCACCGAGGATCTGTTCACCAAGGTCCTGTACCTAAATATGACAATCTACGGAGAATTGTGGGTTTGAATTATTGGTTTTTAGCGTTGGTGTCCTTAAGTGATTGTATTGGTCGGTTTAGTATATCAAAAAAATTACACCCTCTCTTCGAACCCATCTATGATGCAAGTGATACGCAGATTTCTGTATTCCCATAAATTTATATACATTGAAGGGGGTGTAAGCGAAGAAGATGGGGAGGGCAGTGAGAACCTGGCCCAGAAACACTCTTTCTCTTTACACCAGTCAGCGACTCAAATGTTTTTGGGAGGATTTACAATTTGGTTACTTCGACGATAAGTACTCGCACCTGGTGGATTTCGCCCCCGTTGCAGTGTTCATTCACTGGCTTGGATGGCCAGTCAGCGTTTGAGCTGGGGTTTTAATCACCTTGCTTCCATCACATCACCCCTCTGCTTCTTTGTTTTCATGGGTATTGTCATTAGCATTCTTATTACAAAGAGACTGCGGTCAGTATTAGAATATATGTACGTAGACTCAGTCTTTGAGAGGCCAGATGCGGCTGGATCTGCCACTCAGGTTAGATATAAGGTGCGCTTCCGCTTCTCTCGTACTTTATTTACTGTCAGATAATTGTTGGAACGAAATGGAACCGAATCTATTTATTATTTCAGGAAATTTGCATGAAATGAAGAGAATAAAATATGTAAAGACCAACTCACCATCCCACAATCGACGAGGATACTAGAATATTAATGCGAGCTAGTAGTAGCTGGGATGGCTGAGCAATAGACAGGGTTGTCGATGGGTTATGATCGATATATGATCAAGTGATTGATGAATATTACTCTGAATAAAGGGATCGACATTCACCAATATTACACGGAGATGAGGCATGGTATGACTCACTGAGAGTATGAAAAAGAGTATCTGCCACATGCAAATTGTAGGCGCCCTTCATTTATCAGTAGGTGATAGCACAGAATACGTGTTCAATCCAGGGCGGGTTATTGGAATGTTGCTGAATGAAACGACGATAGAGTGGCTGCACCAACTTGAAAGATCCCCGGTGAGTCGGGAGACTTAATTCAACCATGCATGAGTGGGTCACAGAGTATGTGTAAGGGCAACCGCGGGCTGAACGACCGGTATGACCGTGATAAGCGCAGACTAGCAGGGGATCCGAAGTTTAGTGTATTATGCAATAATATACTATGTAATCTACGCACCTAGCAGGGGATCCGAAGAGGAAAGGATAGGGGTCCCGTGCTAGAGAAGCCATATATAAAGGAGACACAATGGTGTGCGGAATGACGCAATATAGAAATAAAAAGTAAAAGTGGAATGATAAATAAAAGGGTCCGGAGGTGAGGGGACACATACAGACCGGTGGTTACGGTTGACCGGTTGGCACCGGTCAGTGTCGGGGTGGTGAGTCGGTTGACTGGAATGAGTGAAGGACGGCGACGGTGAGATGTGGGGGGAGACGGTGGGGCTGTAGATGGGTGTTGGTGGGCATCAAGGCGAGATAGCCAGTGGGTAGGCTCAGCTGGCCGGCATGGCTTGGCGGGTGGATTGGGTGTTCCCCTTACAATTACCCCCCCTTCAGAATTGCATCGACCCAATCCAATGGTCACCGGTGGAATGGGGCGGAAGGGGATGGAGCCAAAGGTCAAAGTGCGGATGCGGCGGGGAGCAGCTGGGTTTCTTGTATGGAATTCATTAACTGCGTCGGCGGCATTACCAAGATTATCCCAGTACTCCCAGGTGTTGTTTTCCACACCGTAGCCTTCCCATTTGACCAAGTACTGCAGCTTCCGGCAGAACATGTGGCTGTTGAGGATTTCTTCTACCACATACTCCTCCTCACCATCAATAAGCTCCAGCGGTGGCGGTGGCGGTGTGTGTCTACCGGTGATGGGATCGGTAGGCGCCAGTGTCAACTTGATCACATTGAACACTGGATGGAGGCGACTCATGGAAGGGGGTAGCAGGAGACGGTAAGTGTTAGAACCAACTCGGCGTACAACCGGGTAGGGGCCAAGGCGGCGGTGCGACAGCTTCTTAGAGGGCCGGGTGATATGAATATCACCTGCATCTAGGAAAACCTTGTCTCCAGGGCTGAACACCGGTGCTGGGGTTCGGCGACGGTTGTAATACCTTGCCATGTCGTCTTTGGACTTGTTGAGCGCTGACTTGGCTTCCTCCAGTGTGGCCTTCATCCGGTCTGTGAACTCATTCACGGCTTCAACCCTGGAACAGGGTTGGTGTGGTTCGAAGCCCATCCAGGGGTGGCGACCGGTGTCCAAGAAGAACGGGGTCTGCTGAGTTGAGGAGTGGACATGGTTGTTGTACGCGAACTCAGCGAGGGGGCACCTGTATAAGCCCTTCTCATATATGACATGTCCCTAGTTTGCCAACTAAGAGCATACTTCTACAAGGCAAACGACCTACCTGGCAAGTTTCCCAAGGGCCATATATAATGCTATATCTATATAGCTAGATGGACTTCCCAAATAAGAAAAAAGTCATTTTTGGTGGCTGTGCTATAAACAGAAAATGTAGATTGCACCAATTGGACCCTGAATCCATTTCAATTACATCAGTACATTATTTCCTTATTGAGAAAAACACAAAATACTTTCCCAGAGCCGGCAGTTTGTGGAATTTGGCTGATGGGAATTTTTTCCAAAAAAGGAAACTTTTTGCTAAAGCATAGATTCTATTAGTAGGACCCTGAATATGTTAAATTTTTGTTTGTATTTCATTTCCTTATTAAGTAAAATGCAAAATACTTTTCTAGAGCTATTGATAAAAAGAATTTAGCTATTAAGTTTAAAACAAAATATTTATTTTGATAACATAAACAGTTTTTCTTTTATAGACAGACATTATGCACTGCCACCATATTTGTATATTTGTTTGGCTCAGAGGCCATAATATGATATGTGTGTGCGACAATGATATAAATAGAGCCAAATCTAAAGTCACATGTTGCAAAATGATCCCATCAAAGCATAAACAAATAACCTCTGTGGAGCATCTAAATAAAGTAATCTATCACCTAGTTGTCTGAGACACTGAATTTGTCTATAGGTGTTGGTATATATGGCCCTTGGGAAACTTGCCAGGTAGGTCGTTTGCCTTGTAGAAGTATGCTCTTAGTTGGCAAACTAGCTACATTTCATATATAATTCTAGCTTATAAGGCTGGAGGGGGATAAGGGAGTTCCAGTTATCCTGGTGTTCATTCACGAACAGCCGGATGTACTGTTCCAATTCCTGGTTGACCCGTTCTGTCTGGCTGTCGGTCTGCGGATGGTAGGCCGTGGATGAGGCGAGCTCAATTCCAAGGAGACGGTAGAGTTCCTTCATGAATTCGGCAACGAATTGGGGACCCTGGTCTGAAACTACCTTGCGGAGGAGGCCGTGGTGTTTCCAGACATGTCGGAGGTACAAGTTTGCAGCGCCAGCGGCGGTAATAGTGGTGACCGTTTCCATGAAGTGAGTGCGTTTGCCGACCGAGTCTACAACTACCATGATCGCATCATAGCCACCTGATTCTGGGAGTTCCACGATGAAATCCACGCTCATAACCTCCCAACGTTCCTCCGGGACTGGGAGTGGTTGGAGTTCACTGGTGGGCCGTTGGTGTTGAACCTTGGTCCAGAGGCATGGGTCACAGGTAGCCACGTACCAGACCGACGTACCGGGACATGTTCGGCCACCAGTAGTTTCGTGAGGCGAGTTCCAAAGTCTTGAACCGACCCACATGCCCGGCGATCCGAGTGTCGTGACACAGGGAGACAATCCGCTGACGAAGGTCTGAAGTCAGTGGGACGTAGATGCAGCTGTGGAAGTACAGGAGCCCTTCTACAATGGACCATTCTTGTGAAAGAACTGAACGAGTAGAAGACTTCTGAAGCTCTTTGACTGCCTTTGCGACCAGTTCTTCCTGTGGGTCTTGGCTGCCTGCATGGATGTCTCGGAGGATGTCGACTTCTGCACCGGCGACTTCGAGGCCTTCAAGGGCACGGACTGCGAAGAACTTGGGAGTGAGGAGGGTGATATCAGAGTTATCACCTTCACCGGTACCATGGTCTGCGCGCCGGGAGAGTGCATCCGGTTTGCCCATAGACTTGCCAGGTTTGTGGTGCAAGAGGAAGTTGAACCGGGCGAGGTATAGCGACCACCGAGCTTGTCTCCGGTTAAGTTGCTTAGCTGACATGAAGTACTCCAGGTTCTTGTGGTCGGTCCAGATCTCGAACTGGTGTTCAGCCCCTTCGACGAAATGG
>Ga0307513_10002577_pt1 | contig 25050 bp, 28 predicted proteins | sample 15_EM_MG_FD_202174 | JGI IMG/M metagenome (GOLD analysis project Ga0307513, IMG submission 202174) | Populus trichocarpa ectomycorrhiza microbial communities from riparian zone in the Pacific Northwest, United States - 15_EM | ecosystem: Host-associated > Plants > Roots > Unclassified | place...
ATGAGGGGTTTAGAGACAATATCAGCGTCCCGGCGCAACGGTCGGGGTCCTGACAGTTCCCTTAAAAGGCAATGTATATTCGTCTGGACTCGTGTGTACACGGTGTAACCCTACGGACAGTCACCCAATGATGACGAACGCGAGGCTCTTCACCTCGCCTCACAATTGGGGGACACACATTTTTGTATATTAAATGTAGCACTGTAGGTATGTAAATAGAATGATTTTTTGTGAACGTACGCAAGGGGGGGGTGTCGCCACAACCAGATGAGTTCTGGTGCCAAGAGTTGTATTGTGTTTAAATATTATCGAACGTAGTGAGACTAGAAACTACTACAAAACGCCATCACGCGCATCGGCGGACTTTGAACCCGAGTAAGAAAATCAGACCCTGCCGAAGTGCCGTACCGCTATTGAAGGGTAGACAGCTGTAACCTTCCGGGTAAGGAAATTTGATCGCTTAGTCAGCGTCTGCAGCAGCTGCAGATGCTGCATTCGCTGCAACCGTGAACACCCCTATTATCCGTTCAAAGCTCCGAATGTATGCCCCGCAGGCCACCGAACCCCATCTCCCGGAAATTTGTGCACCAAGTTTCATTTCGAAAGACTGTTCTCCACGGGGAAGGGTTCCAAGGTTGCCGTTGTGGTACCTCGGCGTCCAGGGGGTGGCAGTATAGACTGCTGGGTCTGAGGACGCTGAGTTCGGCAACCTGGATGCTAGCTCACGGTACCTTTCCGAGACTCGCCCTCCAACTTCCTCATACTTGCGACGTTATCCCCCATCTATTTGTCGGACGCGCGTGCCCTCGCTGTAGAATGGGAGTATTTGCGGTATGTGAGAAGGTTTGATGAGCGCATTCGCCTTGTGTTTGAAGCGAGTTTTGTGGCATCGATTGAGGAGTTTGACGCTGCACAGACGGGACACTTGTGGAGGGCCATGAAACAGATACACAGGCGAATGAAAGTCCTCGTGTATTTCGGCTTTGAACAAAGGTAAATATACCGGAAAATCGCGCGGTCGGACAGAGCCGACATCTACGAACGGAGCGAATCCCTACAAAGTGTGCTAGACGGTATGAGGGAACACGAACGGGAACAAGATGAAGGGTAAGGAGAATTAGCATGAATGACTATCCAAGATGCAAGGAGCGTAGTTGGGCCGTTCAGAAAGGTCCGTATCAAAAAGTTGGTATGATTGTAGAAGGGCCAACACTAGAACTTCGTAATGACGCCTCGAGGGCAGTGATGGTCCCGTTAACCTGCGAGATCCGCAGTTTAAGTACAACGGAGGAGTTCAGTTCCTGCACGTGGGAAGTTGTTAGCGGACCGCGAAAGTTCCCCCTTGTGTACAGGCGCACCGCGTTATACTCGCAAGGGGAAGTTGGCCGACCCCCGCTTGTCCGGAGATCCATCGAACAATCCCCGACGCACAACCCCTCGCTTCTACTGTTGGCCTGAGCCGGAGGGGCAATCTATACTTGCCCCCGCAGGACAGTTACTAGTACCCCCAATGAGACTGCCGCTACCAACACCATTCTGAGCCATAGTGAGCCAGCGTTGGCGGTATAAAAAGTAAACTCAACTTACATATTCATAGATGCACAAACCACCCGCTGGGTACCCACAAATCAAAATGTCGGAGTTAGCCCAGTCCCTAGAAACGCTATTCCCGGCGGCGTCGGTGGCTGGACAGTTAACGCAACCACCTTCTTGACGAGCGGTCACCAGCGAGGCACGAGTGAGGGAGAGAAGCGGAAGGAGAGAGACGACGGCGACTGCAAAGGAGATCATCTTGTCGAGGGGAGCAAGGAAATTATCAAATAAGCGACTGTTGGTGAGGTTGTGAATGGGTGATCCTGGGTTAGCAGTGAGCTTTTAAAGGATTCCAGCAGTAATCCCCATTTTTCTCTAGCCCATACCCCGTTCGGCATGTTTGGGGATCGGAGACACTAAGGGTTCGGGTTCTGAACTCAGGACTAGGAAACGAAGTGGTCTGTAACGCAGTGCAAGCGACGTAAACCACTCGGTTACATACTTCTATACCAACCCCCCGAACCCACCCAACCCTCGTAGAACGTGATGTGTATGTAACATGGATAACCACGCCTTAGCACAATCAACCCGGAACTCAACAAAAAAGTGACGTAAAAGCGATCGAGATGGGGTGGACTTGAATTATGGGACACTCGGCAAAACAACCACTCCGTCGCTGCCAATCAGCAAAACCTCCCAGGCGCTTGGTCGCGTAGCGTCGGGTACCGGACATCGAAGCTGGAAGAAGCTTGAAATTTCCAAGTGATGACAGAAGTTCCTAATCAGGAAAGATTCGGATGACACAAAGCGACATGGCGGGGCAAACTCCTTCCGTCAACGGCGCTTCGACTTCAACGTTTTCGGACTTCAAATTTAACGTTCAATCTGCTATGCGACGGACACCTTCCACGTTACCCCCCTCTCCTCTGGTGCTCTCGACCCTACATTGTGCTCATGGCCAAGGATCTCTACACCGACTCTCCCTGTATTCAGTGCTCGCTGTAACACCTGTCGCAGCTGTTCACCGTGGACGTGCACTCGAAGTGGTTGAATTCTTGGTCTCATCCCCAACTGGCTACTCGTTACCGGTATCACTGGGCTCAGTGCTATGTTCTGTGTCCTGTCCGAGATGCCGTCCTACGTTTTTGCACGTATGCGTACACTATTTTATACCTCCACTTGTACCCCAGCGAATATTATAATTATATTTTTGGTTCTTACTTCCTTTTGGCATCTCGTCGGCACTCTGAGTGAAGTCACATGTCGGGAACCTTCTATGTCGTCGGATACCAGGACGCGACATTATTTAAAATGAGAAGACTTTTGTATTTCAGATGAACCTACCCGAATTTATGCTACCCGACCCGCGTAGCATCGGGTACCGTCGCCTAGTGGGAGGAGATTTTGCTGATGTGCTAACTTCCACTGAGAAGTTCCTCATCTGCGCCGAATTCGCTTCGCCGGAATCGCGTTGTATTCCAAACTCGAGATGTACTACCTGCAAACGTCAGAACCCCCGAGCCTTCGCACTTCGAGCGATGACAGCCTGATTACAGAGCTCAAGATCTGAAGGGCCTCCTATCGAGCATATCATCCACCATCACGATGAGCTGTCCCGAGCACCTCCTGATGGCGAATCCGGGTACACCTGCACGAGTTAAGTAAAGGGGATTTAATCGTGGGGCGATCGAGGTTGACAACAGACCTTTCCGGGATTGAACAAATTGAGCGGGTCGATGGTCCTCTTGATATTTTTCATCAACTCGACCGTACCATACCCCAGCTCTTCATACAGGTATTCCCGCTTTCCAATCCCCACACCATGCTCGCCAGTACACGTCCCCCCAAGCGCGATGGCGCGCTTAACCATCCCCTTGACGAGTTTCTTCGCCTTCACCATATCATCATCCGACGTAACGAGCAGTTGCGTATGGAAATTTCCTACACGGCGCCAGCAGGGTTGAAAAAACCAAACTGACGACTCAAATTAAACTCACCATCACCGACGTGCCCAACTATAGGCCCGTGTAAACCGGCTTCTTCGATCTCTTTCTTCGTTTCGTACACCAACTCCGGTAGTTTCGAAACTGGAACGCTGGACCACGCTTCAGAACCAGAGGCTAACTGACCTCCAAAGAGAACTTACCAAACATCTGTGGGCACGCCCCTAGACCCCGGCACGAGTGCCAGCCCCGCGTAATATGCGTTCTTTCTATCCGCCCACAAAGCTTCCGCTTCTTTCTCGTCCTTGGTCGTCTCAAAGCCTGTCGCCCCGTGCCGCCTTGCTATCTCTTCTGCCAGTTTGACGGATTCCGAGATCGAGGTCTCGGTCGGCCCCTGAAACTTGATGTAGAGCGAGTCCTTCTCGGGCCACTTCCGAGTTGATTGGCCATATGTGTTGATGGCGGCCATGAGCTTGTCATCGAGAAGTTCAATACATTCTGTGTTCCATTGTCCATCGGTTTAACACGGAAATTGTGGGAGCATGAACAAGACGTACGGATCCCAATACCCCTGTTCAAAATGTCCTTCACCGCCGCAGTCGCGTTCCACACGTTGGGGAATTGAACAACGGCAACATCAGTCCTGAGGAGTGGGGCGAGCCTTACAGTTACTGAGAAAGTGAGTGTCCATCCGGCATGGAGTTGCACTTACGCTGTCGCGGAGACATACCTTCAGTCACGATTCCAAGCGTCCCTTCTGCGCCAATGAATAACTTTGTCAAGTCGGGTCCAGCGGCCGACTTTCGGGCTCTGGAACGAGTCTTTATAACTTCTCCATTCGGAAGCACGACTGTCTGTGGCACAGGTGTGAAGTTCTTAAGCAGAGGAACCATGAGAATGTCTTACGATATTGAGAAACCATTCAGCTCGTGCAGTCCCATACCGAACTGCGTTTGCTGTCGCAATGTATTAGCGAAGTCCAAATTTAGTGCAGGGCGCTAGAACTCACTCCCGGATCCGCCAGTGCTTACAATGCCTCCCATCGTAGCTCCAGGACCTGGATCGAGCTACGTTGGGTTAGGGAAATCTCAGATGGGAAACGGTCGCCACCTAGCACTCACTGGGAAAAAGAGAGGAATGCCTGCACACCAGGTTTGAGCCAGAGACATCGTTGGTGGAATCCGAACGGACCTTTCTCTTTTAACATCTCATTAACATCCATCCATCGAGCTCCCGCTTGACAGACGAGATCCGAATCCTCCTCTGGCCAGGATGATCAGTTCGCACGCCTAACGGAGCCCAAAATGCCATACCATGGATCTCGAGAATCTTGTCCATCCCGGACATGTCTACACATATCCCACCAACCGGGTGCTGCACAGAGGTTAAGCAATCCCATAGAACCAGAAACCGCAGAGTTACACTCACAGCCCTGAAATTCCCCTCCAGGCTCGACCCTCCCGAATAAGGTGTAATGGGCATCCTGTATTTGACGGCTATCTTGACGATCTTGACCACGTCTTCGGTGGATTCTGGGTGAACCACCACGGTGTGGTTCGACACTGTCATCCAGCCCTCAGCACAGATCAATATGCGCATGGTGGTCATGGACTACCAGGATAGCAATCACTCTCAGAGAACCCGTATGGTCCGAGCGCGTCTGGGTCGTCAGAAACTGCACCGGGCTTTGGAAAGGTTGCCTTGAGCTCTTCTATCGCTTGGCGGAAGTCTTTCGTGGTACCGTACTGTGGGTCGTCGGGACTAGATGTACGGGGTCCCTCCTCTGTTTCCCTGGTTCTTCCGGACTTCTGCGATTCGTAGGTTGCGAGGAGGTATCCTGAGGTCGCACTGAAAACGGCTATGCCAACCAAAAGTAACGTCGTGCTCTGTCTCCGGGGAATTTGTTGGGTAGGCCTGGTCCCCATGGCATATGTCCTCTTCTGTAAGGGTCGTCTTGTGAGGGAACTCGGGGGAAAGCGCTTGGCGGGGAACCCGACGCGCCGTACGGTGTTCTGCATTATGGCGGCTTGCGTGGAAGTAAAGTGCGCATCTTGTTCGCCGTGCTCAGGCCCCGACTGTGCACCCGTGACCGGGATGGTGGGGAAAGAAGATCCTTTGCCCCGGGCCGCCCGGTGATTCGTTCAACTCTCGCACGCGCACACGGGGAACCAGAGTTGTGAGTAGATGTAAAATAATGAGAGACATGCAGCACAACACGGCCGAGGAGGAGCGTCACAAAAATACCATAAAGGCAGAGATATATCATACAGGTTGAAAGGTGAGAAAACGAGCAGAGGAACGCGAGAAGGGGGTAAGTAACACAGAGGTAATAGTAATTGTGAAACCCGTCCGTAGGCGATAAAAACCTCAGTCGTAGCACAGAATAAAGACCTTGCCTCCTTCTACCGAAAGCAAAATCGCACCCTGACTCTGGTCCAAATTAATAGTCTCAACTTTGTCGATGTCCAGTTCGTCCGGGATGGGCAGAGTCTTCACCCGCCCCTCGGTCTCATCCTCCAATCCAAATGTCCCTTCCTCGCCCTTCTTCGCTCGCATGACTCCGTTCTGATCCATGACCACAGGTGGGAACGACACAAATCGCAGCCTCTTGACTTTGGTTCCATCTGATTGTGGGATATGTTCTATCCATGTAGCATGCCCGAAGTCGATCGCAACAAGAGGGCGACACTTTCCAGGAACCATCTCCCCGTCTTCGTTCACCTCATCTTCTTCAACACTGCAGACGGCTTCGAACGTATCACTCACGAACCACATTTTTCCGATCGGTTTCCCTTCGTCGGCCTTGGGGTCCCGGTCCGGTGGGGTAGCAAACGCTTCGGGCTCGTCCGCGCTGGCATGTTGAGTGTTATCAGCGTTGCCATTGATGGCGACGCCATTCTGCGCGGGGAGCACACCGTCGGCTTGAAGCTCGGTCTGGCGTTGGCGTTGATATTGACCCAGGGTGACCATCTTCCCTCCGGATACAGGCACATCAAAGTAATGCTGTGCGATGATAAAGTTCACTGGGTGGCCCTCGTTGTTGTGTTCAGCCAGGAGAAACACAGTGCAGCTGAGCCTCGGTACCGATGGAAGAGTGGGCCACCATTGTCTGACGAAGTGAGCAGACTCCGGGTACCATGTATGGGTGAAGAAGGGACATGGTTTGTCCTCGGGAAAGTCAGGGAAGCAGAAGGGTTTGGTCACAATGCGAGTGGCTGGTACGCGAGCAGAGACTATTGGTGAGCACTGTGGCAGCTGGATATGCCGCTTCAAGAGGCTCATAGGAAAGAAATGTTGTGCGATTCCGACCTTGTCTTCGCAATGGACAATAATTTGGTCATCCTCCACGATACACGACCAGTTGGACGGGAAGTACTGTGTATGCGCGTGAGCAAGCTGCATTTCGGTCGCTAGGGGGTGGGCTCACGCATTGGATGCAGGTATCTATGAAAATGTACTCTGGCTTGTCCCAATCTGGCAGACAGTAAAGCCCGATATTATGCGGTTCGTTGAGGAATATGAAGGCAGCAAATAGCTTTTGCACGGGATCCAGGAGGAACACATTCATAACCGGCCCGGGAATGGAAAATGACGAAAGCGTGGTGAATGTGGGTTTAGGGTTTGGCCCATCTAACGGGAAATCGATTTGCATCACGACATAGTCCGTGGTACTGGTACTGACATCACGCGAATCACTGTAAAAGAAATTGAATCAACCAACTGATCAGTCGATTCCAGATCATGGCATCAAGGCTTACTCGATGTTCTTTGCCATAATAAAGAACACCTGACGGGAGTCAAACTCGACACGACACTTCCACAGCTCCCACTTCTCATCTGGCTGCCATGCATTGAGGTAAGTTTCGTCGTGGATGTCCCAGCAGATGACTCGTCCGGACTTTGTGGCACAGAGCATATAGCCTGAGGAGATCGGTGATATCCAGTCGACATCGGGATCCGGGGTCGAGACAATCCTATACCAGGTGTTTGAGGGCTTCTCTCCGCCAGATAGATAGTGGGAGGGTGAGATTTCGGGTGAGGCAGGCGCAAGTGAGCCAGTCATCCAAGACCTCTCGATCCGATGTGCCTTGGTCATGATTGAAACAAGCTCCTCTGTATTGAGATCTTGCAGACGCTGGAATCCGACGAGCGGCAGGGCGCGATTGCGGCGAAGGAGACGAATTGCAAAGTTTCGATACACTGGGCGTGTTCTCAGCGACTGATGTAGAGATTTCGCGGACTGTAGTGACGTTAGAACGGTTGTTGGCGAACGAGGAGCACGGCCCGTACCAATTGTAGCGATTGTACATCTATGAAGTCGAGGTAGGCGACGACATGTAACAGAACATCGTAGGGTAGACAGTCCAGCCTGAGCAACGGAGGTTCTTCGTGGGACATTGCGGTCTTGTGGGGATGGTTCTGTTTAGCCGTGATGGTCGCTCTGGACGTCGTGGAGGTCAGAAGGGGTGAAATAGAGCAGAGAGCGGACGGACCTGAAGAAGTGGTGATGGATGCCCACAACAAGGAGGACAGAGCTGCCGACAAGAAGGACGGTCAGGCTTCGATCTAGCGTGCCTGGTTCGGGTGTCGGGGAAGTTTTCCAGCTCATCTAAAGCACCATCGCCGACGTCGACGGTGACGGCGAGCGCGAGTTCTTGGCCGGCGACGACGACGGCGGTGGAGAAGACGCAGCAACTGGCACTCTAACCGTCCCACCGACAGAATCCACGGCGCCGACTGATCACCTTCCCCATTTGGAACACCACCCGACACGGCATCCGAATCCTCCACGTCACCAGAGATAACACCCAAGTCGTCCACACAGGATGTACAACCCCGAGGGATCCCGCACGGGAGAGCGGCGTCGTTCGCCAGGGGTTGACCACCAGCAGACTGCCGCTTCGACATCCACTTACATGCGCGGCCCTCCCCCACCACTGCTGTCGGCGACTCTCCCGACACCGACGCGCTATGGTACGCCCCCTGCGTCCTCTTACTTCCTCACTACACAGGGGAGCGACAATGCAGAACCACGGCCCATCGTGGCGGATGCGGGCTCGCACTTCGCATACAGTACCACCCTCCGGAGACCTCATTACGAATTGACAAGCCCGACCCTTCAAAACATCACGCACGGGAACTGGCAGGGCGCCTTAGACTCATTTTCTCGCGGGACGTCATCCAGGGCCTCACTCGATCGTGCACCTCAAATCAGTACTCTATACCCATCTAAAGGCCCGGGGACGCCACAAAATGCCCAGGAGACCCCCTCTTCAAGATTTTCGCGTTCTACGATAGAGGTATGACGGCTTGCAGATATCTATGGCAGACCGTGTTGATTTTCTGCTTCCAGGAAACCATATTTCACTTCCGGACATCTCCCACCGAGGGTCTCTCACCCTCTGCTATCCCCTCATTACGCGCACAGTACGGCTACAACGAATTCTCCGTTGCCGCATCCGAACCTCTCTTTATCAAATTTGCAAAGACAATCTACGAAACCCCACTAATTCTCCTTTTATGCGGCAGCGCTGTGGTCAGTGCGGTGATGGGTAACATTGACGACGCAATCAGCATCACCATCGCCGTACTTATCGTCTTGACCGTCGGCTTCGTTCAGGAGCAACGGTCCGAGAAGAGTTTAGAAGCCCTGAACAAGCTTGTCCCTCACCACTGTCATCTACTGAGAGACGGGAGGCAACTACACCTACTTGCAAACGAGCTGGTTCCCGGAGACATCGTTACTTTCGCCACCGGAGACCGAGTGCCCGCCGACGTGAGGATGCTCACTGCCGTGGATCTTGAGGTCGATGAAAGTAGTTTGACGGGCGAAACAGATGCGAGGATAAAGGGTGTGGAACCGTGCCCTCGTGGTGCCCCTATGGCCGAGAGATCGTCAGTCGCCCACATGGGAACTCTAGTCAAGAATGGTGAAGGATTGTCTTCCCGGTTTGTTGGTCACACCAGAACTGATACTTGACCAGGTAGAGGAACTGGCGTCGTCGTCGCAACAGGCATCCAAACAGAGTTTGGAGTCGTTTTCACTATGGTCCAGGATGTGTGTATATTTTTCATGTTCTATTGGGATGTCCTTTGATGAGAGTTTGTAGGTGGAAGAGAAGCGTACTCCCTTACAATTGAGAATGGACGAGCTCGCCCAGAAGCTCTCCATACTCTCCTTCGGAGTGATTGGAGTAATCTGTGTCATTGGTGTCCTGCAGAGCCGCTCGTGGTTAGAGATGTTCACAATTGGGGGTAAGAGCCCCGATTCCTAACTATATCTGCATTCACTCAGGTTTGATAAGCGCAGTATCACTTGCTGTTGCTGCTATCCCCGAAGGACTTCCCATTGTCACTACGGTTACACTAGCTCTCGGAGTCTTGAGGATGTCCAAACGGAAGGCTATCGTCAAGAAACTGCACTCGGTCGAATCGTTAGGGTCGGTATCAGTTATTTGTTCAGATAAAACAGGTGAAACAGGGAACCCCTCGGGACGACGGATATCTGACTTTGCTTCTTGATAGGTACATTGACCAAAAACGAGCAAACCGTGACCGAAGTGTATGTCGTCGATGAAACCATTCCCGTTGACTCTGCACCCGAGTCCGGTGTGCCGTTGATGGAGAATCACCTTCATTCAATCCGAAAGCTGCTCGAAGTTGGGTCTATCTGTAACAACGCGTCGGCAGCAAGGAACGCGAACGGAGTTTATATCGGCCAATCAACTGATGTCGCCCTGCTAAACGTCCTCTCGTCCTTCGGGATGGATGACATGCGCCAGGTAATTTAATGAAACACCATATGATCCTCGAGTTAACGATCCCCTTTCTAGTCGTTCAACCGGCTATCTGAGCGCCCTTTTAGCTCGGAAGTCAAGTCCATGGCTGTCAGTGGTACCATCCAAACACCGCAAGGCCCCAGCAAAGAAGTCTACTACATCAAGGGATCAATCGACTCGATCATTAACCGTTGCAAATTTTACTACATCGCGGACGACTCCACGCCGGGCTTAGATAGCAATACCAAGTCGATCATCATGAACAAGGCTCATGCCACTGCTTCCAGAGGTCTGCGAGTCATCGCCATGGCATACGGATATGGATCCGTCAATGAGGTCGAGTCTAGTGGACTTCAGGAAAATCTAGTGTTCGTGGGATTCCAAGCGATGTACGATCCTCCCCGCAAGGGCGTCGCAGACTCTATCTCTCTCCTCCAGTCTGGTGGCGTGCAGGTTGTCATGATCACTGGCGACTCCGAACAAACTGCTCTGTATATCGCTCGTCAATTGGGCCTCAGAGTTGGGAGGGATCATGAGAGGGGTAGCGTAGACGGGAGCAGTTATTGCCTGACCGGCCAAGCGATCGACCAGATGTCCAAAGCGCAACTCAAAGAAAGGGTTGGGTCCATCAGTGTGTTCGCGAGGACGACACCAAGACATAAAATGGCCATAGTTGAGGCGTTCCAGAGTAGAGGGGCAATCGTGGCCATGACTGGTGACGGAGGTAAGTCAGGTACTTGGACGATTATCTTCCCTGTTGTGACCTGTGCTTGTAGTAAACGATGCACCCGCACTGAAGATGGCTGACATCGGCATTTCGATGGGTAAGAGCGGCACGGACGTAGCCAAGGAAGCAGCCGATATGATCTTGGTGGATGACAACTTCAGCACCATCCTGCCCGCTGTGGAAGAAGGTACCCGAATCACCACAATATCCAACTCCCGGCTAAGCTTCCCGCAGGGAAATCCATCTTCCATAACATCCAGAATTTTTTGTCATTCCAGCTTAGCACAGCTGCGGCGGCGTTGACCCTGATTACATTGAGCACGTTCTTTGGGCTCAGCAACCCTCTCAACCCAATGCAGATCCTTTTCATCAATATTCTGATGGATGGTATGTCCGAACTATAGGGTGTTCACTAAACCATTGCTCAGCGTTCAATAGGTCCACCTAGCCAATCTCTCGGAGTCGACCCTATAGACCCGACTATAATGCGACGACCGCCGCGACGCAAGGACGCCCCAATAATCAACCGGCGATTACTTTACCGTGTTATGTTCTCTGCATCGATTATCGTGGTAGAAACGCTGTTCATCTACAGCTATGCGTTGTCAGATGATAGGATGTCGCGTCGGGAACAGACCATGGTGAGTAGTCCATTATCGAGCGGGCACCCTATCTTTTTCCGGGAGAGGACTGACTTCTCCCGTGTCAGACGTTCACATGTTTCGTCTTCCTCGATCTTGTTTCTGCCATTCAGAATCGCGGTCTCGGTTGTGCAATTGCCCAAAACAGGATGCTCGTCGTGACGGTTTCCGTTTCGTTCATTGTACAGCTGAGCTTGATCTACGTTCCACTCATGCAGTCGATCTTCCAGACGGCCACCTTAGACTTCGGAGACTTGTTGCTACTGTTGATCCTTGCGGGCATTTCTTTCACTTTACACGAGGTTAGGAGGAGTTTCGAAAGGAGGTTGAATGCGGCTGTAACGTCGTCGAGCGCCATGGAGGAAGAGATGGCCTAATCCGAAGTAATTTATTGAATACCGTAATGTATTCTTACAGTGCTCTTCACTAAATAAGGCGCAGCACGATTTCCGACCGTTTCCCGACCGGGATCCGGAAATTTTTTATCGTATATACCAGCTGGTAATCAGATTGAAACGTTGAGTGTACCCCGCTGTAGTTGAAAGTCCAAAAAAAGTCACATCGGGGAGCCGGGGGACAAACGACGCTCAGTTCTGTTTCCGTCACCGGAGGACCGTGAACGTGAGCACAGCCCCCAGCATTTCTCTCGTAGAAGTGCGCCGCCCTTCTGTGCTGTTGCGAAGTTTTTCCCCCCCCCATAAATAGCTCGGATATGTCGTTGTCCCCTGTGAACGCGGTCCCCTCAAGGGGGGTTACAAAACGAGAAACGATAAAAGATCGCGCTGCGCCTTTAGTGAAAAGCGCTGGAAGAGAGGAATATCTGAAGGAACAACTGTTTTGTTGAAACTAAGAGACACGCTAATACATACAGCAATCAATGTAGCTCCTGGCCAAGACCAAACCAGTGTGATCTCCCCGGGCACATCCGAGGCCAATATACGGGATATCCACGGCGAACGGGAAAAGGCAGGGTGTAGCGAAAAATCTAAGTGAAGTACAAATACTATAAATACTAGCCTCTAGAGCCCCGCCATCGCTGGGGGACAGAAACTGTGCAGCGATCTCAACGATTCATCCCTGTAAGTTTTCAAAGAATGCAGGCTGCTTACCTATGTGACCCAAGTGGATGGAGATCTCCCTCGGTCTCCAGGTCAAAGCCTCAGATGACTGCAGTCGTAATTCATTGGCCACCTCAGTCTTGATATCATCGAATCCATCCAGCACGTCCAGATCGAAATCCGGACCCATTGAAACGCTGTACAAAGCGAAAGGGGAGGCCGCTGAATACATGGAAGAGGTTCCTGCAGATAGGTAGTGCTTGATGTCTGCCCTTCGAAGTCGAAGGATGGAACGGTTGAGGTTTATCGTCACCGATGACCAGGTGAAACTGGGAGACATGGGGGCATCAGCGAAACTGGTCTGAGAACGGGTGAAGGAGTAGGGCGAGACGCACAATACGGTGAGGAAGACGAGACTCGGGCGAGCGTAGATCGCTGTGAACGTGTTCCCAAGTCGAAGGAAGAATACCATCAAGAAGTACACGAGACCACTTTGTCTCAGTAACCTCGTTAACGGCACCTGAGCTGACCGAGGGTTCGAGAGTGTGTGGTAAGCGACGAGATAGATGACTATCGCTTCAAAGAAAAGCTACCAATTCACCGCCGATTGGTCAACTCGCATGCCGACATTCTCGTAAAAGCCATACGTACCGAAGCGCCCCAAGTGGCTGCGAGAGATGGCGTATTCATGGTCGGAACGCACATCTTCGTGACCGGAGACCAGACAAAACCGGCTGGAAATCACTATCAACGGGCTTTGGCAAAAAAGAGGGGGGAGGGCTTGAAGCTTACAAAGAGCCCTGGCGCAAGTCAAGAGCATCATAGAGGTCATTACGAAAAAACTCAAGAAGTATCCGCCCCAGAGAAACCGGGTAATCCTCTTAGGAGACATTGAATGCTTCAATTTTCAAGAGTCTGGAGGGATTTAAGCCGGACACACCGCGTCGCCCTGCCATAACACCACAACTCGGAGCAGTACCAGAGCATTGGCGAAGCCTATGGAGACCACGGCCATCATTCCTGTCGCGAATAGGATGCACTGACACCTGGACATGTATCGTAAATGGTCTGATATTGGGGTGGTGCATCAACGGCGACTCACTGTAGATTCGAGAGTTCCGGTCCGAAACCGCAGGTCGCTGTTCATCAGAGAGACCCAATCCTTCGTAAGCGCTCGAGGTCGACCATCCCCTCCCATACTTATACTTACCGCAGAGTACGAGGATCATAACGGAGGGCACGACATACCGATTCAGAAGAAAGGCGTACTTGGCGAAAGATGGTTTCGCTTGCCAGACAAACCGGCACTCATCCGGTAATGTCGCCATGTGGTCATAGAATAACACCACGGCACCCGCAACTGTTCCCACCGTTCACCATACGGTATGAGGATCCACTCCAGCGCTTATCGAACCCGCCAGCGCACTTGGACGTACCTGTGAGATAACGGCTGGCAGACGCATCCCAGATGCTCTCAATAAGACGTTCAGTGGAAGGATGCTGCATGTAACACACTCTGCAGATCGACTGAGACGTGCTCGCAGGGAAACAGAGAGGGAAGAGAGAGCAGTGGGGAACACCGAGACAACCTCTCAATGGTTCTCGGTCTTGTAGTTTTTCCATTCACTTTCTTCATCTTGGCTGGCCAATGGCGTTTGTGATGATCGATGCTATTGCGATGCCAACCCCCACCCCCGAGCGGTTTCAGCGATAAGAAACCGTACACCCCAGATACTGTGGATGTATAGGTAAAAGGATACAAGCGGATCCGATCGGATGGGCCAAGGTGACTAGACGTTGGCTACGCTTGAATGGACATCGCGACGGGAACTCGACGTGTGGCAAGCGAAACGGGTCCCGAGCCTCATATCAACCTCTTTTTAATTGGCGGCACGCACACTAGCGCTGTCGCTCGGGCTGGAAGGGCGAGGCCACTAACGCAGTCCCCCCCGCAAAGTTTCCCCGCCAATGTACTTCAGTACGAACGAGATCAGCGTGAGCTTCGTACACGGGAAAATTGTATCTTCACAGAATTTGTTCGACGACAGATTTCAGTTCAGAGATCCCCTCGGTGCGGGTTGGATTGCACCCGACTTTGGTCCCGGTTCCGGGACCATTCACATTGGAGTGCACGCGTACAACAGACTTACGGGCGATCAGCGCATATCGGGATCGGCGGCACTGGAGGTCCTAAGAGGTTTTGCTGATACCAGCCCACTCCGTTGCGAATTTGTACTGATACGTGTGAACAGTGGATACTTTCCGATTAGTGATACATAGAATACTGCTCGACATAAACCGCCGAGCCTGTGGTCAACAGATTAAGGGTGTTTTAGGTCCATCATAGCTGTTCTCGCGCTGTACATCGATCAATCAAATCAACACTGGGCTCTTGTCCTCTACCGTGGAGAGGCCAATGGGAGATCGCGTTACGTACCTCCATCAGTAATATCAGAATACCCGGATCGTCCGTGTCACCGCCTGGTCCAGAGGTCACCAGTAGCGACCGCGCATGGGAGGGGGTACTCACCGCACAGTAGCCCGGCGTAAAGGCTTATGTTCGTAGTCTGTAAGTTGCGAAGGAACGACAACAAGTTCGTCGGGCAATAATACAGAACAGTCCGCTTGACTTCTTTCACCGGGGCAGAGGGTCGTTAGCGTTCGGGATGGCGAAGGCGGGCGCGCCGCAATCCCTAAGTGTTCGGTCAGTTCGGAAACCTCGACATCTGGGTACAAAAGGAGTTAGGGAAGGTTTGAGTCCATCGTTGTCAAGACACTTACGATCTTCCATGTTCTGCATCCGTGATGCAAAGGTACAAACCGGGCCTAGTATATCCGTGGGTCCCCAAGCAGCCGAAGTAATATTCCAAGTCCGACGTACCAGGGCCGAAGACGAAGTCCCCGCCGAGTTGGGTCATGCTCCCAAACTTACCCACAAACTGTGGATTCTTGAAGAATACCCGCTGCATGCTCATCCATGAGCCGTTGTTCTTTACCATCACTCTGGATTGACGACGCACAATGAGGTTCCGGATACCGTACGAAAGTGTGTTGTTGGTAACCTGGGTCATGTAGCTCTTTTTCTTCTGACCCTTTGGGGTCAACGTAAGACCTTGAAGCCCGGATATCAGCTCGAGGACGCGAAAGGTGGACCTTGAGGGATCAGCGTAGACTTCGCCATGGAATCCTGTTATCTCTTGATGGGGATAAGCGCGTCGGGTTAATTCAAATACCCCAGCAGGTCCGATCAACTTTCACCTCGGTACGAGGGTATGACATCCCAACTTCCACACCCTATAACCACCAGCCGCACGTTGGCATCAGCCAGTTCCTTTCTCGGGATCGATGCGAGTTGGATCACGTAGGACTGCGGTCGCCAACGCATGAGGAAACCTAGAAACACGGACTGGACGCAAACGTACCTGGCATGTCTATCAGGTATCGGTGAGACCTGTCAAGCAACAAGATGTAGAGGACAGCACTGACTGCACACCAGAAATGTCCTGTGAAGGGCACTCGTAAGAAGGGGGTGAGACTGCTGTGGGGATGCTCGTACGAATAAAGATTGCCACTGTCTTCTGGGTTTCAAACAAACTCCCAAAGGCCACCGCTCGGCCGTTCTCGTCGAGAACATCGAGACCTGCGATGGCAAGAATAGCGTCCCTGGAGGGAATCTCTCGTGGGTTGATGAGAGCCATAGGAGTCGAGATGGGAGAGAGATATTCACCAGTGACGGTGCCCACTCGCCATACTTAAGGGCGGGGCATGTCAATCGCGGTTATGAAATTCGACTAACCCCTGGTTTCCCCGCCGGCGCCAGGGAACCGGCTTAACCTGAGCTGTCCGGAGCCGCCGCCTTCTGAGACACAGTTCCACCCGTCTACACGAATCGCTTACCGACAGATGACCTCTCCTCGGCCGCCGGGTAAACGGTCGTGGACCAGAAACTACGTTCTCCTACCTTCACACAGCCGGGAATCGCGGACGATGGACCGGGAAGTCCTCAACACCCTAAGCCAAGCATCGTTCGCCACCTGGTCGCTTGGAAGATACACCGTGGTAAATGTCGCGTTTCGAAAGCAATCCTGGCTCCACAGTCTCGCTAATTTCGCGGCAAATAGATCTGGAGAGTTTGGCCGGCGGCAGTGCTCTTCTATACGGTCTTTGCGACAGGTGGGGGAAACACCATACGATCTCGCGCTTCGACGTCACTTAACCTATACACTCAACCAGCTGTGGTGTACATATCACTCAAGACAGAATAGGACCTCTCTATACCCAGCGTTTTGATAACCGTCTTAGTACGTTCCTGTCGCCCTGGTTTGTCGTCTCGCTAAGTCCAAGCACAATGGCCGCAGGGGGTTGTCATCGGCTTCGTGATTTCGTATCGCGCCTCGAACGGGTAAGCTGGACCATTCTATTTGGAGGACATACGTTTTCACTCCAGCGCGTAATCTCGTACCGCCGGTCGATTCCCATATGTATCCTGGAAGGCGGGTGGCTGAATAGTCGGCTTCCCTGCACATGACGCTGAAGCGTCTCAACCTTTCCGGCGCTTGCAGACGCATCCTCGTTTCAAGCTTCCGGGATTTTGACATTTAGACCTTGTGGTTGCAGATACGATCGCTATTGGACAGGCAGGACCGCATGGTCCGAAGTATTCTGTGACTCTCGCACATTCTCGAGGTTAATCTGGCTGCACGTTCCCCCAGTTCTGAAACCCGGACCAGAAGGCTTCCAGGATCAAGAGGGTGTGGGGACGGTCATGGCAGAAAAGACTATCGCGCTGGACCTGGTGCAAGGGTGAGATGATCGTCGTTCTTCGCTCGGCAGATTCTCAACATCAAACAGCTTTGTCGTGGCGTTAAAACACCATTTGAGAGGTAGAACTCGAGGCTCAATCATTTATTCCGACCGGCGCTGATTTACTCCTCTCCGCAGGTGAAATTGGAATCTACTACGAAGACTTGTACCCACTTCTTTGGACACTGCAAACGGCGCCGGTATTTAAATGTTCGCCACTAAATGTTACAATTTTTTGATCACGATTGCGAATGTTGTAGCAACCCATAGTAGATGAGGGAGACGCCCCTCCCGAAACCCTCGACCCCGCACAATCCACACACGGGCCCCGGTCATCAAGCTCAAGTTCTGTCGATGTGCTGAATGCTGAACGCAATGCCTCTGCACCGCATTTGCCATCACCCAACGCTGTCCCCATACTAAGCTTGTGCGGTAATTTCCATCGAGAACCTCAGATCCGTTCAACGGTAGAACAAGAAGCGAGCCGTCTTCTGTGCGGATATGCCCAGAAAAACCGGAGACCTACTACTACCCGATCTGTTTCAACCTCTCCCACCTCTGATGCGGACGAGAGGGCGCTTCTGCTTCCCAGCAGGCGCAATCCAGCCGCCGCCCACCCAGGAATCAAGCCCGAGCTTATCCCATTCGCGACGACCGCCAAGGCAGTGTACAGGTGGACGAGGAGGCCCAAGAACGCATGTGACCGAGATCAGGTATGTAACCGAGTCCCGTGGGCCGTCCGGAATTGAACGCAGTTTGATCCGAATACCCATACAATCTAACCCTTTTGAATATCGATCCGGTCTCCGTCCAGAATCAAGAACCCCGGTGCGATTTCCAACACACGCATATCCATATCCCATCTATACACGATGGGCGCCCAGCAATAGCCGGGAATGGATCCAATATACCCTTAGAGATACTGAGAAGCTTGAGCGATTGGATCGCACTTTTGGAATCAAGAGGAGCAGCTGCAAGTTGGGTCTAGAATCCCCCACGTCGGAACCCACTGCAGAATACTCATTTAACCTCACCAGGCGCCGTTGGCTCGTTGATGACATGTTTGCAAGCCTTTGAGAGCAGTTTGTCAAGTGGGTATCCTTTCATACCACGTCGTTTCGGTTCCGACGCCCCCACCCGTATCGTTCCAGCGCTTGGGCAGGTCCTAAACACCCCTTTACCATTGTGAGTATGCTCGGTCCTTGTGAGCCGGTCCGAGTCGCATAAGCTAATGCACCGGGGTCGAAAGTGCATACGCCGCCCACATCGGGTAGCTCTTATCACACTTATGTGCAATCCAACATGCTGATCGTGAATCCTCGCAGACAGTAAAGACTCGCCTCGCCCGCCCACGTACGCTTATCGAGCCACACTCCACAGGACACTCCAGATTTACCTGCTTTCGCTGCCGTTCCAACTGGCCCAGGCCTTTCGATGGTATACGATTCCCGGAGTAGCGGTTGCGGTATATATCTATCTTGGGTAAGGCTATTGTCTTTTGGCTCCACTATGTCCCACACTGAAGCTCGATTGATGTCAGGTTTGTGGCTGCGGGGGAGGAAATGGAGCAACCATTCGGTAAGTCGATAACCCTTTACCATCACCCCAAAACCTGACGGTCCTCGCCGTGCACGCAGGCTACGATGGGGTACTTCCCGTCGTCCATCATGGTAATAGCTTATCTCAATCGGCGATTTACAGAACGACATCGACCTGGACTTCTTCTGTCAAGCACTCGTGAGGGCTGAGATTGAGCAACTCAAACGCACTTCAGGACGGAATGCCGTGATGGCGGACCGGTCTGGCCAGGGGACTGGTCATGAAGAAGGGCGATGACGACAACGATGCGGACACACACCACGAGTTTACATCGCCTGGAAGCTCTCTCGACCAAACCCCCCACGGTTGGGGGGACGGACTACAGGATCCGCAGTCTCTGCGAGACCACGAGGTTTCCCCTTGAGGCTACACAGTGTATATTCCTGCGCATCGGGTGTACCTAGCACTGATCTGATATAGTGCAGACATTCATACCTGACTGACTTATCGTTACCTCATCTCTTGTAATTGGCCCAGACGCAATCTGCGTTATCTGTATTTCGTGTGTCCATGTGCCTACCGCTCGATACGGCATGAAGTTATGAATTCCACATAAGAGTTCGTTCGTTAGTAAGCCCCGGGGTCATTGATCTCGGATTCGGACAGCTCGATATTGGTATTTCAATCGCTTCCCCAGTTCAGCCAAGGTCCCCTGAACCGATGTCGGACGGACTATCTCCGATGAAACGGACAGAACGATTGAGCGTGCCCGAGGTCGTGGGGTGGCACCGAATGGGAGACATCATCGTTCTGCGCGCCCCCACGAAGAAAAGAAAACCAGGGGCGGGGCAACGTGGGAGTGCCTTTTTGCCATTGTTCCTCCCCCAGCGCCGCGCATGCGCCGGTACCTCTTGGATATGCGCTGGATAACTGTATCGTGTCATGCTCAAACACGCACGAGGTGGAGCGACGGCGCCAAACACAAAGTCCAGGTTCTCCCCGCCGGTATCACAGCGATCAAGGCGCCTCATTGACTTATCTCTCTCGCTCTCTCATACGTACGGGGGTTGTAGTCCTTTTTTTTTCTCTTTCTGTTTGGACACTCGCTGATCGGTCGGCGCCAGATGGGCCGACTATTTTGGTCCGCCGAGTCCCAGGCCAACCGAATCTTCGGGAGCACTAAGGTACGTCTTTGCCGCCACTATCAGGTTGACGTTAGGGGAACACGCCGTTTTAATAAACGTTAAGCCGCGGGGATTTCGCTCCCATTGCCATGTTTTCGCGACCGTAATTCTCATACTTGGATTCATAAATACAACTACCGAATTACAGTGTACGTTCAACTATGTCTTAGGGCGTGCTACATGTTTCATTATTCACATTTTGAGGCGAACCATTTACAATACGATAAGTTACGCGGGGGCGAAGGAAAGCAAACGCAAAACAACCTGGTGTGTTAAGGCACAAGGGGAGGGAGAGGCAGAAGCGAAGGAGGGGAGGGGAAGGGGACGACGATCAAGCCCATGACCGTTGCTGGTTCGCACATGACCAATTGGTGGAAGCGAAGTCATTTCTGACGTGGTCCCAGGTGGCGGGCATCCCAGGGGGATGGTTTCCTGGGAAAGGCAGGTTGGGTAAGGAGTTGGAACGTGTATGTAGCTGGTTGACGTAAGACTCGGAATAGCCGGCGAAGGGGGATTTGAAAGTGCTCATGTATAACTGAGCGGGGGTCTCAGGCTCCCGTCGCTGTTGCGGGAAGAAGTGCGCCGAGGGGGGGTAATAGTTGGGCGGGATGGCGGAGGGGGCTTCGTATGCATCATGGAATGGATGTGGGAAGTTGACAAAGTTGGGTGTGGGCGCTGGGGACAATGTGGTCACTTCCTTTGAGAAGCCATCCGCGAAAACCCCGAAAGAATTGTTTCCCAGTAACCACGAGTCGTGAACGCCACCGGGGTGGGTCAGCTGATCATCAGTCGCAATGCAGATCTGACCGGGGAACCCGCCGAGTTCGCTCGGAAAGTTGGCGGGCGTGCCGATAAGCTCGCTTGGCGAGTCTGAAGAGGAGAGGGACGAGGACGAGAGGGGTCGCACGGGGAAACCTGGATCAGCGGGTTGCCAAGTCGGGACATTAATGTTGACGTCGGTGTTAGTTGACAGGTGTCCGTTGGTATTGTGTTGGCGGTGGAGGTGCTGCAGCGCAATTTGCGGGTCAACCGGCACGAGCGGTGGCGGTGTGTTGGGAGGGGAGATAGATTGGTCGGAGGGCGTGGCGGGGGGGATCTGGATCACCGGGGGTCCGTCGACGATGGTGAACGGGACGTCGACGACCGGAGGGGTGGGGTGGGGTGCAGCTGGGACGGGGGGTGGGGGAGCCACCGTTTTCCGCGATTGCGCGGAGATACGGCTCTGGTTCAAGAGCGAGTTACCGGATCGTCGGGAGCCCGGAGAGAGATGAATCCGATAGCTGAGTGGACCCATTGAGCAAATCGCAATCTCCGGGGGAGGGGGGGGGGCGGTACTCACTGTTGCTGCAGGTTATCCTGGCGAGAGCACCTGGTTTGGCAGCCAGGGAACGGGCATCGGTGTTTCTTCTCGCCAGTGTGGACACGTGTGTGTCGTTGGAGGTGGCCGCTGGTGGAGAACGACTTTTGGCAAGTCGGGCAGAGGTGCAGACGGTGTGTGGTCGTCGAGCGGGGCATGTCTGGAGGAGTCGATGTTGTTCAGATGGCACGGGGGAGGGTTCGCACATTTCCAGTGGGACATGCAAAGTATTATATATATGTGTGAATCCCAGGGCGGCCCTTTACGGATCTCTGCACATGATCTCGATTGCCTGTTATGCTGTCGCCCAAAGTACTGGATCCGGGCCACCCTTCGATTGCTATTGCTCCCGAGGGGGGCATCGCGTGGGTTCGCCCACGAACAGAGTTGCGGTAAAGTTGGAAAGCCCGTCACCGATCTTCCCTCCCCAAATCTGTGGCGGTTCGAAGAAGCTGGGTGGGGAGAGGGGGTTGGTCCTTCCTGACTACGCCGTATCCAGCCCAGTGGGCAGCGATGGCGTGCACTTAGAGTCGTCCACACGGGAGTAAATTGTCCCGTCCCACAAGCCCGGGAAGATGCAAAAGTCTCCCCATTGTGCCGCATACCGTCCCGCACAGCACGAGGCGACTGTCTCACATCACAGCTCCTGTCCGGGAAGCGTTATGTCGTAAAACCTGGAAGCTGTTCGCCTATTTGGGTTCGGTGGAGAAGAGATAGTATACACAACGAGGTCAATGACGAACTGATGATCGCCGGAGGTTCACACAGCAGGTGGATCATTTCCCACCGTATGTAAACCCATCCTGTTTTTGATCTCAACTCGGGTTTCACCATCCCAAGCACAGCCCCTGGCCCACCCAGGATTTGAAACGTCGTTACGGCCTCCCCAACAAAAAGATCTCTTCATTCTCACTGGTGTAAATCCCCACATGGTGGGCCAAAAATATGCGATTGTGGATCGGAGGATTGTAATCATCTTGAAACAGCCAAATCCTGTCTGCTTGGTTTTTCCTCGTTTCGACCCCTTAACTGCCTCTCTCGCCTTTCAGAGCCAGTCCCACGTCTTTGCCCAACAAGCAGCCAACACGTCTCACGTTGGCGGCTCACGATCGAGTTCAGTCGGAAATCAAATCCCCCCGTCAGACATAACATGTGTAGGGAAACAGAAAAAATCGGACGATGTGCCTTCTTTCTATTCAACCGCCTCCGCTTAGCTGACAAGTACATGAGGGCGGGATTCGTTCGTTTATGGTCAAGCGGTTCCTATTTCATAACTGCGAAGGCCATTCCCAAGTCGGCCTCCCGGTCCCAGTCGCCAGTGATCCCACTGCTGCAGCCTTTGTATGAGCGGGAAACTGTCACCGTTCATGGGAACACACATATATCCATTTCCCCCCACGTTCGGGCTCGACACACCGCACCCGCCCTTCTTGCGAATAGGCATTCCCCCCCCCAGGCGGTGCTGAGCGCTGTTCGAACGCCTCGGTGGGTACAGCACAGACCCCTCTCGCGGCCCCAGCGTACAACAAAGGGATGCGGGCACCGCCTCTGGAAGAAGTTCTGTCAAATGAGTGTGGATAATCGATTATCCTCTCAATGCCGATTCCCAGGTTCCGTCGGATCGAAATTTCGAATCATCAGATCGGTACCAATTCTCGCACAGTCTCGTCACAGAGGGCCTGATACGGACTGGACTCACGGAGACTTCCTCCGCGCTTACGGGCTCTACTCAAGTGGCCGGTAGCGATCAGACGCGCACAGTTCATTCGCTCGGACGAGTGGATCAAGTGTTCCGCCCACCTCACCCACACCCTCCCACTGACTCGAGTCTGCAGATGAGAGCTTAGGTTTATGGGCTTCTCCGCTTTTGACATAGGCGAGCGCCAACCTCGGATGCAGGCTTCGTCCGGGGCGCGGAAGCGACTGCAAGGTTCCATTCGTCGCGTTCTCTCGTCTGTATGGGGGTTCAAACACGTTCACCATATCGGTGGGCCCACACCCCCTAACAGACATCACGCGTCCTTTACTCCCCCTGTTGCGTCCAGTGTCTCCCTTACCAATCACAAAAAGTAACATGTATCGTCCCGAAACACCTTGAGAAAAAAAGAAAAAACCTCTCTCGGAGACTTGCGGGATCAGGTGTGTGTGCCTCGTCGCGTGTCAACCGTTTCAACGATCATGGCGTATCATAGATCTAGATGGACAATGCACTCAGTCAGCGCCACCGGCTCTCGGGCAAAATGGGCAGTACCCTTGAGGAATCAGATATCCATTCCCTAGCTGATAGGGGAAAGCTGAGGCTTATTCCCCCTCGTCGAAAAACAAAACAAAACAATGGGGAAACCCTGGGCCTGTGTGGCGCATCGGGAGCGAACCTGACCGTGGGGATAGGAAACGATCCAGGGACGCAAAACGCTCATCGGTCTTTCTCTCAACAACCACCGACCCCCCGTCAATGGTCGTCGCGGTGGCGCCGACCCATTGATCATGAGAGCGTGAGTGTTTGTTTGTCTGTGATCGTGGAAAGAGTTACTACGCTCAAGGCGTTCCGATCTGTCGGGGACTATCCCAAAGATGACAGAGGAAACTACCTTTCAGTTCAACCCATATATGGTGGTTTCGATTCTTCCTGTAAGATGGTTCTAATTGTAGAGGGCTCAGACAGCCTGGGAGAGCCGTCAGTGATATCCCCATGGATTGGGGTCGATGAAACTTGCAAAGAAAGTCCGGGTTCTATGTTTTCGTGATTGCAGGCACTGAACGTATAGCGTTTGCGACAAAACGGTGCATCTCGTATTCCTTGACTGGATAATTTCGATCAGTTCATCATTTCGTGGCTACCGCGTGAGCCCGTGAGGTCGGACCTCGGAGGGTTCGGAAAGGTGGTGGTAGGCGAACCGGAAGCGATATTAAGGAGATCGTCCGGCATACCTCTATTAAACGTCGACTCGTCGGAAAAGTTGGGGTGGGCCGATTTAATCGGGAAATCGGCTAAGTGGGGATAGAATGGAGCACGGCCCCCTCATGGCAGTCAAAGAGCTGCTCCCGCAAATGTGATCACCTCCCCGGCCACACCATTTAGGGCATCGAGAGGATGTACAATGGCGATCGCGTTCAACAGGCCGTGGACATCTGTGTGGGATCTGGCAGATTGAAGAGTTTCAGGGTGTTCCGTTACCCGCAACCCCTGTTAAGCTCGCCCCATCCGTATGCTTGCCGGAACCTCGGTTCGTTGAATGTTATTCATTCTCGAAACTCTAACGTTAGCCTGAGAGTGTGGGGAGGGGTTCGGAGAAGGACAGATCGTGGGGTGTGGGGTCGACGACAATTAATCTGTGGCGAAAAGAAGCAGGGCAGAATAGGGGAGGAAGAACAACCCAAGTTCTGCAACGTACTCATCGCGCAGCCGTGTGACTGGAGAGTGTGGCACACAGTGCGACCAGGAAGGTTCGCCAGACCTCTTGCACCCGTTGTTTCGCACACAAA
>Ga0307513_10002578_pt1 | contig 25047 bp, 33 predicted proteins | sample 15_EM_MG_FD_202174 | JGI IMG/M metagenome (GOLD analysis project Ga0307513, IMG submission 202174) | Populus trichocarpa ectomycorrhiza microbial communities from riparian zone in the Pacific Northwest, United States - 15_EM | ecosystem: Host-associated > Plants > Roots > Unclassified | place...
ACCGAGCGAAGTGTTGCTAACGTACATTGAAATTGTGCCTGTGCACGCTGGGAAAACCATCACTGCAGGTCTTGAGATTGGCGGATCCGATCAGTGGCCTTCGGCCTTGGTCCCTACCAGCCATCTACAGCTGTAGTGTTTGCACGTCGATGGCTCGTTTTTTGGGGGATCACACAGGATTTTCTGTTTACGTGCGGGGCTTGGCACGTTGGCAGGCGGCGCCCGCTCGGCCAAGGACACCCCCAATCGCCTCGTGAACTTTTGGCCCCCTCTACCGTCTCTAAGTATCCTGGTTCTCGGATAGTAACACGTGGTTGTAACGTACATATTTGTTATGGTGGGCAACTGGTTCCGTCGTCGATCCCAGAACTCTGGGCGGACTCGTTCGGATCGACGTCCGCCGAAGTCCTGGACATCACACGTAAACAGAAAATCCTGTGTGATCTTCAAAAAACGAGTCATCGACATGCAAACAGCTGCAACACGCCATATGCCCGTGCATCGTGCCCAGTGGTCAAACCCAGCCAAATAATCATTGGGCACCGACAACCGACTTGGTTGCTAACGGTGGGTCACTGCCGCGCCCTCAAGTACAAGGAGCGATCGAATAACGGGCCTCGGATAATCCCGCGGCCCACCCAAGCCTGAGGAAAACGGTCGTATCCCCTCGAAGTTACCTCTAAATAATGTGTAACCGGCGCCACGTTCTCTCTGCCCCTGGTCTAGTCCAGGGCAAGGCACGGAGGAACTTATGGTGTCCGTGGGATGGGACACTGGCTGTGTGTGACGTGACTTACGTGCGCGCGATCCTGGGCGGGGTATTGCAGGGTTTGGGTTCTTCTCCACCTTCAGCGCTTCCTCGCAGCAACCTTGAATCCGACCATGTCGTCTGGCACCTGGCGACAGGAGGGGCGGGACGGTGCTCTCTCCGCACTCAACATGGCCATCGAAGCAATGGATCTTGCGAGGGAGGTCTCGAGCATCACACCGGCCAAGGCTGTTTTTGGCACCGTCTGCGTCCTTCTCAAGATGATTAGGGTGCGCTGTCTCTTCTTCTACGGCGGAACACTACAGGCTCACACGTAGCCAGGACTCGATGACCAACGAACTGGAGTATGTCGAACTCGGGTTATCCTGTGCCAACATCTGTAAAGCCCTTGACCGGGGAATGAGTGGAAGGGAGTTGGACACCCTTAGTCCGTCCGTGTACGGTGCGATAACTCAATTGAAGACGTGAGTTGAACAACCGATATACCTTTGAAGTTCTTCTACTTACCATGCTCTTCCCCGCAGGACCGTCGCGGAAATATACGGGAAGGTCGCCGAACAGAGCGAGCGGCGTAGGTTCTATCGATTCCTTCATGCGAGGAACGACAAGGATAAGATTGCGGCTTGGAACTCCGACCTCAACAGGATCCTTTATATCTTCGGCGTATGTTCACTGTGCTCCTGCTTGGTTGTCACTAACTGTCTCCTCTTCAGATCGAGCTGGCCGTGAATAGTCATATCGTTGTTACCGACATACATCAGAACATCTTGGAAGCTCGTGGGAGTAATGATGGGAAAACTCTGGCAGTGAGTGACACGTACTCTCTGGCATCACTGGATAAATACTTACCGCCGCCTAGATTCAAAACAGGTCAGTGATCTCGACCACCGAGAGATTCAATATCTTACACCCGCATCTAGCGTACCCGGGGAATCGCCACCTCCACCACCAAGGGTCTTCTTTGGCCGTGAGGAGTTGATTGAGAAGGTTGTTGGTCTTGCGGAACGCCTCACGCCAATCGCTCTGATCGGTGTTGGCGGGATTGGAAAGACGTCCATCGCGCTAACTGCCATCCATAACGATCGCATCAAACAACGGTTCGGCGACAACCGTTGGTTTATCCGTTGCGACAAGTTCCCCACCTCCCTCACTCATTTCCTCTGCCGGCTCTCCAAGGCTGTTGGTACAGGCATCGAAAACCCAGAAGACATGACCTCCCTCCGACCATTCCTATCCTCCAAAGAAATGTTCATAATCCTCGACAATGCAGAATCCATCCTCGACCCACAGGGAGCCAACGCCCAGGAGATATATGAGGTGGTAGAGGAGCTGAGTCGCCTCGATAACATTTGTCTTTGCATCACCTCCCGGATCTTCACTATTCCTCCCAACTGTGAAACTCTTGACGTCCCGGCGTTGTCGATGGGGGCTGCACACGACACCTTCTATCGACTCTACAAGCGCGATGAGCAGTCCCATTCGGTCGATGATATCCTGAAACAACTCGACTTCCATCCGTTGTCGGTCACTTTACTCGCCATTGTCGCCCATCACAGCGGGTGGAGCACCGATCGATTAACTAAAGAATGGGGGAGACAGCGAACGGGTCTACTGCAGACAGAGCACAACAGGAGCCTCGCCGTCACGATCGAGCTTTCGCTCGCCTCTCCAACATTCCAAGAACTCGGCCCCGACGCTCGAGCGCTTCTCGGAGTCGTTGCCTTTTTTCCTCAAGGTATCAACGAGAACAACCTCAGCTGGTTGTTTCCTACCATCCCCAACAGAGTCAATATCTTCGACAAGTTCTGCACCCTCTCCTTGACATATCGGAGGGACGGCTCCATCACAATGCTGGCACCGCTCCGCGACTATTTTTGCCCTAAGGATCCAATGTCCTCCCCACTCCTCCTTACGACCAAGGATTGTTACTTCCACCAATTGTCGGCCGACGTTGATCCTGACAGGCCCAGCTCTAGAGAGTTGCGATGGATCACGTCAGAGGATGTGAACATCGAGCATCTGCTTGATGTCTTCACGACTATCGACATGAGCTCGCGGAGTGTCTGGAGTGCCTGCGCCAGCTTCATGTATCACCTCTATTGGCACAAACCACGACTTGTCGTATTGGAATCAAGGGTCAACGGGCTCCCGGACAATCACCCCTCCAAACCACGTTGCTTGTACCACCTCTCACAGTTGTTTGGATCGGTCGGAAACCAGGTGGGGCGCAAACAACTCCTTACTCATTCCTTAAAACTCTGGAGGGGGTGGGGAGACGAGCGTTGGGTTGCTCGAACATTGAAGTTGCTATCTGGTGCGAATCGGCGCATGGGCCTCTACAAGGAAGGAATACTGCTGGCGGAAGAAGCATTAGACATTTGCGAACGGCACGGTGACACGGCTGGACAAGCACAGTGTTTGGGAACCCTCGCTCGGTTGCTGTATGATGACAACCAGCACGACGCCGCGGAGGAAGCCATATCCCGCGCAATCGATCTTCTCCCGGAGGAAGGCGAAAAATTTGAAGTCTGCAAGTGCCGCCGTGTCCTTGGCAATATCTGTCGTTCCAAGGGCAAGAGGGAGAAGGCCATCAGCCATTTCAAGGTGGCCCTCGGGATCGCATCCTCATGCAACTGGCACGACCAGCTATTTTGGATCCATCACTCCCTGGCGGAGCTGTTTTCCAAGGAGGGCAGGTTCGGTATCGCGTACGCTCACATCGAACGCACCAAATTCCATGCGCTCAACAACGCGTACTACCTGGGCCGTGCGATGAAGCTGCAGGCTAGGATTTTGTATACCCAGCGAAAGCTTGGAGAGGCAAAGTCTGAAGTTTTGCGTGCGGTTGAGGTTTTTGAGAAGCTCAAGGCCGTGCGAGATCTGGAGAGCTGTAGACGGCTCCTCAGGAAGATCCAAACCGAAAGATCCGGTCGCCTGCGGTGAATCCGGATATCGATGGTGAGTACCTACAAACGATGCCGGTCCTCGTGTGTTTTGACTTTCCATTCAAAGCTTGGGGGATTCGAAGCTTGGGGGATCAAATAGTTGCCTCGATTTCTTCATATTTATTTCTTCGTATTTATCCTTGCGTGTGTGACCAGGCCCTCGTCTCCTCAATCCCGCCTCCCGCTACATTTTCTGATCCCCCGCTATCACCATAGCATCCCTTTTTATCTCCCTTCTTCATGAACGTTTTTATTCATATACCTCCTCCGTTCACGCATTGTTCTGTATTTATTGTCCCACCGCTCGCAACACCTTATGACTTCGTTACCCGAGCATGTACCACTGGCACGAGCCTTTCAACCATTCAATATGTATTCAGACTTGATCATGACTTGTTTATGCATCGAGACTTGGGGAGTATCACGTTGTAAGGGGGCCAATGAGATTAATAAACAATTCCAAGTGACTAACTACAACGACGGTACATGTATGAGTCTGATAAGGGGTACCGGTGGTTTCATAGATCGAGCGCGAAAAATTAATAAAACATACATACACCAATCATGAAAGACGAAGATTCCATCGTCAGTCAGGAAGATACGAAAACGGAGAATGGAGGAAGATTGAGGAGAAGAATGAGGATATTCCTCTCTACCTTCGTTTCTTACCACGGTTAACGCCACCCCTACCCCTCGTCGACGCCGTGGTGGTCGGGGCGGGCGGATCACTCACCGTCCCGGGCGGTGGTACATTGTCCGGGTTCTGCGATTGCGACGGTGGCAGGTTCACAGGGTTCGTCCTCCCCGTCCCAGGAGTCTGAGTCGGCAATGACACCGGCGCGGTCCTACCGGTCCCCGGTGCGGCAGACGGTAGTCCGACAGGACCATAAATCGGGGTCAACAGCCTGTTGGTGTGAGCTGGTGGAGTCGATAAACCACTGTCTGTAGACAAATCCGACGAGACCTCATCATCTGATGAAGTCGCAGATGGAGGGTTCCTGTTCCGACCTCCTGTGGCCGTGAGGTGAGTGGGGGTTTGACTGGGCGTGGCGTACTTAGACGAGCCCGAAACCCCAGAAAGCGCTCTCTTGGATTTGGATGAGAGAGAGGGGGGTATGACCGGTGCGGTCGGAGGTTCCTCGACGTGGGTGCTGGGGAGGTTCTGGAAATTGAAACCCCACCCTTCACCGGGACTGAGTGGTTCTGGGTTGGTTGGCAGAGGCGAGCGGCCGGTCCTATGAGTTTTCGGGAGCGTTAAAATCGTCTGCCATCCCAAACAAACGTAATGCAGATATGACTTACTGCACCGGGGAAGAACCGAAGGGAATGAAACCGGGAGGAGGCTCAGAAACAACCGTGGGAGGTGGTTGCACCGGTGGAGTATTAATAACCGGTAATGGTCGATTGTGTGCATCCTCCGCGCTAAGCATACCAAGCTCGCTTGTGGTAACCCCCGGAATATTGGACGACTCAGAGAAGGTGTTCGAAGTTGGACGTGACTGTTATCGGAGAATACTTGTAAGTCGGGAGGCGATGCAAAAAATGAAGAAAAATACGTACTGGTGGGACAATATCAAACCCGTATTCTTCGCTGGACATCGATGCTGACTTGTGTAGACTCGGTGTAGTGAGATTAATAGGAGTGCGGTGGCTAGGTGTATAAGTTGCGGCCGCATTTGCTTGGAAGGAATTAGGGTTTGATTGTAAGGACTGCGATGGTGAAAGTCAGTAGCTGTATAAGGACACCCATACAACACCGAAAAAAAAACTTGCCCTAACACTAGGGGTATTATTCGGCGAAGCCATAGCCGAAGACCTCTCCTCCGTGATAGAGCTTAATGTCCTCTCTCGATCGCGTCCCGAGGTCGGGGGGCCAAGAATATCCATCTGCGACATTGCGGTCGACGTCTGCGAATCCGAAGATCCTCTTCTACGGTGGTACGATTCGTGACGATCCGTAGCCGGAGAATACGAAGTCCCACTGGCCACCGAATCTCGATCAGAGCGATGCATGTCTGAAGCGGGAGGAGGAATAATGAGGATCGGTCGGTTATTCGGTGACCTGCTAGGCGGTGGAGTGGGGGAAGCCGAAACAGGCTGTCGAGGCTGAGGGGGCAGAGTCGGAGCGTACGAAACTTGAGGTGAGAATTCATGTGGAGGGGGGAGACGAATACCGTCCCTATCGCTAACTGGGATCCATACGTCGGGAGGAGCAGGTCCCTGTTTATGTACCGGCCTGGTGCCCACACTCGCGACAGACACGGGACGAGGCGGGATCGCGGGCTCTGGCGTGGGCACGGGTACAGGTTGTGAGAGTCTCGATGGGGAGGGTTCGGGAGATGGAATCCGTAGAGGCGTAGTGACTGTCATAGGGTTCAAGACCCTCTCATCTGGGGGGTCTGTGATACCAGGAGCTCTACCTCCTCCGCCCCCTCCACCTCCATGAGCGTTAGGAGGAGCAGGAGCCATGGCGGCAGTGGTCCTGGGAGGAGGTGAATGTCGGCTCCTCGTTGTGCGGTTGTAATACTCATCGTCGTCGACCTCTTCTACGGCTGCGGCTCCCTCCAGGTAGGCATATCCTCGGTCGACGTATTCAATTTCCTGTCCTCTCGCCATGCCCTCCCTGAGGCCGACCCTCCTACCTTCCTCACGAGCAATATCCACCAACCTCTGCTCCCTCAACTTCCTCGCGATACTCCTGGCTTTGGCAGCAGCGTGCTCGGCTTCATCTCTCATCTTCTCAACTTCCGCCAGGGCGTCCTGTGCTTTATAAATCTCCCCTTGGGCCTTCTTCAACTGAACCTGATACAACTTCAACTCTTCCGTCTTCTGCTTCAAGGCATACTCCGTCCTGGCCCTGGCCTCCGTCTCCTCCTTCAGCCTGACCGCAGCATGCGTCGCCCTGCGCTCCGCATCGTCTGCGCGCTGCTTCTGCTGAGATAGCTGGGAGGATAGGGTCTGGGCCGATTTAACAAAGTGGGCGGTTCGTAATTCTTCTTCCACCAGCATGCGAGCGAGGTCTCGACTGGATAAACCGGCATACGTGGAATCTGGACGGTCCTTGCGCCCACGAGATGTGCGGCGAGTCGTACTACTTCGGCTGGAACTGCTGCTGCTGTGACTTGAGGAAGAGGTGGAGTTGGAGTGTTTCAGGGAGGTGGGGGAGGTGGGGTCGACTGAATGATCACCGTCTATAGGTCCCATCGGCACGGTAGTCATAGTTCCGAACCCTCCAAGGCTAGGTACCAGAGGGGACGTAGGAGATAAGCCGTCCATGGGGTATTTACGACGTTAAGTGGGAATGGGAGATCCGGTAGAGGGTGTACGGGGGACCGAGATTAAGGGTGGCAATGTCGTGACACGCGGTAGTTTCGTCAAATATTTCGTTTCGTTTCGTAAAGTCGTCAAGGGAGGAGTCGCGGAGATAATACAAGCTAGTGTTTGAGGTGGGGAGAGGCTGGGCGGGAGTGGGGGGCGTAACGTATGACAGTATAGCGCCGTTGGCGTGAGTGTGTACGGCCGCTGTCGAACAAACAGCAGGGTTTCAATGCGTATTCCTCACATTTGGGGATGATAAGCGAGGAAGATAGCGTTGGGAGGGTGCACGGGAGGGCAAAGGGGAAAACAGAGGTGTGAAGTGTCGGACGTACGTGTTACAAATTGATTAAATGAAGCGAGGCCCGACTACCTGGGTTACGTCTGGGCTGGTGTGAGATAGTAATGGGGAGCGCAAGGGGCGGGTCGGCCCTCGACAGGGTGGGTGGGTTTATAACGAGATAGTGGCTTGGTGTAAGTTAGTTACACCAGGGACGCTCAACGATTTGAAATGAAAAAGTTCAATTCGACAAACGCGCGCCCGCATCTCTCACATGACCGAGTGGTTACAGTTGATTCTGATTTTCAGCCCCATGCTCAAGTCCGCATCGTCGGCTCTAACTACACCAAAGATGCGTAGCACGCAGTACGTCAAACAAGCGAGGCAGAGAGGAAACGACAGAAGGGGGCGTGAAGGTATGGCGATAGCAGATGGAGATGAGAGGTATAATAAATAGGGTCAACCTAACTGCACAGCTGGAAGGAAGGGTTCGTCGCGACACCGACGGCAGGTCTGCGAAGACAAGTCCTTTGGAATAGGCGGGAAAGGGGGTAAGGGTAAAGTAGGCCGTAAATGGACATGAGAAAACAACCGCAAGGGAAGTAGATGACAGTATACTTTAGTGTATAAGAAATGACCCAGAAATGAATGGAAGAAAGGAAGGGAATGAACAAGGGGTGAATAGAGGGTGGGAAGAGGTAAGTGCCAGCGGGCACCAGCGAGGGGTAGGGGATGCGAGGCGAGCGAGCAGCGCAAATAGAACCTGGGAAAGGGAACCGACAAATGACCAAGGGCACACGTATCTTTAGTACAGCAGACAAACTGAGTAAACAGTACATTTGAAGAGTCAACAACCGTCAAGCGGTAGTCTCAGCAGGAGACGGTCTGACCCACTAAAGGTGCACGGTAGCGGAAAGGGGCACGAGCTTGCTACCCAATCTTACATCTTGCGCAGTGGGTAGTTCTCCTGTAACTCTTTGTCGAAACCAAGAGGATACGAGGAAAGGTCTGTCGTTAATGCGAGGGTATCCAAGCTCGCACGCTGTTTGCCGGGGGGGTCCTGACTAAGGTTGGACGTGGTACTGTCCCTCGGTTCAGAAGACTCGATCTGGAACGGGAATGATCCCAAACCAGCCGATAACGTAGAGATTTGGGAACCTGTAGACATGCCCAACGCCTTCCTGTCGGGCGGTGGGGGTAAAGCGGCATCATGCCCCTGTCCCTCTGAGTTTGAGGGTGGTGGGGCGATATCGATCGGTGAACGAGGGCTCCTGGTTGGAATACCAGAAATGGGGGACGGAGGGACGAAGGGGAAGGATTCGAGAATAGAATCTTCTCCGGCGGAAGCGGCCGAGAGGGCAGATCCACTGGAATCTCTGTAGCTCCCCTGGAATCGAGAGAAGGCGCGCTGCTGTTGATGTTCGAGAGTCCCCACAGATTTGTTACCATTGGTAGGTGGAGAAACAAGGCGTGCGCTTGCCATTCGGTGGAGACCCCCCGGGGTGTCAACGGTCATTGTTGTTGTCGTGGGGGTGATCAAACCAACGTTAACCCTGGTAGCACTTTCGATATCAGCGATGATGGAACCCTCTTGAGTGTTGACGCTCGTCGGGCGATCATTCCAAGGTTGGGAAGGGACAGCAGGGGTCCAATCAGAAATGGTGGACGCATTGGAACCGTGAACACCGAAGGTCGAGGAAACACCGGGAGACAGGCGAGGGGTATGTTCATCAGTGAAGGGGTCGCCGTTCACGGTTACTTCCTGTTCCTCCTCCTTGAGAATATCGGCGGGACCAAAGGAGGTGTTGGCGAGAGGAGAGCGGACGGGAGGACGGGAGTTGGCACTCGAACGAAGAGAAGATTGCTGATTAGGGGACAATGGTGCCTGGATGACCTCTGCCTTGACGACACCCAAAACCTGCCTGACTTGACCTCGAACCGGGGTGACGATCATGGGAACTTCATTGAGGAAATCGCTTCCATAGCTCGCGCTAGTCAAGTATGAGTGCCTATGATTGCTTTCAGTCGGATTGCTACTCGGGGTGCCGGAACGCGAGTCAGACTGAGAGACGGTGAGGTGCTCGAGGTTGAGGTCGGGACTACGTTCAGGGCGGTTTGGCAGTGACGAAGAGTTCGAAACGATGGAATGGGGATCGGCCGGTTGGACCAAAGCAATTTGGATAACATTTGACCCGTGGGTGCCCGTCGTTTGGATGGATTGAGTATCATCGAAGGGATTGTGGACGACGGATGCGACCTGGGAGGGAGCTGGAGAACCGATCGCCTGACCCATAATGACGTTGGTCTCATAAGAACCGTAAGTGAGAGTGGAATGAGCGCAGGCGGCGGCGTTGTTCGGGTTTGAGGCGACAACGGGCGGGTCTGGTTTCTCGTTCGGATCCGGACGGTTGAGAACGTCTTCGGCGCGGGCGGGTGCATCTTTGACTGGTGGAGCGGGAGGGGTAGTTCGCTGCTTTGCCTTGGCCAGAAGGCGGCGACGATACCACCAGACAAGGATGCCGATCGCGAACATGAAGAGGAGGCTTCCGACAATGGCACCTGCGAGAGCACCCTTGCTTACACCACTGGAGGAACTGGGTTGCTGAGAGTGGGCTACGCATTGAAAGGTCTCACATTGTGTGCAGGTTCTATTCGGGCGTTGGAGAGGACCGGGCTGAGCGAGAGAGACGGGACACACCTGAGCATCTGGACGCAGCTCTCGTTTGGGCCGCAACTGCAGGGCGGGGGATCCTGACAGACGATTTGCGGTTCAGGACATGCCCTGGCCCACAGGAGATGGTCCAGCTGCATGAGAGAGAGAGATAATGGGAAGGAGTGTGAGGGTTCGAGAGCAGGTGGAGCTGCTGTCAGCGAAGAAGACGCAGCTAAACAGCGGGAAGGAAAAGGGGAAATGGGTCGGGTGCTGTCACGCTCAACTGTGACATACCCGTGACATCCGTTGCCAGTGCTGACCCATGTCTCTCATCTCTGTAAAGGATCTCACTTTCGTTCCTCAGCGTGCCGACGAGCCCGCTCTTGACAACGTCTCGCTCTCCCTTCCAAAGGGTTCGAGGACCCTGCTCATCGGCGCGAATGGAGGTCAGTCTCTCGCCCTCTTGATCAAAAAACTCATCAAAACCTCCAAACAGCCGGGAAATCCACACTCTTGCAGATCCTTGCAGGAAAAAGGCTCATCAAGGGCGCAGAAGTAACGATCAAAGGTCTCGATGTCTTCTACCAATTTCCAGAAGGTGTAACTTTCCTGGGCACTGAGTGGTCGGTCGTTCAGGCTATCAACCCGTCCCCGCCTTTATTGTATGTGCGTTTCCAGGGCTATGAATCCTGTCGTCAGGAGTGATATCGTCGTCTCTCACTTCCTCGACTCCGTCGGCGGTTATCGACACAAAGAGCGAAGGGACCTTCTTCTCGATTTGTTGGACATTGATCTCGACTGGCACATGCACAACATTTCTGATGGAGAAAGACGCCGTGTTCAGCTCTGTATGGGTCTCATGTCACCTTGGGACGTTCTTCTTCTTGACGAAGTCACCGTCGATCTTGATGTCCTCGTTCGTCATGACCTTCTCGAGTTCCTCAAAAAGGACAGCGAAGCAAGGGGTGCTACCATCATCTGTACCCTCCTCTTTCCCCCCCCCTCCCATACAAATATCTAACCCGGAATTCTTCAGATGCCACTCACATCTTCGACGGTTTGAATGATTTCCCGACCCATGTTGCTCATCTCCGCCTTGGTGCATTCATCCAGCCGCCAACACCTTGGAACACGGGAGATACATCACGAACCGGCCTTTACGGCATCGCCTTACAATGGTTAACCGAGGATCGCGCCCATCGTCGCCAGCTCGAGCTCAAAGGCCGAAAAACGCGTGGCGCGAGACGAAACGCCGTCCGTGATTTCACTTTCACTCTGATGTTTGTCGCTCGGCTGACACCCTGCTTGCTTCCCTTTGCTTCCCCGCTTACATAGCCGGCCCTACCGAGCGACTCGGAGACATTCTACAAAAAGTGCGTGTCCCTGGTTCCCTATTGACAATCGGTGATTGGCTGACATGAGACCCCCTATAGATACGATTACTCGCATTGAGTCGCTTTCGACCATGCATATCCCCCAAATCACCGCCATCGATTCATTTCCCGTCCCTGCCAAACCTCATGACTCTCATTCTTGATCCCGTTTCCTTCAACCGGAAATACTTCCCAAGTTGCTCAATGCAACACCACACCACACCACAAGGCATTCAACTACAATAGTACTATTCCCCACCGCCATGCATCCACCACGTCCTCTTCCGCGCATTCAACATCTAATCTCCTGCATTCCCCTGCATATCGAGATATCCCAAAGAATATTCCCCCTGTACACATTCAGCCTCGTGTATACCACCTGCATTCCACTGCATAACGTTCGATGCACACCGCGCCATATATTATTGTTTGTTATTATCATAGCATTCAACATGCATTGCCGTCCTGTCCAATACTGGCGAGTAGGAAACTACTCAAGCTATAGGGGTACCTGTAACCCCGTTCGAAAGAAGAATCACTGTCTCGGCTCGCTTGTGATCATCAACAACCTTGGTGATCACAAAGGCATGCCTTGACAACATGACATCCCCGGATCCACCCACCTCCTCCAAGTAACGAAAAGTCCCACCATTAACAAACGTTAAAGCGTTTCGATGAACGCAACCAAAGAAAAAAAGAAGTAATTTCATGCTGTTTTTTTCTGTTTCTGTTTTTCCTTCACGCTTCCTTCATAAGACATAACGTATGCATAAGAGATGCTTCCCAATCTCCCCTTTTGAAAAACGGGGAAAAGTTCATTGCATATTTGGACCTTCGTAAGCGGCCAGCTGCTCTGGATGTTCGAGGTACTTCATCAACCCCAGCTTCTGGATCAGCTCCACCGCTTGCTCAGGTGAAACAGTGGACATCGACGTCACCGACGACGAAGACGACGAAGATTGCATCGCGTTCTGAGGTTGTGTTGTCGACCCGGACCGGTGTTGTTGAGGGAGAGGCGGAGCGGGGGAGATTGGCTGAGACTGAAGTTGCGGAGGAGGCTGTGGGACCGGGTGATGGAGCTCCGACTGCATCGCGGCCGTCTGTGCCGCCTCAGCTGCAGCTTGTGCGGCTTTGTCTGTAAACCCCACGCGGAACCGACAAAGCCAACAGCGCATCAGCGTCAAGATGAAACACACGATCGTCATAGTCGCATATACAAAAAACCTACATTGACTGCGACCCCAACTTAGTCGGATCCTGCTACCGCCAATTGGAAACCCTTGCATCTTCTCTATCGCCCGCTCAGCGTCCGGTTTACGAATGAATTGAACGAATCCGCAGTTCTTGCCCGCAGGAACCTTGACCTAATGTGCGCGTCAGTGCGGCGCCACAGCACGCGACAGCGGTACCCACATAATGAATCTCTCCGAACGGTATGAAGAACGTGCGCAGGGTCTCTTCTGAGATCAGAGGAGATAAACCGCCTACGAATACCGTGGTGTTGTATGGATCAGATGACGACAGTTGTTCCCCGTTCGGTCCGATGAGGTTCGATAAAATAGCTCGTGCCTGTGCATGGTGTTTCCATGATTCCTCATTGACCATGTATCGCTGAGCGGCTGCGAGCGACTGGTCTTGGTAACTGGGTACCGGCGCGGACGTAGGACGCGAATTGCTTTGTCCATTTCTCCCGTCTTCGTTAAGTGTGGAACTTGAAGAGAAGTTGGGAATCGAAGGGGAAGAGCTCGAAGCGGTGTTCGCAGAACCGGGCTGACCACAAGCGTAATGCCCATAAACATTGTGAGGAGAGGGAGGCGGCTGTGTTTGGCTCTGAACATCCGTCGGAGTTGATTCCCCCGGTGTCATCGATTCCGGAGGAGGTACCGCGGGCTGTGCAAGTGACTTGTATTTTGCAGTTGCAGGAGAGATGCGCACTGTGCTCGCAGTTCAGTGCTTGTATTAAACGTGGCTGGCGAATCAGGAAACACTTACTGGGCCGAGACAAACAATAGAGTCCATGCATCTCGATTAACGCCCGTTGCTGATCTGCTTCTTCTGTGAACCTGTTGTGGGCGCACATATTGATGTAAGCGAGAGATAACCTCGCAAAAGATAACGATACGCGTACCTCACAAAACCGTACCCTCTTGAGACGCCAGTGACGGGGTCTAGCATGATCTTCGCGCTCTTACAGCTCAGGAAAGGACGAATAAATCGGGGCTCTCTGTCGTTGCGGAGGCCGAGGACAGGGTTGCGGAACACGGCGACCAAATCCGAATTGGAAACTTCTGGAGCAAGATCTCCGACAAAGATACTATATTCTTTGGCGAACTGATGTGGTTGTTGAGCGGGATACGGGTTAGGCGGGACGTAGATGGGGGCGGGAGCCGGTGTTGGAGGAGTCACAGGGACCAAGGTTGCCCATGTAAGCGAGAAGGGTTTCGTGGAGTTCGGCATGATCATCGGGTTGGGGCCGTGAGCAACTTGACTGAGGGCGGCGGAGGCTTTGGCAGAGTTGGAGAACGTGAGGTAGCAGTAGCCCCGGTTGTTGGCTTGCGGGCCATTTGCAGGATCGGCGGTAGACTTGGGGACCTTTATGCCGATCAGGTCCCAGTGCATGATTATGCAGACTTGCTTTGCGTATTCTTCGTCCATCCATGGTTCAAGATCTCCCCATAATAGGGTGCTAGTCGTGTCGGTAGAAGGCTGGGGCGAGATAATTTGTGGGTTGCTTTGAGACGTGTTGCGGGATATGTACGTGTCACGATCGTTATACGTCGAGAAAGATGTCGAAGATGGTTTGGTTAGATGAAAAGACGAACTTGAAGGCAAACGTGAGATAGGCTGGGCAAAAAAATGGGGAGTGGGCTGCTGATTAGGCGAAAATTGATTGTACGGGACGGTATTGACAGGGGAGTTGGGCAACACCCTGGGATCCAGCGGGCTGTTTGGATGGGTACCCATGAAGGTATCTTGTGTATGCCTCGGGAAGGGGTCCGCATGCATGACGGACCTAGGGACGAAGGGGGAGAACGCCTTCTGGGACATCGTCAATCTGCTGCTTCCGCCGCGATCCTGGTTGGACAAGACGGGGATGGAGAAATTGATGGCAGGCCGGTGGTCCCCCTGCGGCATATCGTAATTGTGGACTTCAGGGCGCGACATAAGGAGAAACGTTAGGCTGGAAGGTTCGTGAATAATCCTAGGCGGGTGGGTGTGGTAGAAGGCGGAGAGGGCAGTACAGGTAGAAGGTCCGTCGGCGGACAGGTAGAGATGACGGACAAGGTGTGAAACGGGCGGGCTCGATCTCCTCTCCAGGCAAACTCTCGCTCGGCTACGGCCTTTCCACCACAACAACAGTGTCGACTCGCAGGTAGATGGGGGTGGAGGCGAAAGGTGGGCCCTGTATGGCTGAGCATCACCTGTTAAATCCCCGGGGCTGGCCAACCATCACAACCAGCTTGCCCATTTCGGGGGGGACAATGGTGGAGATCTTGCCACAGTAACACATCTGATGCCTTCCGGCGGCGAAGATTGATATTAGCCTTATTTCCTACGCCTTGTGCGACTGCTACTACACTTAGACGTACAATAGTACCGTTGACACCGTGTGTGTGCGTGCCTCCTACGCGTCTCGGCTGGAACCCCGTGGAATCTGGATCGACTCCAACGCCGACGGCCATCTCCTCCCTCCGCTCCGATGCCTGCCAGACGTGCCTCCGCCTCTGGAGGTCACGTCGGAATCATAAGTCCGAATCCCTCAACGACCCGCATCCACAGAACGAACGAATCGTTCCATGGTTTCCCGACCACCGTCCCACCAACCGCGCCATACAACGCCAACTCGACGCCCCAGCAGAAGGTCGTCCACACGCTTGTTAATCGTTTGAAGAACAGGGCAAGTGAAGCCGAACAACATTGTCCATCCATTTATATTCATTCCTTGTTCCAGCTACCCGCCCATTCCGGCGTGAGCATCTGCCAGGTCGAGGCAGACGAAGCCTTGCAGCAGGCTATCGAAACCCTCATCGACCTCTCTCATGATTCCGTCGATATCATCGCTTGGGCAATCGCTGAACTGCTCGACAAGTTCGCCAAAGTGCGTGACGGTCGTATTCTTGTCTAGGCCTTTCGCGTATTGATCAAAGCCGATTTTTCAGACATCGGAAATGCAGATACAGCGGACTCCGGAGCTGTTACAGTCTCAATTGATGCTCCTCAAGATACTCTGCGTGGTGCTTGCTGTACGATGGAAAGACAAGACGAAAGACCCCAACGGTGTCCCAGGTCGCCCCGGCACCGTGTCACATGCGCCTTCGATGGCTTCGTTACCTGGCTCCCCGATTAATCCGGCGGGCACTCGGCGGGGTTTCACCAAAGACCTGCCACTTCAGTCTACCCTTTGGGCAGAACCTCTACCCCTAGACGATAACTGTGCTAGGTACATCCTTAGCGTGATGATCCTCTACCTGAGGCAGACGGCCCCACCCGAGACAAGTACCGAGCCATTTGACAACTTCGGTTTCGCCACGTCATTTCACGACTTTGAAACCACAGAGTATCCTGGGATGCCTTCTGTAGTCCAATCTGATCCTTCGTTCGGCCTTGGAATCACAACAGAATCCATCGGGATGCCGAGGTCTAGAGGAAAACGCCCTCCATCCCCCGTACACAAGAGCAACGACCCTTCCACCCCCTTCACTGCTTTACCCCAACACTTTACACATTATGAAAAGACGTCTCAGATGCTATTCAAATCTACTGTCTCGTTGAGTCTTATGATCGCCAAATACGTCGGTCGAGTGCTGTATCACTTGTCCGCTAGCAATTGGCCCATGGTCCTTGAAAAGATCAAGAAACGAATTCACGTCCTGGCTAACACCCCTGACGACGGACCGGATATGGTCGACCTCCAACTCATAGCACATAGTTTGTTGGATAGGAACCGACTGTTTCAAATTCTCACAGGTGAGAGTTGATTGACCCTTTCCAATTTGGCGCCGCTGCTTACTTGGTTGTGACCCCACAGAGCTGTCATCACTGCTGGTGAACATGAAACCTGACGCTCAACTATCTGTTTCGATCCCTCTCAGGTGTGCTATCTGGAATTGGGTTGAACATTTCCCCGAAGAATTCCAGGAGTCCCTTCGGATGCGTGCTCGAGGTGAAAACGCTCCAGAACGGGTGTACGACGTTCTCCATACCAAAGACGCGGAGAAGAATCCACTTCTGTGGCCCACTTTGACGGCTCTGATGTGCATCAGCAGCGTTGACAGGATCTCCTCCGAGTTTCGATTGGATGGGACCCTGGCGCCGTTGATGAGCGTTCGAGGGAAGGTTCGTTCACGCATATTGTCACTCTCGTTCCCCTTGCTGGAATTAAGATTTATTGATCTAGCCAAGTCTCGCTACGATGCTGACTAAGGTCGTGGAGACAAAATCCAAATATGTGGACACCGCAGTGACTTGTTTGTTGGATTTCGCCCGAGGCGCGATACGAGCCCAAGATCGTGAAGCGCCGATGTATGCGGTCGATATTGCCCACGAGCTCAAGGCGAGTTCCATTTCGCGTTAACCGACACAATTCGACTTCTAACGGGACGGTTTCATACCCACGTTTTCAGAGGTACCTGATGGTATACCAGAACCTGAGACCGTTTTGGGAATCCGACGATGAAATCGACGTCGGCATCATCTCGGATATCCTCGTGGTCATTTACAGGTACATCCCGGAGGAAGAGAGCGTTCCTATCTTCCAGTTGTGCCTGGATCAGTCTCGGTCTTGTGCTGTGAAGATGTGTGCGGTCAGGGCCTTGACCCTACTTTCCATAGAGGTGCGGTTAGGGATAAAGGAACTGGCCACGTTTTGCGAGCTGACTCCCCCAACTCAGAGGCATAGAATACCTTGGCAGCGTTCGCTAGCCAAAGCCCTTGAGACTTTAGCACCTCTCATCCGCTATGCTCACATCGTAAGCCATCTGTTCCCCTCAAGAACAGTTTGTCACACCCCTTCGTCTACCAGATGGCCAGTCTGATGCGCAGCGACCACGATGGTCGAGGCACAGGGGGCAAAGCTCGTCGGAGACCTCGGGCTCGAAAGCATACCACGGAAACACATGATGACAGAGAACTTTTGATCTTCTCCATCATGACTCTCTGGCGTTCAGACCTCCCTTGGCACTCACTAGCTACGGATAAAGTGGAGCTGGCCGACTGGGTGCCTAACGCTATGGTAATTTGGAGTATCACGGACCAGCATGTCAACCTGGCGGTGGCTAGGTCGTACAGATTCATCCAGGACCGCGTGTTCAACGAGAGCCCTGGATCACCACACTTCGAACCTGCGGTTTTATGGTTGAAGCTTGTTACTCCTGCGTCTCTTATTGTCATCGCGAATCGCCTGCTGAATTCGAGATTCGATTACGGGGCTCAGCAAATGTGGATGGGCATCGCGTATGGTTTGATGGAATCATTCACGAGGATATCGGATGTGAGTCATAAATCCACTTCATCTTTCATTTTACCCCGTGGGTTCTGATGCCATTTCCTATTGTCTGCTCATTTACAGAAAGCCCATGTCTTGACCATCCAACGGTCTCCCGACCGTGTGACCGCGTTCATGATCCTCGAGATCGCGTGTCTCGTTTCTCTGACCTCCTTGAATATCAACGTTTCGCTGACTGCAGCTCACTGCCTACGTTTGATTGCAGAAGCGGAACGCTTCCCCGACGTTCCGCTGAACGAGAACATGTCGGAAGAAGATCGGGCAAAGAGATACCCAATCTATGATCAGATTGGCGACCCCAAGGTTCCGGTGGTTGGTCGAGTGGCGCACCAGAAGCGGATACGGAAGTTAGTTCGATTGATCGCGAGCCCAAATCCGGTATATATCGCCGTCTGGCAGGAGTGCTTCACACGGGCGAGGCTCTTGGGGGATACGATCAAGGCGGGGAAAGATGATTCCCCTTCCGATGATGTGGATTTGGGGGTGGTCATGAGCAATGATGTAAGAGTGTCTGACCCGTGGCGCCGTTTCTGTGAATTTGACTTCTCCCGTGTAGGATCGGCAAGCTCAATGGCAGAATTTAACGTTATTTCTTGCCGCCTTCGGAGCGTCATGCGCGAAACCGGACGTGGATCCACGAGCACTGACAAATATAGTCCCGGCGAGCTACCTCCCGGACTCCATGTGCAATCTGCGGGATCCCGATGAAATCCTAACGGGTTTCCTGAACCTACTCATCGAACTTTTGGTTTCAGACTCTCCCTTCGTGAGGAACGTTTCGAGAGATGCCCTCGGAGGAGAGTTGAGCCCGAAACTGTACGATCGAGTGTTCAAACTGCTTTACGAGTGGGTTCATACTCTATTCCTGAGCGTGGGTTTGGCATAATTACGTTTTCCTTGGTTTTAGGGTGATCCAGGATATCACTTCTACCGGGGGAGCACCGGAGCTCGACTGGTCCGACACCTTTTCGAACTTCCTGGAGCAGGTGGGCCCATCTCCACTCAATTATCCGACCAATACCAAGCTTTCTTTTTTTTTTTGGCCTAGTTCATCTCCGTCATCAAATCGCTCATAGAGCATGTTGATTCCGTCGAGGAGTTCATGTCCGCGGATGTGATGGGCGTGCTGAGAGCATTCGCCGACTTCTTGACACGGTTTGACGATCCTGCCTGTGCCCCCATCCGCATGAGGTTCTGTGGGCTCTGTGATACCACCTTGGATAGTCTGGCCAAGATTGGTATCCGCAAGGATGCATACCATCGACAAATAATCCTCGAAATGATCATGGGCTGGCTTCAGGACCCTCCGAATGTGCGTTGTTCAAAGTATCGACGAGTGTTAGACTGAGAGGATTTTTACAGGCGGTTTACCCGCAACAGCAGTTTGACCTGAATGTGGCATCCCTGAAAACACTTGTCAGGTTGTTCGAGAAATTGCAACTAAAACCGTTGGACAATAGCGGAGATGATTCTTTTGTGTTCACAATGAGACTCCTGGGTCGCTATCACGGCGCCTGCTTCAGGCTACTGGAGTTTACAGGGGTGAGAGTGAGCTACCTTCCATTGTTTTCGAGTCACTCAAATGTTATTCAGTCCGCGGAAGATCTGCGGTCGGACTCTCCCTCCAGTACCTATGTAAGTTACAGTCTGGACTGGTCCGCGAGTCCAAATTGCTGATGACCGCTTTCAGAAAAAGCGAATGGCATCGAAGGAGAACGAGATTCGTGAACTCATCACCGAGGGCTTTTCTCGAGCCGTTAACGCCAACACGGAACCTGGACTGAAGCATTGCCTAAACTACGCCTATGATGCAAACCTGAAGACCAGAGCCACATTTGCGAGGATATTCGCAAGGGTGTTGCTTGCAGGAACTAGGTTCGACGCGCCATCTGGTGCTTCGGCACCCCCGAAACAGAGTGTCCTGTGTGAGGTGGGTTTATTCTTCCACACTTGCTATCCTGGCTGCTCTGATGCCTTTGAAGTTGGTAAAAGGTCCAGACGTGAGTGCTTGAAACCTGGGTTCAAGCTGGGCTCGTACTTAAACCTGACAGTTGATGCTTGCTGTGGCAATTTGCGAGACATGCCCTCCCGATCGGGAGGCCGATTTCATCATTCCGATAATGCTGAATCTTTTCGATACAAGGGCGTCACTCATGGCGTTGCTCAAGATGCTCGTGGATAGGGAAATATCCAAAACTGGCAAGCCCTCGCACCTTCCTCGTTTAGAAATATGTACTGAATGATGGACAGACGAATCTCGGTCACTATTCCGTGGGAACTCGACCTCTGCTCGATTACTTGGCTCATTCATGAAAATTCACGGTTACAACTACCTGAGGAGTCTGATCCAGCCTTTGATTCAGGTCATGAGAGAGATGCCCCCAGGTCACAGTTATGATATGGATCCAGCTAAAGCTGTCGGTCAGGACGTCGAGCAGAACAAAAGAAACGTAGAGGTTGTAACCACCGCGTTCCTCCAGGTCGTTACTGCATCTATACACAGCCTACCTCCGTGAGTCGATACGTCGCGCAGTCTAACAGTCAGGCTCATCTTTGTGTAGGATGATTCATGAACTTTGTTCGCACATAGGAAAGACGGTGTAAGTGATCACATCATCCCTTCTCGACATTCGTGGGGCTCAAACTCTTGCAGGAATGAAGTCTGGCCTGACGCGAAATTTCCCGCTCTCGGGGCTTTCATGTTCCTGCGATTTATTTCCCCTGCGATCGTATCCCCAGACTCGATCGACATCGAGCTGCCAAAGGAAGACGAGACTACTATGAGGAGAGGGCTCATGGTCGTTGCGAAGGTTATCCAGAACCTCGCGAACAATATGTTCTTCGGGAAACAAGTCCACATGGCTCCTCTCAATGACTTCCTCAAGGACAATATCGTCGTCGTCACTCGTTTCCTGAGCGACCTCAATGTACGCATCACGTTTTTTCAGTCTCACCTGATGTATTCTAACGGCCGACCAGAAATACGATACAAGAGGAGAACCGACAGAGCCAGAGGAGTGGATTGGTCTCCCTTACGACGATACGGATTCGATAGTTTTGCACAGATTTTTCGACAAGCACGCAGACAAGGTTGGAAAGGAGCTCCTCAGCCTTTCTAGGCCTTCGGAAGCAGACGCCTCGGCTGTTAACGGGAAGAAAGCTTGGGATAATCTCTGTGCCGCACTGGTTGATCTCGATACCTCCATTCCACCTCCAAAGCCATCGACATTGGACAGCTCCTCACTTGAGGGATACTTGGAATTTATGGAAACGCATTCGGGTGCAGACACTAGCTCCGTAGCTCATTTATTTGTGGACAGCACTCCGCTGGACGTAAGTGGGAGGTTGTTTTTTTTTTTACCGTGGTTCCTCATGCTTAAACCTCTTTTCAAGGATGAATCCTCCACAGTGTTCATCCTATTTGCCGCCAAGATCGAGGCAGATACTATCAACATGGAGTTACTCGTGTATCACGTCCTCAGGGTCTGTCAGTTCCTCGTACAACATTTGGGTTGCTGACGAGTTCAACAGACTATGATGGACCCACTCCGAATAGACCAACCATACGATGTCATCATTGATTTGACTGGGTTTGCCGCTGGATCCCAGCCACCAGTCCAGTGGCTAAAGTTCATCACGGAGATCACTCCTTCAGACCTTCGGAGAAGGAAACGGTCGATATATTTTCTCAACATGAACGATCTGGCCCACCGGTTCCTCCGGAAGATTCGGAACCTGTCAGCGGGTGTGCAGCAGTGTTTCGTGAAACGTTTCCCGGACACTAACTTTAAAAATCAAGGCGAATGGTCAACCACTGAGAAATATTGTTCGTCCCTCGCAGAGCTCAGGGAGTTTGTCGATCCGGTTGCCCTTGAGCCCTTGACTTATGCCTGTGAGACCATCACTTCCTCTCGTTCTTGACGTTCTTGACATTCCGGCATAGCACAACTGGAAGCCGAAGAGGGCCATGAGTTCATTGAGGTCATTATGCGGCGCGAACAACCTGCCAGGGTCCATGTTACATTGGACGTGAGGGCTACCCATCTCCGCCTGACAACAGTAGAGTCACATAATTGTCTGTTTCTATTATTCGCTAACCATTTGCCCTAGGTCATCCCTCAATCGGTGGCCACTTTCACGACGTGCAAGCTCACGGAGATTGTGTCGCTGGCTGATATTAGTGATGTTTATAACGTGTCGACGGGACAAGATCCCGATGAGTTTATCATTCGGAAGATTCGCCATGGGATTACGTTGTATTTCTCTTCTCCCATGCGAGACGCGATCATCAAGGTGGACATCTCACACGGCGCCGTATGCTCTGTATTAATGTTTTTTATGTCTCAGACGATTCGTACGGCAAAGGGTTCCATGAAGAATGTCCAGGTGGCGGGCCCAGAACGTTTCTCGAGGCTGACGAATGTCACTGCTACCCTACTTCAAATCGGAATGATCAGTTCGATCTATGAGGAGGACGACCTCCGAGAGTCGGGGCTTGAACTTCTTAGCGCCATTTGCAACTATCTTGACTACGAAGGACCGGCAATCGTACCGATGAGAGGTATGCGATGGGTCTCCGATCACTCCAAAGGGTGTGTAGCTGACTCATACTAGGGGCGTTAATCTCGCGACAAACGAGCTTTTTGGTCATACAACTGAGCGAAAGGTTGTCACAACACGCTCCACAGCTTGCGCTGGATTTCCTTAGTGAAGTGGCGTTGGGAATGGAAAGGTCAACGGTGCAGCAGAAGATCCATTGTCTCCAGTACATGAGCCCCTGGGTTAGGAACCTGGTCCACTTTGCAGATCCCACGACGAGATTGTTTGACCAGTCTGGTGCACGTCTGAGGGATTGCATCCGGATCTTGATCAACTTGACCTTGCAAGATGAACAGGTTTGCGATCGCTATTAATCACTTGCGTCGGTTCTCATCGAGCACCTTCAGGTCTACGCTATGGTTCAGCAGTATATTTGGTCGGAGATCTGCAAATTGGACTCACCAGTTGTCAACATCGTCCTTGACGAGTTGATGCGCACTGCTGTGGATGGACCGTTCGGCTCCAGAAGGTCCGAGGTCATAACGGATACCGTCGGAACACTGTCATCCATCAACGTTCGTGGGAGGATCCTCTCGAAACTCCGGAAGGTAAGCCACCACATTGGTTCCGCACTCTTCTGCAACTAAGTCCGTTTAGGTGATCGGCAAGACAACTCTCAAACCAACCCTGACACTTGTGGAGAATCCACATTGGAACGAGATCGCTGCCCTGACAAGATTGGCCCTCGTATCGACAAGTCAATGCAAACAAGCTGTCCAGGTGCAGCTCTTCGTGCCCGAGATCGTCCACCTCGTAACCTTGATCTCCTCTACTGGAAGCGTTGGTATCAGGCTTTCTGTCCACGGAATAGTGATGAATATGCTCCAAACGTTAACAGTTGGAAGGAGTGGGGATATCCCGTCGCCCGAGATTCGGATCCTGTTGGATGAGTGCGCTAGCCCAGAGACCCTTCGTTTGTTTGGCCTTGTGCAGTCCACTACCACAGGGGAATACGCCAACTTCGACCCTTCGAACGAGAGGGTTTTCATCAGCTATCAAGAGAGTTTGACTCAGCTTCTGGCTCGTATACTTGAGGGTATAGCCGGGTCCAAGGGTGAGTCGTGGTCATGAATTCTTTTATACGGTGCTGAGCGAATAAAACATTAGGTCTGTTGAATGTCTGGCGTGCACGCTGGATGAGCCTTGTGTCGTCAACTGCCTTCCAGTATTCTCCTGCCGTACAAGCCCGTGCTTTCATCACCCTTGGGACATTGGCGGTATCGGACGTCGACGACGATCTGTTCTACCAAATGATCGTCGCACTCAGGAAGGTGTTATCCGAGACTAAACAATCGGATACGGATATGGGCATGATTTTGAGCATGCTAAGATGCTTCTCCAAGCTCGTTCCCAGCCTGAATGCCGGAAGTCGCTTCTTCCCTCAATTATTTTGGCTTGGTGTCGCACTTTTGGAGACCGGAATCATGGCCCTATTCATCGAGGCTGCGGAGTTGTTGAAGGTCGCATTGGAGAACATGATGGTACAGGGGACGTTCGACGAGCGGGGGGTATCATCTACGCTGTTGCAAGAGCGCACGCCGATGGAGGAAGTTTCTGTCCAACTCGATCACATGCTTTCCCTCTCGTTCGACTCGAATTTCTCCTTCTCCCTGGCTGCCATCCTGTTCAAGGGAATGCGACACCAGAGCCTGAAGGAAGCGGCAGGCGGAGCTCTTCGTTCGTTATTGAGGATTTCAACCCGGTGCAAAGGTGGTGAAGGGGAGATGCCGCCGAACGATACGATCTATCACGATTCCCTGGGTTATTTCCTGGCCTTGATCCCACTCTCTACCACACCGGAAAGGTTCAAGAAACTCCTAGAGGACGCAAATACGAATCCGGAACCGCCCAAGGAACCTACACCCGCCGAGGGGAGAGACCTCCCCCAGATACCCCTTACATTGTTGGGAATTTGCGATCCCACTGCGGCCCTCCTCTCGACTGCGTTCATCAGTTCTGTTCTCACTACCGCGCAAATCGATGATGTCGAAACGGAGATTTTCTACCGCATTTTGTCGGACATTGGTGATAAGTATCCTGATGTCATCGCCCTAGCGTAAGTGCATTCTCCTTTGGCAAAGTTGCGAAGGCTAACCGTGATGTCAATAGTTACGAGAACCTGCACGAGAGGATCAAATACATATTCGCGAACTGCACGCATCCCGACATTATGAACTCGGTTTCCAACCTGTTCAAGATCGCCATGGATCAGGAAAGTGCGCGAAACATTCACATGCGGGGATCATCGTCTACGTTGAGCACAGTAGGCGAGGACGAGAGACGGACTATCGGAGAGCTGGAAGAAATGGGGATGTCTGGATTGGCGTACACCTTCTCGTTCATCCAGCCCTCTGGAGACCGAGGGAACATACTCATGTGGGTTACTCAGTTGGTGGACAAGATGATTGAATGAAGGAGTGAAGCCGGAATGAGGGAGGATGATGGATTTGCTGTGGAACGGATTGGCTCGTTACTTATCGTATCATTTACCATTCTTGGTGTTTTATTGGGATATTGGGGACTAAAAAACAACGGCGTAAACCTAATGGATGACTATCCGTACCACCAGATAATATTATTTCCGTCGTAGAAGGGTGCCAGTAACCGA
>Ga0307513_10002579_pt1 | contig 25047 bp, 24 predicted proteins | sample 15_EM_MG_FD_202174 | JGI IMG/M metagenome (GOLD analysis project Ga0307513, IMG submission 202174) | Populus trichocarpa ectomycorrhiza microbial communities from riparian zone in the Pacific Northwest, United States - 15_EM | ecosystem: Host-associated > Plants > Roots > Unclassified | place...
TATTCCCTTATAGGGTACCTACTACATTATTCACCGGTTCAATGCGTTCGGTGAACCCATATGATATGATACACTGTTTACATTCATTGTATCATATCATATGATACAGTGTAACATGCCTACCTGTTGATTCTTCTTTCTTCACCCTTGCCCGCCATCTCGCCTATGGGTAATCTGGCCCTCTCCAACCCCTTCTTTTGAGCCCTGTGCGTTTACTTAAAAACCTTCATGTTATAAGACTGACTGGAACCGCTTGTTTAGTCGCATTTGCTTCCTGCGCTGCCAGCTCTCCCACCAAAGGCACCATTGGCACGGTCCTACCTATTGGTATCGCTCTCCTCGTGTCGGATGTTCCGGCGGTGGATATGCAGCAGTCCACCTTCAGTCTTCACTTTGTTTCCTCAATCTTGTCTGGTGGAATTCGAAGGAGGTAGTGTAGAACAAATCTATCCGTAATATGCATCCCCATCCTCAATCGTTGTTTTCCCACTTGGAAAATTGATGGAAGATTGAAGTCCTCCCTTCCCCACTGCGCCTCATCTATTTCCAAATCCCGCGCACGTACAACCACCAGACCCCACGGATCGATCACGCTAGTGGCTGCCTCGAGATCAGCTGTTTATTCTGTACTACATTTGCGCATGTGTTCCTAGAGATGTTGATGACACTGGACGTGCTGTCTACGCGGGACCGTGCGACCTTCTCCAAGAGCTCCAAGAATGCGAGAGTTATAAAGAATGGCACAAAGTTGTTGAGTTTGAAATCGAGTGCCATAGACTTTCGAGTTCGTACGCAATTTTTCCCGGAACCATGATAGTAGCCGAACTTCTTGGCAGCGAAATATATGTCGAAGGTGGGTTGATTGGACCGGTTGGTAGTCAATTGGCAGTACTTATCCAAAGTCTCATTACCGAGTCTGCTTCAACACTGATGTAGTGTAGAATATTGGATTTGGCGCCAACCAAAGTTGATGATAAGATCTATGAAAAATTGGCCATTCCCAGGGTGTTTCGGAGCAATCTGGTGAAAGCTTTTAGCGAGGACGGAATATCTATAAAAGGAATCCCCTTGCCATGGCGAAGTTGCTTGTCCCCTGCCGAAGGGGCGGAAATTCCTGTTAGAACCGAACTTTCGCATCACTACCCGCATGAAGCTGTCCTTTTACTCCACACAATCAAAGTCCCTCTCGGTAACAACCCAGCTCTTAATCCACATCAACTAAGATATTTACTGGCAGTTTGCGGTAAATTTGAAGAAAAAATGAACTCAAAAACGAGTTAAAATTGACCGAAAAACGCTACTGCTATCGTTCACCAAGTATGCCAAATATACAGATGAATAACGCATCTGTGATTTACAACTTGAATCATATATACTATCAGACACTTTCTGAATCCGTAGCCACCGTAACGAGCGATTGGCCATTACCATGTTGAAATTGTAAACTTCCGCTCAGGATGGAAGCTTCCATGTCTTCAGCGTTCTTTCGAAGATTAAGGATTAGGCGGTTCATCATTGTAAGCGATATGCTTGAAGAAAAGGTTGAAAGGCAGCCTAGGATCGAAACTGTCAGCGTAATCCAATAGACTGAACCTCGAGTGCTGGAAAAACACTACCTTTAAGGTATGGCTAAATTGTCGGCATCATGACTATTATATAAGTCAATAATAAGCTGTAAGAGATTGGCACATACACCTCCTAGCTAGAATTTCGTCTTCGTTAGCAGCTCCTGATAGGCAACGATTGCAGGAGGTGGCTTACATAGTAGGTGGCAACGTTTGTTGCGTTTGCTACAAGCATCACTCTAAGAATGCAAACAGAATTAACAAATGGTGTGCTCGACACAGATACCTGTACTCTTACCCAGAATACACGGCTCCTGCAACCACCAGTTAGCAAGCCCAACCCTGAACTACAGGGAGTACATACCATCTCGAAGTATTAAACTGACGAAGTTATTATTACCTAACGCCATTCGACTCTTGAACATAGTCAACACGAATATGACGAAATCGTAAACCAGTAATGATTCCCACGCTGCGGCAAGACCTTGATTTAACAGTGAGCGTCATGGAATAGGCTGCAGTGTTTACAGCTTACGGATCCCACTTAGAATAGGAAAGAGGTCAGCCATGGAAAAATTGTTCTCGATAGCTTACGTTTCTCTGTGTACAGCACCTTTGTGAGGTGTCACGCTCCACTACACGACTCCGTTCAGGTAGAAAAGGATGCGAATCGGGGGCAACGTACAGCCACCGTAGCCAGACACCCACAGGCGACAATGACCAGTCCTGCGAGTACAATTTTGCTACAATTGTATAATGCGTATGTTCGAAGTCCAAGGATAACTGATCGTGTTCAGCTCTTCAAATGCATAAACGGGGAATGGGAGCTTACGTGCGACTACGACTTGAATAGCGGTTACCAGCACTTGGTGGTACACCGTGAAGCCCCAGAAGCTAGAGAGTATTCCTCTTAAGCATCATTTCAAGTCGAGCTACCATTTGCTTACCTCTGCATCTCAAGTGAGTCACGCCGTCGTAAAAATGAGCGATGGAAAAACCTTGGTCGTAAATGGATAAAAATTGCAGACAATGACCGTTATATTACCAAAGAATGGCAGATATCGGTTGACATAGAACCAATACTTCCCTCTGGAAGTAGTTTGTTGCCAGATATAGCGAACCTCATCCCCTTAAATGATAGTGTGAGCATCGTATACAAACCCGTAAAAAAAGCCAACCAATTGTCAAGGAGTAATCCCAGTATTGAATGGCTACATGAAAATTTGAGTTACTATCATTATCCGGTTACCCAAAAGGAGTACTCACTCCATCCAACGAGGTATAAAATGTTGTATATAAATCTACAAAATTTGTCAGAAATTGGGCAGAGTCGAAATGAAGGAACCCTACACAGTGTCCTGGGGATCGTATATGCCCATAACGTTGGAGAACAGTCGTGAGATTGGAATCAGTGGGTGCTGGAGTCCATTAAATGAAAAACGGGTATGCCAAAAAGTGAACAAGGAAAGGAATAGTGATAAACATCTACCGCGGAACCTCGTACATGCAAGCCAGATTCGGAACGAATTCGATATGAGCGTCCTTGGCCGACAGTCGTGCGGTCTGGAAAGATTCAAGGCGATGCTGTCGACTCAATTAGGTATTAACACTCGGAAACGCCAATTATTACATACCTTAGACCAAGCAATGCGAAGAAACGTCTACAAGGGCCACTGGTTGTCACTGTAGCTCCAATAAAATATTTGGCAGTTGGAGCGAGACGGTTCGGATACCGAGCCTCGGAGCTCTAAATGTATTTGTACAACGGTACCAAAGCATATCTGTGCGCAGATCAATCGGTACATGTCGATCTCCTGACAACAGACGACTTAAATCCGTCATAGTATGATAGTATAAGTTATTTCTGATCGCAGATTACTCGGTGCATGTCGATCTCCTGATAACAGATGACTTAGAGCCGTCATAGTATCAGTCAGCGTATTAAGGAATAGAAGTTGCCATACAGTGCATAGGTCAAAGTGTTGGTCCGTGAGGGCATCCATAAAGCAGTGACCTGGGCTTGCCGGGTCGAGTGGTAGGAGCACTTCGCGGATTTGATCAAGGCAGGCAAAGACGCACGCAAAGAAGCTGATGACTATCAATTTGCCATGGGTGTCGGTTTGATTCACATCCAACGTTCTAAGAACAACCACGGTTCTATCGAGGCGACAAGCTGCTGCGGGGTTCGCATTCTCAGCACGGTAAGCGATGGTTCTAAGAGCCTGTCATGAAACAAGTGTCTCAGAGACGAAACGAAGAGAGAATCGATGTTCAAGACCTCACAGACTCCAGTAGGCTCAAACTAACTTCGGGAGAAGGAGTCGAGACCAGTGAATAGAAAGAAAAACGAAGCGCGTCCCAAATTACAGAATTTCTCGATAGGGTTGTAGTTCGGTTCGTCATGCAGAACCTCCTCATAGGTTGAACAAGGAGCAGGTGCTGAAGGCACTGGCGCTCCTCCTCGAGCTTCTCAAGCGTATCTTCCAGTCATTGGAGCTCTCTCATTGTTGCGTTGATCCATTTAACCGCTAATATCACAGATAGATCATGATTATAAATACCTACATTTCGCACGCAAAAGCCAAGAGAAGAACGGACCATATGCACTGCCAATTCCCTCTCCCACAGCTCCGCCAACTCCGGAGGGAAGAACTGGAAGTCCTGACTATATCCCTGTTGATGTCGTTAGAACATAAGACGTCGAGAATTGGAGACCAATATTAAACCTACATTGCGATCTGCTTCGGCGCCTTATCCATCTTCGACGGCCCGGCACACAGCGTATCCTTGAAATAATCATCCATCGAATAATTAGACTCGCGTTCACATTTTGATAACGAGAGGGGGTTGAAGTCGAGTATTTTTTCTGGAAAGTAATAAATGTAAATAAGCACATTGGGTGACAACAAGATAGATAGAAAGAAATCGGATACGTACCCCCGCCCTGAGGTCCTCGCCTTCCCACTTTCACAGACGCATCCGATTCGAAGTTGGTTGAAGTCCTCGCGCTTACTATTCAGCCCTATCGTCCTAACGATGAGCTGGGAGTCCGATTTCAGACGTGTATGAAGCCCCTTTGTCCGAGTCCCCTGGTAGTTAGATTGCAGTAACGGAACCACTAGTAAGTATTCTCGTTCTGCATGCGCATCCTCCCTCTCGTATTCTTTGAGCGGACCGTGCAGTATTGTTTGCAGCTCGTGAAAAATAGCTCTCGTGCATAGGTAATGGTAGGCGTCTCTGTGGACGGAGGGATACACCAAGGAGTGTGGTCTGTAGCGCAAATGGAGAGGTGATGTGAACACATCAAAAGGCTGAACATGAAAGCAAATACCGACCTTTCGTAGCGTATTGACGCAGAAAACCTCCAAAATCGTACTGAGCATGCCCAGAACACCACCGTCGTCCTACTCGTGAACGAATCCGATCCCCAGGCTCCATTCCTCGCCTCTCGATAGTCCGTCAAAGTCCAACAACAGTCCACGAATCCTCCTGCCCCACCAAAACCGAAAATCTTCATCCAGGATTTGGATTCTGTAACCATTCGCCAAATGAGGGATAGGCGGATCGGCGTCAATCATGTATGAAGGAACTTCGGGTCACCCAGTCTAATCCAGGATGGTAGGCGCATTACGTCTCTTGGAAATGTCTATCGGCCGGTCTTTAAGCCAAGTACACCGATGCTGGACTCTATTCCGAACATCAGATTCCCGAGATCGTTGATAAGGGCGCAGCTGTTGTGAAGAGAAAAACTGATACTCCAGCGCGATGATGGCGCAGCAGACGGCGGCATTTTGCATTTATGGAATCTTGGAAATGCGAATGCGGGCGAGGGTTGAGATCTTGAGACCTGAGGCCTGAGGTCCAGGGGCGCTATGGTTCCTTGGTGTGAGGAAGTGGTGGAGCGGCAAGTATGGAATATGATTTTCGTGTGTGAATTTTGCGAGTGCGAAGCTGAGATTCGGAAGCGGTGCAAAATGCCACGTGACCTTCCATACATAGTAATTAATAGAATTTTGCACCCGATTTAAATACACTGTGGCGACCGGATTATTTTGCCGGGGAGGAAGGTGACGGCAGGTTGTTAAAATTTTGCCAAAGTCACGCGACCCAACTGTCTGGAACGGCAAAATGTGACTTGGCAAAATTCAAACAACCTGCTGTAACATTTTGCCTCCTCGTCAAAATAATCCGGCCCCGGCAGTGATATTACCTCTTTGCAATTCTTTTCACCCCCACAATCGATTTTTCATCAGTTTTGCCCAAGGAAAAAAAGTCGGCTGTCAGTAGTGTCATTCTCTTTTCCATCATTATGATTCCTCTATGATTCCTTTTAATTCGTCTTCGTTTGATCTAGTCATTTTGTAGTATGACTCGTTTCCTGACTCGAGTAGCCTAGCTACTAGTATGAATAGTGGGCTGTATGTACTTTGACCCCCAGTGAATTTCAGAGTGGTTTATACTACCTCTCTCGTATGCGATACTCTCATCTGTTACATCTCGTATCAGGTGTTACTCGTCGTCACAATGTGCGATAAAAATACCATAGCCTAGGCGACCAAAACATCCTCGGAATTCCCACAGAGCGGGTGATCCTGTTGGGTCCGGCAACGCCAAAGCATTTACAACCTCCTCCTCTCACACCAACTTCACCAACAACGATATCATGTTCTCAGAGTCCATTAATCCCATCATAAATGGAGGGACATTTCATGTTCATAATTATGGGTCTACAATAGGTATGAGTGCCAAGGTCGATGAAGGGAGTAAGTAGCTGATGGTTATCCCGTAGGGGGCTTCGAGCGGCTAGAGAAAGTAGTGGCGTCCAGCGCATTTCACAATTCTGGAGACGAAGTCGATCCACCCAAGTGCCATCCCAATACCCGAACTGCCGTTATCAAAAAAATCATGGATTGGATTCTGGGACTTGGAGCTGACGATCAGGACGCCGTTATCCTCTGGATGTATGGGCCCGCCGGAGCTGGAAAGTCCGCCATCGCGCATGACATCGCGCACCGTTGCGATTTAAAGAAGCTCCTTCTCGCCAGCTTCTTCTTCTCTCGTTCCAACCTCGCACGCAGGAACGCCAAGGTCCTCATCGCTACAATTTCCTACCAGATCGCCATCAACATCCCCGGGACGCGCGAGAAGATTGTCGCTACTATTGAGAAAGACCCTCTCGTCCTCACTCGATCACTTGCAGCCCAAGTAACTGCCCTGATTGTTGAGCCTCTTCGTGAGCCGCTTGAGGCAGGATATTTCGATGCACTGACCTCGCCACGTCTAATTATCATTGATGGTCTCGATGAATGCGACACTCCCGCCGTTCAATGCAACGTCCTTCAAGTGATCTCGCTCCTCTTTCACGATTACCACCTCCCCCTCCTCATCCTCGTCGCCAGCCGACCAGAGAGGCATCTCACCCACTCGTTCACTACTGGGACTCTTCCAAAATTGCATACCACACTAGCATTGGACAACGCCTATAAACCGGATGATGACATACGGCTCTTTCTAACTGATAGTTTTAGGCAGGTTAAAGAGACTCACCCCATGAGACGCTACCTGGACCATTCATGGCCTTCCGTTGAGGTACTCGAGCAACTTGTCGAAAAATCCTCTGGGCAATTCATATACGCATCAACAGTGGTGAAATATGTCTCGTCAATCCGCTATCAACCCGCAGACCGCCTAAACGTTGTACTTGGAATCCGACCCCCCCCTCATGCTCAAGAAATGCCTTTCAGCGAACTCGATGCATTGTATATCTATATTTTCTCTGCTGTGGAAGACACAGAGATGGTACTTCGTATTCTGGGTGTTTACTTTGTCTTACCAGCTTGGCCTTCTTCCGCGGCAATGAAAGTGCCAGATCTTGAACGATTTTTATTTCTGAACGCAGGAGATATTGAGATGCTCTTTGGTGACCTTAGCTCAGTGATCGCCATTTCCGATATTCGCATTCAAGTTCTACATGCATCTCTTCAAGACTTCCTTCTTGATGCAACTCGTTCAAGAGAATTTTATATTGATCTGCCAAATATTCATACCGAATGTATGCAACTTTGCTTCCGCCATAACAAGCAATGTACGTTATCATATTTTACTTCAAAACGAGTTGCTGTATACTCACGTTTAATAGACCCAATCTCCAAGGATCACAGTAATCACATCTCATACGCTGCCCTCAACCTGGTACGGCACTGCCAAAACACCCCACCGTCCGCATCTTCGCAACTGCGCGAAGAAATAATGAACTTTTCCTTTGATCGCCCTGATTCTCGCTTCGCAAACACTGGGCCCGGGATCAGTTTATTTTTATGTGTTCCACGATTTCTGGAATTCATCAGGAAAACGTCCGGTTCGTCTTTGGGCGTCTTTGGCGTCTTTCCAAAGACGTAAAGATGCCAAAGACGCAAAGATGTCACGTCTTTGGAAAGTAGGGTACCTAGTCTCGGAAAGACACCATGCGTCTTTGAAAGATGCAGATCATCTTTCAAAGCCGTGTCTAGGCCTTTCCAAAGAATGTCTTTGTATTGGCTTACATCTTTCTGATCTTCTGTCTTATGTCTTTGGCATCTTTCAGGAATCAGCAGCTCCGTTTTGTCGAAAATAAATGTATTCAGCTTCTAAAACTACTCCTACTTTTTATCTGATATCACTACGTAGTTCTCCTAAGCTCCAGCCTCCTCCATATCAAAGGCGGTGCTCGCCCGAGACAATAACAGCTTGCTACGCTCCCGCCTATCGCCCTTGCTCAAGATCTCCCACACTACCACCAGAATGCCCTCCCATTGGCGATCTTCGAACGCCTCGATGGTAGGTACGCATTGTGTTGCTTGGTCATTGTTGATATACTTGGTGCGTCCGTCGTTTCCTGTTACCTTCGTGATTTTGTCGCTATAATTATCCTGTCCAAAGAGACGAAGCCTTGACAAACACGCCAGTGGTCCAGGGCTCGAATGTGTGTTTAACCTAGGAAGCATTTAATTAGAGTTGGAACGAAAAGAACGGTTGAAATAGTACCGCCCGTATCGCAAGGATGAATGCACTGACGGGCTTGACCTCCAACTTATTGACAATGCTCAGGTTGAGGCCGTGTCGAGATTGACTCCGGTTCCTTGTAGACGCTATCGGGTAGTGGTTTTCCCGCCCTTGACAGAATGATAGCGATCACAGCAGAGGAAGAAAAGAAACTCAAACACACCTGCAGTAATCGCAGGTACACGGCTTCAATCCCGTCCCATGATGGTCGCATCCGTATTTTATGCTCGCATCGGTGCCACGGCAGGTCCATCTGAACCCTTGCAGGCAGTGTTTGTAAGACCGCGCTTCGTCGCCTCCGTATTCCACTTCAAACTTCTGCTTGAGGTCGCCCGATTCCTCCGCAAAACAGGCACCCCACCCTAATCGCGGGGTGTTCCTCACCATTGTCTGGCACCACCGATGTGTTCATATACGAAAGCCTGAATTCCCTAGAAAAGGGACTTATAAAATATAAGTATATACATGCTTTAGATTCCCTGAACAAAACGCACTGTGAACCAACCAAACCTGTAAACCAGGGTGGTCAGTAAATGACAAGGGTCAAACAACAAAATAGACCTGTTGCCGAGTCTCCAAGACTTTGGGCCCCACTTTCAGGTATCAAGTTGGTGTTACTAATAATATCATAAGGCAAGTACTGGAAAAAGAGGAGACTTACGCAACTCGTCGTGGTGGTGAGGTGAAAGAAAGTTCAACGTTTAATTTCCATGTTGGGAATTCAACTTCATCACATGACATCGGAGTTTCAATGGACTTCGAGAGAATCGACTTGACCTTCCTTGCTCACGCATCCTTGATCGCGACCGCCAACGACTGCCACCAGCATGACAACGATAGTGCCAACCTAACGATATGCTGACAAGCTAACGGCCCGGGTGTAGCAAGCCAGTTTGAGGATGGACGTATAGACTGTGATTCCTGCCTCCCCCCGACTCCCTCTTCGCCGTGATTTGAGGGTTGCCACCCATATGCTTTGAGGTAGGATGAGGTTGACATATTGGGGTCACCCACTTTTCTTTCCTTCCCTCGTTCTTATTCGTATAGTGCCAGTGTATATGTAGTAGTATGCAAAAGAATACATTTTTGATTTAGTCTCAAATTCTTCTAAGGCTCCGGTTCCATGGGATCTCGGTGAAATCCATGGCGTTGACTTTTTTTTGTCTACCTAAGCTACTGATATAAATGTTACAAAGACACGAAAGATGAAATCCTTCACAAAGACACAGCAGGGTTCAGAAAGATGTCAGAGATAAAAATTCAAAGCTGAAGACGCCTTTCCAAAGCCAAAGACACTCAAAGACAGATTTCCCAAAGCCAAAGTCACTAAAGACACCTTCCTGGAGACAAAGACACCGAAGACAAATGGGACGTTTTCCTGATGTTCATCAAGACCCTCGTATGTCCTAGATTATTTCCTCGCTTGATCCATTATATTGAACCCGTGCAACAGCCTTTTGATGATGTCGATCAAATTTACAATCAAAAGCTCGAAGAGGTTCTCAACTTCTTCACGTCTAAACTCCAGTTGTATTATTCAAGCTCCCGATTAACCTTTCTCCTTACTTTATTGGATATCCCACCCAACCATTTGCGTCAGGATCCAACTTTCTGGCTAGATATCCCTTTCCTAGTACTGCCTTCAAGACTGAAAATGATGGATAGTGATGCCCTCAGCCTCGGTCCCTTTTCTCGCTTTCCAGCAGTAGAGTGGAGCATCTTTCGAGAATTCCTGGACTCGAGCCATCCACTGGCGTTGGATGGACAAAGATATGCCACCGCCGCTTCAGCCTGCCTCAAAATCATGTTCATACATGATCAAGCGCCGCACTCCCGGCGCACTCCGAGGGTAGTTCAACGTTCCCAGCGACACCGCACAGATCTCAAACCAAAAGCATTGTGGCATCAGAGTGCTATTTTCCTCTCGCATCTCCAGCGCTACTTTTCCCGCCGGGTGGATCAAAAAAATTCTCGAGCTTTCCCGGAGTTTCAAGGCAAGATACAAGCTCAGCACGTTCGCTCAGAACACTTTATATTCCTTCTGGAAAAATCGGCATACTCTGACAACCTTCTCAACTTCGCTCGTCGTAGGGTGTTCAGGTTCGAATATCTACGTCGAAAGCATCCAATATACATGAAGAAGGCCATTTTCGCTCTTGCGAAATATATTCGCCGAGTCACAGGGGAAACGGCCGAAGTCGGGGCTTGCAAGTCAATTTGGGGGCGCAAGAGGTGGTTTACTGCGCAAGAGGTTTCCCCTTTCTATCCTACACACGCATGGCCTATGATCGTGTAGTCATTCATTTATTGGACTCATTTGCTTTAGTCCTAGTTTCTATGAAATCATTTGAGCCTTTTCGGAAAAGCAAACCTTTTTTTGTTTCCGCGCGGGGCATCATGTGATATTTTCCCCACGACTTATATGGTAGTATCCCATTTGGGGCGCATCCATCGTATGTACGAATTTCGGTGGCAAACCTATACATTTGTGAGGTAATTACGTTTCAATGGACTGATAGGTCAAGTACTACGCCTTCCACAAAAAGTAGAAACAAGAATATATCAATATTTGGGTTCAAGCGTGCAGGAATGGCGAATTTGTGACCGCATGCCCGCGAAACCTCGTAGGTCCATCGAAAAACAACGCGCGAAGGAGGGAAATAAGTTTCTAACGTTCAAATAATATATATTATAGCTGAATGTGGCTTGTCCCCCATGATTTGTGGGCGGCAAGGAGCTACGGGAGCTGAGACGCCTGTGCGGACACCCGCCTTGGCATGAGACCTTCACGTGATGGCTCGCGCGAGAAAAAAAAAAAAAGGTTCGGACAACCTTTTCCGAAAAGGCTGTAAATTCATTGAATTATTCCTGTAGGGATTCGATGTGAGTTGGACCGAAAAACAGACAATAAAGACGCTGACGATCCCGAAATTTAATGACCCTTCCAACACTTCGAACACACCATCCCTCATGTTGGCCCTGGAAATTGGGGTTCACGTCTACTTGGCTAAGATAACCAGGACGATGAGGTGATCCACGCTTAATTAGTCGAGGTCCTGCGAATCCGAGTCGCATCGGCTCCGAAGTCTCTCCTATCACGCAGCGAGGTACAAGACACAATTGTTTTTTGCCCTTCGCCCCCATCTAAAATATTTAACTCATCGATCCTCTCCACATCTAGCACCAGGGTAAGTGTCGAATTGCCGGTTACGTACATCATGTGTAGTGCATCGCACCGAACACAAAGACTCCTCATCATTGGAGTGGCAAATCAAGGAGAGGAGTACAGCAGGAGTCCAACCAAAGTCAGCCGACAGAGAATATTCTCCTCTCTCAACATCACTGACCGCACGAACGCTCCACTCTCCTAGTCGGTAAGTACTCCCCTCCCTTCCTCATCGTTCCATCCGCCCAAGTCGTGTCCCAGTTTTCAGCTCAGGCTGAGAAATGGTGAGATCAACGTATTGATCGTTGTTCGGCCATTGTAATAGCAGCCGCCTTCCTTTTGTGCAGTTTGAATGGTCAGTACCCGCTGATCTCGAGAAAACGAAAGTAACATCAACCTCGTTGCACCCAGACTCGCTGCTATTCGTAACGCCATCCAACATGCGAAAATCATCATCTCCTATCCTGAACGTTCAACTCACCGCCTTTTTTCCTATGACCCAGTTCTCGTTTAATTTCACTGCTCCGTCCATATTATGCGGCCGATAGGAATTTTTTTGAATTGTAGGTCACATGCATCCTCGTCGCGTCTTGCCCCATCGTCAGAGTGATCTGGGATGCGTGGGGTCATTGGTGGGTTCTGGGTGGTATAAGCGAGGGAAGGTACAGACGTTTTTTTTCCTGTTCGAGTGTGTCTTGTCACTGGATATTTTTCCTGATCGTTGTATGGAAAGAAGGGCCAGGTGTAGGATCCGCGGCAGTGTCGTTCTAATTTTCACTCATCAACGGGATATGGGGTCTGCGCAGCACCCGGTTGAACTTGGGCGTATGTGAGCAGGGATGGAGATAGCACGAACCAGGTACGCACCATTTCACTTCGGTTCCCAGATGCCGTCGTACTACACAACTAACGACATTGATACGGCGGAGGTTCCAGGTGAAGTATCTAATGTATTCGCAGGTAGGTGGAACTCGAAGGGGTGAGAGAGTCAAGAGAGTGAGCATGTCTGTTCGAGTTAGTCATCGTTGCTGTACCATAGCAATCAAATCAACAATCTCTCCTTCCAACCTTCCCATACGCAGTTGACGAGAGCCCAAATGCACAACTCGAGAGAACCACATCAGCAAACCCTGATTTCTCTATGGAGTGCTCCATAGTGTTCTATCGTTAGACACCCTGTTATAAACAGGGGTACCTTCGCTATGGCGCTATTACATGCTATATAACGCTTCATAACACTCAACACGAGGGACACAGTCCGAGGAGGGACGACGCGCGGACTCGGGCATCGGGACGATAATTGGAAATAAAGAGATACCAAAAAAGGAATGTGATCGTTACAGTTTGTGTGGAGTCAGAAGATTATCATGGAGCTGGTGGTCAGGGTGAAGGCGTGAGTCAAGGATCGATAAGAGTATATGTATGGAATCTTCCGGCCAAATCTAGGGAGCCATGGCAATTCTTCGGAGTGGGATAAGCGTCTTAGCATCCCCATGTGGAGTGCATACTTGAATATAAGTAATTTGAGAATTGTACGAAATGTAGCCCTAACCAAAGTGCAGGTAATTATGAGGGGACGGCATTTCCACGACAAGCATACGAAATCCAGCTGTTACACGCGGAAGCGAAATCTTGAGAAGAATCCATTGAAAAAAACAATAGAGAAAACGATCCACAAACACCACAAACGAGAAGTGGGGCAACGAAAATACCTAGAATATGATGGCAGTCCAGGTAACAGTCCATCGTTTAAAAGACACCAGCGGTAATGGGGACAAATGTACACCATTGCATCCTGATTTTCTTCGAGATATAAGAATAAGAATAACCGTGACCTGGTCCTCTCGCCCTAACACCAAAGGTACTATCAATGGTATTTAAATTCAGCGGGCTTCCTTCGCCATTGCCGGCGGCGAGCGCCGAGCATCACACATTACGAATGGTATAAACTGTATACAATTCAATGAAAGCTTTTAAATAATTGTTGCCCATACAAAGCATGCATGGGGCAACAGAATGGGGGCAGTGTGGGAGGCGTGACTGATATAATAAGCCAGCCGTGCGAGTGGGCGCATTGGAGAGTGCACAGGTTCTCCGGCCTCTATGTTCTGCTCCACTTTCATTCAGTTTGATGTGGAAATACGGAACGTCCTCGCAGCTTCGTCCAATTCGCCACTCCGCCCTTCCTCAACAGAAAGTCTGAGATTTGGAAAATCCGAACGTCCGGCTGTCCGACAGTCCGCCGCGTCCGCGCGTCCGGCGTTTCCAGACATCACGCTTCGCGTCCCTGGCGTGTTCATTGAGAATACTATACCGTACAATAATTATGGCTGTTGTGACCAGTGCACGTCATATAAGTTCGTGTTGGCACCACCACGCCTCTGTCCGTCACCACGCCACTTATTTCCCCCCGCCAAGACACCACCCCGCCGGAAGTGCATCGCCTATAGGGTCGATTTTGTACTTCGTTTTTTTGTACTTAATAATGATAATACTTGGTTGCTTGAGAGGGAAGTCTCCCTGCATTTTCGTTCTGGGTGTCTGCACTACTACCCCCTCATCCCATTGTAATTAAATAAATTCGATTAATGTCCTGCTGACCCCGCCCTGTTCTTAGGTAAGTAATTTCGTGTGGTCCCACACAGCGGCGTATTAATGGTGGATTCAAACGCGTCCTGTGACGTGATGACTTCTTGCCATGTTTAGTAACTCGGACGTTTGGACTGTCCGGACATTCGGACGTTCGGATTTCCCATAACTCAGATGGCCTCTTCCTCAAACCGCCCAAATGCCGAAATTTCAAATCCGAGGCTTTCACGAAATCTGAGATGCACCCAATACAATCTACTCTTGGGGTGGCTTGATCGAACCTAGGCTCAAAGTCATAAATACCGTGCACACTCCAATACTACCAACACTTCCTCGACTCCTCGACTACCGAGCGAGAAGTATGAAGGCCCTGGCATTCTTCATTCTTACTCTTATCACAGTTGCAACTACCCTCCCACTCCCCGGGCCAAGTTACATCAGCTACCCTACCCTTTCGGGTGATAATAACAGCAAGAACGGGGGGGAAGGCCAAGCCAACCCATATGGTCGAGGCTGCTCGCACATTGAACGTTGCAGAAGTTAACTAGTACTCGGTGGTAGGTATTTCCGATCGCGCGAGTCTTAAGAGGATGGCCTCAATCATTTTAGGTGCCTTTAAAATGCCGGACAATTACCTGATTCCTGCAATCCGCCGTGCCACTTATTATCGCCCCAATATAAATGTCGGGATGAAAAAAGCGACGAACAGAAAAATAAACAGAACGAAATGCATGTACTACTTAGGAAGCTTGTAGATTTCTTGCATTCCGTTTCCACCTATCTCTATTTCTCTCGTTATGGAGCCTCAATATCGATGACCGCCTCCGTTCGGCTCAGTTTTTTTTTCGGTCCCTAGCTCTATTGATCTATCACCAGCCCCTCGAGTGATAAAATAGTATAAGCATGCCACCCCCGATTGACAAAAGAGTGCCATCTTTCTGGTCACCGAATGGATCCGAGTCTAATATTAATCTTGACCGTTGCGATTTAACCAGCCAGACGTGATTCTCATTGATCCGTAGATTATGGTAGTAGACTAAACCTGTTATGATAAATGGATGCTTTAGCAAGAGTTGGATAGCCATTTTTACCTTTGTGTAATCCGGTCAACATTTAGCTTTACCTGTGCGGATTAGATCTTAAATTTCTCCCATCAAGAAAGAGAAAATTATTGGCGACGGTGGCTTAGTCTAGCCAGAGTCGGATGTACTTCCGAGCCATTGCTTACGGGATTGAGCTGTAACTCAGTATACGTCAGTTAATACCGGGTCTGTGGTATCGCACCTTGATAATGAATGAGAACCAGTTCTAACTTAATGCCGTAATGGCGAGAAGGGACTTTCCTGCTCTATCCTTGATGGTAAACGCAAGGAGAACGTCCAACGCGGCTAAGTACGACTTACGGTGAGTTTTAATTCAACCTTCTATTGAGAATGGGTGCTAACTGGTTACTCATTCCTCCTCAACTCGCCACCCATCAGGCCAAACGCCAGTGAATGAATGATGACTCAAAGACTTCCTGATGGGTTCGGCGCGAGTCCCCAACTTTTAGTGGGAGCCACCGCAATCACGTACAAAGAGGGAAGGGAGAATGATGACGATGGCTATGAGCTTTGTAGCATGGCTAGAAAGTGAGATGGCCAGGGCTCCATCAGTGGGGCCCAGAGCGGCGACGATGAGAGAGTGGATGAGGTTAGAAAGAATATGTTGGTGAGTTAAATCTCCTTCGTCGAAAATTAACTGATACTTACTGATATCCTCCACTTCCATCCACTGCGGTGAGAACGACGACAAGGGCTACGAGAAATGTGGTGCAACTATCATGTATCGAAGGAAGGTTCTTACTAGTATCGAAGTCCTTCACCTTCCTCAGGCTGTAATAGGTACGTCAGCAGACACTCATATTATCGTCTACAGGAAATAACTAATTTAGACGGATTCACGAGCATGACATGTGTGCTGCAGTTTTTGCGAGTGCCGGTAACAGCAAACGGTGAACGAAGGGTGAATGAACGATTGCGGATACAGCCAACGCAGGTAGAGCTTCCAATGCAGCTACGAGTTACGGCGAGTTCTTATTCACACTTATATCAACAGCTGGTACTTACTGATTACCGGTACCAGGAATGAATGTTGAACAGCAACCCAAAAGAATTGCGTACAACTGGTGGCACACGCACTTCGTCAGGTGTGTACACTACTGTATGATGACGAGCGAACAGTTACCTTGATTCACCATCCAGAAGAATCACTCAATGACTTCCGCATCTAACAAAAGTCTCCCAATGACCTATGGTGATCGAAATCGGCTAGCTTCCAAGACGAAGGGTTGGCTACGGTTCATCAACACGATGGGGATTATCATGTCCAGGTGACAACATGTACGACGAGGGGGGTGGAATGGCAGTGATGACAACGAGAGCTACGAGAAACATAGTGAGTCCAGAATTATCAACCGGATTGAGAGCGGGTACTTACCAATATCCACTTTCCTCTTGTTAGGCCCATTCCACCCTTTCCTATCGAATCGAGCGGGCTGTTACAGGTACGTTAGCACACAATTTCTCACCGTTGATTGGCTATAACTATCTTCCTAAGTTTATATAAGTTCGTGGATATGACACATGGAGCTTTGGCAAGCGCTGATAACAGCAAATGACGAACGAGGGGGCAAACAAAGTGACATGAATAAGAGGACGTTATCGAGGACGGGGTTTATGATAGATATGATTATGATACCGTGAGTCCGCCCCCATCGACTCAATACTAGATATTAGGAACACAAATTGAAGGAGAACCTGGAGAAGGGATAATATTTCTTATCGCCAATGTCAAGGGTTCAGATGGGTGTGAGAATCAAGGATTGGATGCAGGTGAAGGACTACGAATCAGGAGGGGAAAGATACATATAAATCGAGAAAAACTTACTACCTGTGTTTCCCCCTTAACTCAACGTTGGCTAAGAACGAGTTACAACGACCGGCTTTGACCTGACCCTGCTCCATATGAAAACTTGCACCACCCGACGAAGACTTATCGCCGAGGATCGGGTTCGCAGTGCTTGTTCTCCTGCAGGTGAGCCCGTTTTATGATGGGCGAAGTGAGCTGTGGGGTTGGGAAGTGAGAAGGAGAGGAAAGGCGGTAGTGGCCATGCTTACCTCACAGGTTGTGGTTCCATGGTTGTTGAGCAGGGTTGGGGTTGGGGTGGTTGTAACCATAGTGGTCCAGCCTCCATTGCACTATCTCCCTCTAGCACCTGCGGCAACGGGTGCGGCGAATGCTGCCTCAACCTTGCCGAATCTGTTCTTGACCGAAACGAATCCTCCCCTATTGAACGTGTCGAATCCACGCGCGTTCTGCTACCACTCGAATCGATACCCGGCCGCGATTCTGGTACTGGTGGGGTTGGCACAACCCCAGACGCCGCGTTGACAAAGAACCGGGAAGACATCGACATTTCGCTCGTCATTGAGAACCTCGAATACCGATAATTGTCGTGGATATCCGATGCACTTTCCCAGGATCCTGTCGACTCTGCGGATGGAGCCAACGATGGACGACGTTCGCGTTTGTCGGTACCGATGAACGAAGGTGAAATGGGGGAGTTGGAGAGAGGAGGGCGTGGGAGGCGGATGATTGAGGCGATGCGGTGAATGGAATGGGGGAAGGCTTCCCAGCCTCGAGTGTCGTTCGTTGCTGGTTAGTATCCTCGTGCTTGTCGTCCTCGGACCGCATCATCTTCATCCCTGCCTACGCTTGATTTCGAATACCTGAGCCGCCGCCGAATATCGTCTTCCTCGTCTTCATCTTCGTCTGAAGAATCCATCCCATTCGCGAGATCTTGTAGTAGAGAAAGGCCGATCCCGACTTGAGCGTCAGTCAATGAACGCCAATCATACGAGGACAACGAGGATGATGCGAAGGAGCGAGAGGTGTTTGGAGTTGCGAGTGAAGGAGCCGGAGGACTGGTGTGGGTGGCATTCACGCTCTGTGGCGAGTTGTTCATGGAAGATGGATATCACGAAGAGGAGGACGCGAGTGTCGATGACAAGGGAGGAGGAGAATAAGGCGAGATCTGCGATATGCCCGCGGGAGGCGAGGTGGGTATCCGCTTATCGATCCTGAGTGGCGAAGTATTCGATTCAGGAAAAAACCTTTTCGCTTCAGGGCCAAGTTAGAGCGGTGCTGGCGCGTTCGAGATGTATTTGTGGGCTGGGAGGACTGTGTCGGTCTAGCTCGAATTATCGGGCGGCGAGGAGGGTCTGACAGAATCTGAGACAGTCGAGGTGGACGAATAGCTCATCGGCGGCGGATTCATCGAGCTTAACCCAAATCCTCCGCGTTCTTCTTCCGAGTCATGGGCCTTTGTTGCAGATGGAGACGACGAAAAGGAGGGGACGACCGAATGTGAAAGAGGCAAGGTCAGGCGATGCGGAGGGGAATATGGCAGGTGGGGTCCGGACCCACGTCTCTTGAGAGTATGAGAGGGGATAAGGATGAGGATGCCCTCAGTGAGGACGACGACTGCATCGGTTCTTGGCTCTCGCAAGGCTGTGGCTGGACTGGGAGGTTCGGTGCTGGATGGCGTCGGGGACTTTCCATCACATTTGGCGCTGACAGCAGAAACGGAAGAAGCACCGAACGATGCACGTTTGGTCACAACAGGTTTTTTGAGGCGACCGAGAAACTTGACGTCCAAACCGGAAAATCGACCGACGCCTTCGCAGTAGCCCGGTGCAAGATAGGGTTGGAAAAAAGCTCTCGAAGCAACATCAATGGGGACACATACAGGCAACAAGTTCTCGAGGTCGGGTATTTGGAGAAGAACAGCGATTTCATCATCCTGTACCAAATATGAAGCAAAAGAAGTATCAAGATCAAGACCGCAACGCACCTTTAGAAACATCAAATCATCTGAGCTCTCGGCCGCGCAATTACACTGGGCCACACACTTCCCAATCTCACCCTTGGCCGCAAACTGGGTCTATCGTGCCAAATCCACCGGTTCGAGCCCCATTGCCAATCGTCGCCGCTCAAGTTGAAATTAAAGTTGGATTTCGGTGAATATCTATGGAAAGAATAGACAGTTAGCGATAACCTGCAACATATCAACTAAAGTGAAGAAAACCTGGACGGACCGAAGGTGTGGGTATCCGCCACTGAACTGTGGAAACCATCACGCTCTCAAAAGCTCTGCCAAACAATCCTATGCCAGTTGATGGATGATAAGAGGACCCTGAACACCGCCTCAAAAGCTCCATTAAATGGTCAAAATTAAAATATATATTCCTCAACTACCGTGGGTCGTTGCAAGAAGCAAAGAAATAATTTTGGGCTACTGAATATACATAATATATTCATTCTACGTTGTTTTTAGTGGGCTAGCTGTACCCGTGCAGTTTGTGCATCGTTGGATGCGGCATTGCGACTATAAGTCACATGACCCATTCCTTGAACTTCAACTTGAATTTGTCCAGCTTCCTCTCGCCACTCTTGAAGGGGCGTTATGTCTTTTTGGCATATAGAATTTCAAGATCGTTGTCCCCGCCCCCTAATAATGATGTAGGGGGTCCTACTTGGTAATTACTAGTTCGGCTTTGTAGCGGTGTATTTGTGCGTGGCGTTTTAGGCTCAATCAAATCTCCTCCAGGTGGATGATGATCTAGGTACGAGACTACGTGGCGCTTCCCAACCTGCATCTCATTTGAACAACCCCAATGTGCAAAGCCCTTTTCCTGCTGTAAGCTCCTTCAGGAGCATGGCCGCCGCGGACTTGAGTTGTTGAGACGAATGTCCCCCGGGGACTTGATGAATCTCGACGAGCTCAGTCAGACGGAAAAAAAGCTGCGCACGTGTGGGGTTTGCGAAGAGCGTAAGAACGGGTTTTGCTAGCCAGGCTTCTCAGGGCACAAGACAATTTTCACGTTCGTGAAATCTGCAATACCTTATGTGCCGCCCCCCCAACTTACCAACGCTTTTCATGCAGGTTTCGTGTTACCATTTTTTCTACTGCCATTGGCGTGACGGAATAGGAAGTACGGCGAGCAAAACGAACCTACGGTACGGCGGTTTCTTTTTTCACTTTCCCTAGTCTTAACTTATTTTCTAGCTTACGCAGCCCTCTCACATGCAAGCGGCCACACGTGCTATTTGTTTTCGTCACTTTTGCATCCAATAACAACCGCCCCCTCTCGTTCTTCTACACTCCTGAATTACCTACCCCCACTCAACAAACCGTACGCCGAGACTTGCTCGCTAACCGCGAGTGCAGTTGTTCCCCCAGATATGCACACTGTACCGACGTACCCCCTGCTTGCGACGACATCGCGTCTGCCGTCATCATACAGGCTGGTTCCACACTGTCCAAGGCCATTGCCGCAGCTCCTGCTATCATGACCGTCACCGTTTCCGCGATTCAAACCCTTAACCACCCTCGCATTTCCACCGTTGATGCTCCTGGAGTCCCCGATGCTCCTTGAGTCCTGGACATCAGTGATTTAGTTCTTCGGAGAGGGAACGAGCGAGAAGGCGTATTTCGTTCAGGCTCTCATTCCGAAGGCCAAGCCTACCCTAAAACTATTCCCCAAGGCCGAGAGGAGCGAGTGCATCCTTGGCTTCTTGGTCGTGGAGCACGATTGGATGGAGAAGTTGTCGGATTTACCTCGGTTCGTAAACTTATGGAAATCGAGGCGTGATTCCGCCGATGAGCCCTGTAGGTTGTCTTTTCATTGTCATCGAGTTATACTTAGAGATGAATTCTAGATGTGCATACGATCGTCATCTCAGCCACAACTTCTATGTTGCAAGATATAACCGCGATGTTTGGCGCGGGAGTTACTCGGAAGTTCACGGTGCGTTTACCATCCCTTAGAATTTAAGCACGCGACTTATCCATTTATTTTAGACGTCACTATTACTGTGGGATTTAATCAGACTGGAGGAGGCCAACGTATTTTCCGTTCCCAACACCGCCCATACATATTCGTCACTGTCCACCCATATTCATCACCGTCCATACATATTCATCACCGCACATACACATTCCTCGTCGACCGCCCTTGTTTACAGTTCCCACCCGCGTCCGACTTCTGGATTTGCGCCGTTGCCACCATCGCCGCCCGTACACAAAGAACGAGAGGCGGCGGTTAAGAAAAAAGAGCCGACCGCGTCCAGAGGGAATGATGGGGTTGGTCGGCATGGCCAGCCAACATTCGTTCTTGGACGGCGAGGGACCACCGAAGAATAGAAGATCAGCGACGCCCACGTCGGATGTGTCTTCCACAGATGACTGTCGTTGCCATCGCCGTGTCCCGGAACCGATGCCGCCATTACCTGCCCAACCTTTAGTCTTGGCGATGCCTTCTTTTCCGGTGACAACGGCCTCGGGCTCTATAAAGACGACTACGCCCACGAATACTGGCGCGACGCTTTTCAGTCGCATCGGGAGTGTCAAAAAGTGGGGCGTGAGGAAGCAGAAGGGAACTAGTTCAATGCCCTCGGTAGGTTTCTTTTTGTTTTGCATTTATTTCGACTTGTTTTCTAACCTATCGTTCTAGCATCCAAATCCCAATCGTACGACAACCCTAACCATATGCCGCGTCCAAAAACCTCTGTGTCATCTTGTACGCGCGAACCTTCAGCGTCATCATCTTATCCCTACATTTCAAGCTGGAACCACTCAGCGCAGGCGTACCATTGGTTTTTTCGAGCTTCTAGCAGCGCTGGCAGTCCAGGCACTTCTTCCTCGCGTCCAGGATCAAGTGGACAGGATATCATCAGTCCTAAGCAAAGGAGAAGCACGGGTCGCAGTCGAACGTGCGAACAAGGTGGAGATCAAGATGCTGGAGATGCCTGCGCTAGATCGTCTTCTTCGAGACGGCCTCCGGGAGCGGCAGGACACGGTGGCGGAGATTGGAATGCTAGTCGGACGAGCCTCAGGCATGCAGTTGGGTTGCAGCGTGAGAGCATCTTGGAGCGCTCGCCGGCTCCACCCCGTCCGTCTTCTCTTCCTTTGATGCAGGGGTTTTCGGCCCGTAAAATGCGGATGTTGCACTCGGGAAGACGCCCTTCATTTAGTGGCGCGAACACACACGCGGCGGAGAGGGCTGCGCAAATTCCGTTGACGCCTAGTAAACTTGTCAAGAGGCAGAGTTTGGGGTTTGTAAGGTTGGAATTTGGTGGAGGCGGCGCGCAAGCGACGGAGGAAAAGCAACCAGTAGGAAAATACCCTAACAATATTAATTACCACGTTGGACCCCTGTTTTGCTATGAATATGATTAGGTACGCGCTAGCTATTCTATCTTGTCATCGCTTTTATCATTCTTGTTCTTTAGTTGGAGAAGGGGGGCAGTGACGCAAGAGGTGATGACCTCTATGCTATCCGTGGTCAACTCGCAACTTGGCTCAATGACTGGCACCGACGCCGATGCCCCTTCTTGACCCCGAGGATCGAGCCAATCGAGGTATTCAACATGATCTATGTGGGTTCCTGCTTTGCCCAATCGAGTTTGATTGGAAGAACGAAAGGTATATTTCTCACTCTACCTTATAAGTTCACCGTGATAATTATTTTCAGTGTCCGTGCAAAGCTTTGCGCATGTGAACCTGGCTTCGATATAACCAGCAGCTTCTTCATTCGCGTTCTGTACAAATCATTTAAAGGCACTACGGATGACTACGAGCTGGGTTTCCTCCAAAGCTCACTCTTAGTGAAGGTTCGTCACATCCTATTACTCCTTATGTCCCTCTCTAATCCAATTCAAGTTTACAAACATATCTTCACATCACCAACGTCCGCGAAGGATGGCAGCATCACGCTCTCGGATGTGGAGAATGACCTCCCTGCGCCGTGATCTCGCAAGGTTACGAAATCAAAGAAAGCGGGCAAGGTTTCATCTCGTTCGATTGCATATGCAGCGATCCAGGTATTTATTTTCACGGCGAAACAATGGCCTTCTTTTAATAGAACTCGTTTGGCTTCTCTTCAACTTGTGGGACACCACCTCTTGGTGCCCAGCTCATGCCGGATTCGATTTCCATGCCTGCTATTGCTTCATCATTGATTTCTTTGGTGCCCCCGGTGGTCCAAATGCGAAGGAACGTGCTCGAGTGCTCTTGGAGTGGTGGAATACGTTCGTCTTTTCTCTTCTCACCTCATGTCCACCCCTGACTCGCGTTTCTTTAGGCAAGTATTTCCGAATAGTGGAGCTCATGTCCACCCATCGAAATTGACTTCTTACAGAGCCCTGGAGGCCCAGCGAGCCGCACGAGAGGGATGAGGGATGCTACATCATGTACATGACATGTCTACTTTACCCCAATATATCCTGTTTTTTTCTGTTATCATTTTCGAGTTCTGGTCAACTGTCAATACCTGTTTGTGAAATGCTTGAAATGAAAAGGCATGATTTTCATCAGTGACAACTGCAGAAAAAAATTCCATGGGATTGAAATTTCACAAGGAACTCGCATGAATGTTGAAATGAAGCTCCCACATTGCAACTCCTCACGAGGCATTTAAAACATCGTACCGAATGGTAATACCATTTCAGCTCGCAATAGATGGTGAACGGGATACAAAATTGTGGATTGATTGTAGGATGCGATGGTGAATCGTGAGTCTGACGATGCCTTATGATCACAGATATAGCGTTGTGATTTGAGTCATTTGACTCGCGATATTGTGGTGCTATGGTGACGAGTGTTGTTAATCGCGATCAATTGTGGTACTTTTAAACCATTGCCATAATCTCCCTGATTTGCTGATGTAAACTTTTCCTCGCGATATCGGTGGGCCTTTTGGTTTCCAACAAAACCCTGGCAGAGGAACACGAGTTCGACCAAATGGCGCCAGCTCGCCTACCCCATATTCTTCATCACCAAATTTTCTTGGAGAATCCGCCCTTTCGCTTAATTTAGAGGGCACCTTTTCGTGCAGGTTCTCCATTGGTTCTCCATCCACGACGCTGGCACCTGTTGGCCCGACAACCCTTCTTCGGATCAGAACTTCCATCAACCGCGCTCTTTTTCCAATCAACTCGAATATCTCTACACCGGCAAATCTGGGATACGGCCTTTTTTGGTCCTGCCGATTAATCACCCTCTCAAAACGTGAGAGGGCTTACAACAAGGTCCGCATTTCAGACAAGACCATCCGCGGTCTTGGTATTAAATGACTGCCGGGTCCTATTCTGCCTTGGGCCCACGTATGAGCTTGTTCCTTACCATGATGTGTCGACTCGGGAGTTTTCTGATATTCATCTCTAGGCGGCGCTAGGTTGGTGCTAGGCGATGATATTCATTCTAGGGCTCCGTGTGCGGATCACACTATTCTTAGCCCAACAAGCTCGTTTAAATGTAACCATGGGTTTTTTCCATTTCTCATCCAACATTCGCACCTCTGGTGTCCAGCAATAGCCTGAAGAATGAGGAATTCATCCATTGTGCCGTTGGTGTGGGTGGCCTCTGGCGGTACGTGTGTTGTTTGGTGTTCTCCGCTTCCTTGTTAATTTTTTCATTATTTCCCATCTAGTTTCTGCCCTCGTTCCAAGCGATGCTTTTAATGCCCTTCTTCCACGACAAACCACTGCTGTGGGTCCCTAAATATCTGCATTGTGCTCGATGAAGCAAAAAATCTAATTCATAAATCAGTGCACATCTATCTGTGCCCCTTTCATATCGACCAC
>Ga0307513_10002580_pt1 | contig 25038 bp, 25 predicted proteins | sample 15_EM_MG_FD_202174 | JGI IMG/M metagenome (GOLD analysis project Ga0307513, IMG submission 202174) | Populus trichocarpa ectomycorrhiza microbial communities from riparian zone in the Pacific Northwest, United States - 15_EM | ecosystem: Host-associated > Plants > Roots > Unclassified | place...
TTTGGGCAAAACGAGAAGAGGTCTCGTACTGCTCTCATTTCGGGCGTAGCTAGCAGTCCGATTTTCCCTTGGTATGTTCCGCAGAGGCGCACCCAACTTTCCCTCATGACCTTGTTTTGAGCGCCTTATGCGCGCTGACACGTCAGAACAGCCATTTGGGCGAAATTGACCAGTGAATCTTTGGTCATGGTGACTTCGTCCTTGTCTCCTACTGGTATCGTTGAATCTGACTCGAGTTGAACTGATGCAGGGAGTGAAGCAACAAATTGCTTAATGAGGGCTTTCGCTGCCTGAACGTTGCCATTTTGTAGATATCTGTAGTCGTTTAAGTCGAGCATGTGAGCCATGGGAAAGACTAGGACGTACGGTATAGTACCGCGGAGCGCAAATATGCCGTAGGCGCCAGTTGGAGTTGCCCATTCGATGAACATTTGTGATAGAAGCCGCGCACTGTCCCGTTTGCCTGAGGCGAGGAAATGAACTTCTGCCGCCTCGAATGAGCCCTCTGAAGGACTTGTTAGGTTCAGCTTTGATTTCCTCGAACTCAACCACAGACCTTTATATAACATCTCGCCTATATAATGGTGAAGCTCTGGATCGCCTGCTGGGCATAAACCATGCTTAGCCGACCATCTGGACGTGATTCAGCTGGAAGAGATCCAAGTGGGCATAGAGACTGACGCTATGGATTTGTCGATCATGGTTTTCCTCCATCCACCCGATGGTCCGGTCAACGCAATAAGCTGGGTCAATCTTCCTGCGTTCAGAACTGAGCGGCGTGCGGAGTGCGTAATTATTCAAGACTTACCCCTGCTCTCTTCGGACAATGTCTCCCCTTTTGTCTCGTAAACTTCCAGCAAGAAACTTGTCAGATCGGAGCCACTTCCCGGCTGACCAGTCTTGAAAAGTTCTCTAGCACTTTGGAACAGAACATCGATTGCGGTGTCGTATTGGTTTGATTTCACGTATCGTGAAGCAAATGTCCGCGCTTTCTGGTGAGCTTCATAGGGCGCGGTCGCTATTTGAGGCAAAATAGCGTTCAAAGCTCTTGTCGATGGTGCTACCGCCATTGTGGTGGACGTTGGTGAAAGGATGATGAGGCGGAGTCCAAAACAGGGGCCAAGACAAATAATTCCTTTTCTTCCAAACACCAACAGCGACGACAACAGATGCTTCACTCTTCCTACTGCATAGATATCAATTATTCAAACTTTACCGGTAATATGTCGAATCAAGGTAAGGATTTTAAATAATGGCTACCTGCGAAACCTAGCATGAGGTCTTCAGGCTGAAGGGGAACTTCAGGACCTCTTTGTCGTTGTAGATCCCATAACCTGGCTCTTGGTAATCGGAGTATATATGAGCGAACCAGCCAACGCCACCTCCCGGGACATCCTTGAAATAGGAACATTTCTCGTTCAGGAGTGTATAATAGTCCTGGCGGAATAGTTACGTGAGTTGTTCATCCAAATCCGAATCCATGACTACTGACGTGTTCATTCTGCACATCGGCAACAGCCTTATCGCTGTTTGGTTCTACACCCGGATACGTAGTGGATGGCCAGCCGTTCTGAGTAGGGAACAGATACTTAATGGTAGGATGCTCAGAGAATGCAAGCACCCGCACCTGGCTCAAGTATATCTTCTTTCCCAGACCGTTACTCACGAACCAGTTGAGGTCAGTCTCTACGAGCGGCCAGGACTCCTTGGCTATTTGCACTGTGAGTGGTTTCACCTCTATTCTATATACGATATTTACTTACACGTTGATGCCTCTTGAGAAAAGAATGGCAACATGTGCGCATCGATAAAGTCAATTGCTGCCATGACATTCTTTGAACCTTCACTCTCTCTCTGGAACGAATTTTTGGGTTAGCACGGTCAATAAAACGTTCGGAAGAGTTCGCCCACCACTTGGTATCCATACGCCATCTCGCTGACCGTAACGGCTATATGCAAACTCTCGAGCTTCGTCTTAGCCTCCTTGATCTGATTTGTCAATTCCGTCGCCGCAATAGCGTCATCGTATAGCGGTTCCGATCCGAACTGAACAACCCGGGTGACAAATTTAGCCTTCGGATTCGAAATTAAGGTGCTGAACAGGGCATCTCGACGGATTTTCCAGATATTAGGGTCGTCCCATCCGAACTGTATGGTGGGATCGATCCATTAGACTCTTTCTCTTCGTCTAATCTGACTATCAACGTACCCAGATTAGTGCATGCACACCCACACCAGCCTCCCACGCCGCCTCAACCACGTCGTTACTAGTGGGAGGATCAACAAGTCTTTTGAGCCAGGATGTGGATTTTCAAAAGGAACTCACTAAAATCCCTCCCGATCGCAGGCCCCGTATAAGCGGACGTATCTTCCGTTGAACGTATGTCGGATATCTTTGAATTCTTTCCTCAACTGCGCCGCACCCTGGCCTGGAGAAACAAAATGGTGAGCCTAAAGATCGAAGGAATACCGGATCATTGCTCACAATCAGTAACTTCGTAGCTGAAACCCATGAATGCATATTCTGTGTTGGTGTTGCACCACCAGTTCGTCAGCGACGAAGGTACACCCCCGGGCATAGTGAACCCAAGCGCTGGAAAACAATTCGGTGGACTGGAAGTAGCAGCGAAGTCGGCGCGATATTCCAGGCGAGGCTGGTGAGGGGAAGTGCCATGCGCATCGCTTGAAGGCAATGAAGGAAGAGCGTCAACGCCTCCAATGGCACCGCAGCCCAACAATGCCACGGCAAAAATACAGGCAGAAGAAAGCATATCTGAGGCGTCGACCTGAGGATGTGGCTGGGGCGCATCGTCGCGACTGGAAACCTCGTTTTAAATATCGCTGTTGGGACTACTTTTCAAGTCTTCTCGGACTAGGAAGCCAGACTAGCGATTGAATCCAATTCGATCTCATTGAAAGGGGCCATCTGATGGAACTGGTTGGTTAATGTCGCAGAGTTGGCATCGACCTTGCGCATTCTTCTGATAAAGGAGGGAAGCTCGTGGAACTGGTATTGGGTGACGACGTATGTATTTTTCCTTTATCGACTTACGAAGTGCTGAACATCTCAAAACCAGGAGCAGTAATGGATCGACTTGTTCTGAATCAGGCTCGATTATCGCTATATCCGACAGCCAAACAGCCTGAAATATCCCATGGATGCGCTACGACGATCAGTGGCTTAAGTGTTCCTGCTGGCGAATCCCACATCCAATGTCTGCTGGCGTCCATACAACGTTTACTGTGGTTCTGTCCTTCAGATTCCCTCGGACCAACAACAATTCGCTTTCTCAATGCCAACTTCAATTACACCGCACTATCATTTGGTCGCATTTCCCCGGCAACACCTGTCGGAACGCTAGAATGCACACCTTCTCGTACCCCAGACTTCTCGCTACTTTCCACCGCATTTACGTCGCCGTGGTCGCCTCCAAGTGGAAGGTTAACCGTTTCGTTACTGTCAACTAAGGCCTCTTGCACCATTGCGATGGGGTCAGCTGGAGACTTCATAGGGTCACTTGTAGCTTGATCAGGGTTAAGCGTCCAGTAATGAAAACTGTTGATCCCGTTGGTCATGCAATCAGAGCTAGAAGCTGCGCGGTGGAAAGGAGACATACTGCTTCAAGAGCGCATAGAAGCCTGTGCCGAGGAGCGAACCGAGGAATGGACCCAGCCAATACTGGAGCGAGAGGGCGATTTCAGCGTTATCAACATCCGTAAGATACGAGGTGTTACGCACAACCCAATGATTGGGAACTTGAAAGCCGGATATCACCGCGGGTCCGAATGCTCGTGCGGTGTTCATCGCTGCTCCTGTGTAGAAGACGGCAAAGCTGGATATGTATTTCAAATTTTTTCTGTCGTAGGGGATGAGGCTCATGGCTTACAGATGACAAGCGAATAACGTCAATCCAATTCCTATCTATCTCGCGCAATGTCAATTAAGGATGACGGTGCAGACAACGCAAACATTTATGTGCACTGACCGGAGCGAATGGTGTTGCTTGATGTTTTTCTGCTGCCAGCATGAGCACAGAGAGGACCAACGCTGCCGTGATGAACATTTCGATGAAGACGCCTTGGGCTCGATTTGTTCCCTCCCGCAAGACCGTACTGGGCGCAATAGTGAGATCTCTGACTCATCATCGATTAGATGAATCGACTCACTTGACGGATAGTGGCGCAGAAGTCAACGAACGCAAGATGGCAGCCCCCGCTATCGCCCCAAGTAACTGGGCGACACAGTACAGTACGAAACGAACAGGTGCTAATGCACCAACCAACAGAAGTGCGAGCGAGATGTTCGGGTTGAAGAGGCCGCCAGTAACCCGAAAGAAGAGCCACGCTGATACGAGGAGGCTCAAACCCATAGACGTCGCGATATACATTACTTGCTCTGTTGTCGAGGACTGCCTGCCACCCCCCTGTTCGGTCTCGGCGGTTGCTGCTTGAATCCCGCCCAACCCAAAAAGCAGAAAGAAGGCTGTTCCGACGAATTCGAGGGCTGCGGCTTTGCAGTCCGCTCGGAAGTTGACGAAGAGGGCGGAGGATGCGAATGGAAACCCCTGCGACATGTTCTGCTTGGCGGACAATTGTCTCGCTACAGTCGATGATTGATGACGCTGGGTATTGTGTTGACCATGTCAGCCGCCGGTGTCAGCCACTTGCCAGCAGGATTGTTAAACAATTTCCCGCCTTTCCATCAGCCCTCGATCGAACTGTCCATTTTCTCTCTCATTAGGCTTGACATTCATCATTGCGGATTATGTGCAGCGCATTTACACTAAAACCAAATTCCTGTCTATTTTGTCTCTACCTCGAAGGAAAATCTACAATTCATTCGAGTTACTTTCATGATGTGATATTGGGCACCCTATCATTTGGCCGCCATCCCGAAAATGCTCGAGATTTTTCAGCATTTCAGTTTCAGCTTCGAATCCGTGTAGGCCCAATGACGCCAGCTTGACGGAAAGGACTGACGCTAAAAGACCAGGCATACGACTCGGCACCCTTACCTGTGACGCTCAGTAAAATGAGACTTTTTGCATTAGTCAGACTATAGTCACACAAAGTCGTGCCAAAGTCGTACCTGCAGGAATTCAGACTAATGCATGACTAATATATTGACTATGGTACGAATATTCGTGACTTTGTATGACTTTCAGGAGCGCCATATGGGTCATAATGCGGAATGTCATAAGAATTTAGATTGGCCCTTTGGCTTAATGGTAAAACTGTATCAAATTGTATTACTTTGACTATGGCATCAACTGATGTTCAAGCTTTTGGTTCGAACCCTCAACATGCCTAAATTTAAATGTTTTAGAAAACCGCTCATGCTGACTTTTGTTGACTAAAAGTTGTTCAAAGTCAATGGTATTCAGACTCTAGTCAAAACAATAGTCATACATTAGTCTGAATTCCTGCAGGTACGACTTTAGTATGACTTTGTGTGACTTTAGTCTGACTAATGTAAAAGTCTCATTTTACTGAGTGTGACGCGACGCATCCGTCACAATCACAATGGCAGTCGCTTGCCACTCGCCTAGGACCATAAATGACGACGTTCACAGATGAAAGACTGGCTCAGGAAAAGGAGGTGCTATTTGTGGGACCTATGCCATCCAAGGACTTCCTCAGTATCCTACTCAACGTTAATCATGATACCGACAAGCCGATCGACCTCAGTCCTTTCCTAAAAAATTTGTAAGCATTCTATTTTATTGCATTACCTCCATTCATGACAGATTTCGAACGTTGAGGCGAATGGATTTGCTCTCAAAGAGTGGCAGTTTGTCAATTCAGCAGATAAACGAGACTCTTTGCGTGACGGCCTTGGTCCCGATGTCCCCATTTACGGTCCCGAGGCATCACCCAACATGGACAAGCCCGACTTTTCTCAGATGGACGCCTTTGTTGAGTTCAAAGAAAAAGAATCCACCGATTCATTCGAGGACCCAAAGAGAGTCAACGGCAAACCAGCTGGGGGTAAACGCCGATCTTTCGAACGAAATACTATAGAGGCAGAGCTAATAAGAGGCCAGCTTGGGTCCTATGTTGCTGTCATCTCAGGGTCCCAGTTTCGACTTCGTGTTTCGCCGTCCTTGTCTTCGGGAGCTTCGCGAGGCTCATGTGCTGGGACCGCGTCCCGCGTCGGTGCTGTTGTTACCGAGAAGTTCCACTACACAACGGAGCCTTACCTCGTCCAATTCCTCTTGGAATACTGTTCTCTCAAACCCAATAAACAAGGATTTGACCCCACTGTCAGGCAGTTCACCGCTAAGGAATGGAAAGTAGTCAAGAATGTTGATTGCTTGGACGATCTCAAGAGTCGAAACCCTCATCACCGCGAATTCCGCATCATGATGTTTCCGGATCGTGATGACACCACCGAACATGCCTTCCTTATCTCTTACCCGTCCAGATATACCTACCGCCCGCCATTCGGGAGGGCTACTCGATAAATACGGGCGTACGACAGAAAAAGAAGATTGTTTTCGTCAAGGATTACTGGAGGCCGGATGCGCAAGATATCGACAAAGAAGGCGACATCAAACCATTGAAGACGACCGCGAATCGGCTATACACGTGTTGACTTGGCTCGCTCTACGCTATACCAAACACGATAAGTTGGCCAAGTTAAGTTCGTACCTCGCCATTTATGACGAAGTTGATCGTTATGAGTCAGAGGGTATTGCTGCTGGTGGACTAAACAAAGGAAACAACTTCAGCAGCAAAGCGTTTCCAACCTTCACCAGTGATCCGCTGAATCGGCTTCTCACTGAAGTCCGTGAAACTTTCTCATTCCGATACCAAAGTAAGCAGCACTCACCTGGTGAGGTTCAACAGGCCATCGATTTTATGACGTCCCGGACCCCGGTTGACCCAAGCAACGCTCATCTCGTTGGCGCATATTTTTATGGATTTGGGATGGAGTCGCTCAAGAAACCAAACTGGCTCGTCGAAGTATTCAACAAACATCTCGAATCGGACGATTGGCCATCATACGATAAGGCAGTCCCGAACGATCTCACCTCGGGTACATATTCAGCACAAAAGCGAAACCAGGACCGAGCCAAGCGAGTTTCAAGCTCCAACTCGAAACGGCGAAGAGTTTGACCAATTCCCCCCATTTCCCTCGCCGATATCGATGTTATCTCATTATATTTTGGAATTCATCACACATTTTTAAGTTATCGTTTACATGGTCGCTTTCTTTATCCTGTAACATTACTAATACCACAACGATGCAGCCCATGGAATCGATTCTGAAATTTTGAGATATACTAGCATTGTTGGCTCGTATGCACGTATGCCGTACGCAAACCCCCAAGAATAACCTCGTTCCCAGACCTTGGAAATGGACAAATCGGAAACATCGCAATTTTTTGGGTCAATGAAAGTGCACACTGAATTTTGTTTTGTTTTCTTTCACGTCATGATGTGATGCGTACGTGTGATGAGACTTGGCGATTTGCAGGCGATCTTGGCCCGGCCGTAACATGAATATCTATCTTTACTTCTGCCCCCCTCCACACAACGACCCAGTTGGCGAGATTGGAAGCATCGAATTTTTTAATTTAATTCAATACACGTGCGTACTGAATTTTGTTCCGTTTTCAAGCGCCATGATTTGCTGCGATGATTTGGGGTCTAGCCTGTTATGGCCATAACTCCCACATATCTTTCTTTACTTCTGCCCCTCCACATAACGACGTTTTCCAACTTTCAAAGGAGCTAACGAGTCAAGTAGTAAGGTTAGACCTACTACTGCATTATCGTGGAGCGTATGCAGGTTAGTTTATCAATTAGCCGCCTTAAATTTAACTGGGTGCTGAAAGCTCGTTGCCCCTGAAGACAGAACTCTCATCTAAAATCATGATGTCCACTAATCGACAGTATCGGATGTCTTTCAATGAAATATACCGCCCTCTCAAGGCAATTCACTCATCGCGTGAACTCGTCGTTTCGGTACGAGATGCCATGGAAGGTGAGCATTTCTTCATCATCTATTTCTTCGAAAATAATATTCTCCTGAAAAATGCCCATGATAAAGCATATTTTGATGCCCATATTTTACACCGCAACATCAATATTACAAACATTGTTATAAGTGCCACTGGGAGGGGCCTCCTGATTGATTGGGAGCTTTCCATCGATTGCACGTCCTTTCGCCCGACGGTGCGTGCGTTTTCTTCCATACATTGGGTTTAATAAGCTTTTTCTTTTTTTGTAGGGAACATGGGAATGCGTGTTTGCTGCTGTACTCCGCGATCCATCTCGAGTTCAAACCATCGAAGATGACCGAGAGTCAGCCGTATACGTGTTGACGCTACTTGCTTTGCGCCATATTAACCACCACGAACTGGACCACGTAGCCTCTTCATACCTCTCCGTCTACAACCAAATTGATCATCGACTCTCAAAAAATATTGCCACTGGCGGACGCTACAAAGGAGCTCAATTCGTGAGTTCAATGTTTCCAACATTCATCAGTGATCCTCTGAATCGCATTTTCAGGGTGCTCAACACAACCTTCTCTGCCCGCTACACCAAGGCGTACTCAGACGAGGCGATTAAAGAGACTAGGGATTTTGTGGCTAAGGCCGAGCGTGTCCCTGCTATGGACCCCACCATAATGTACTATTACTATCAGCTCGCACCATATATCTACGGATCCCGCCTGGAAGCCCTCGTGAAACCAAAGTGGCTTATCGAAGTATTCAACGAGCACCTCGAATCCGATGATTGGCCATCGTACGATAAGGCAGCCGCGAACCCTCTCGACTGAAATCAGAATTCTGGGCCAAAATAAGACCAGGACTTCGAGGACTGAGTTGCCGTGGCTCTCATTAATATCATCGCCATCTCCCTGGAATCCATTGCACATTTTTAAAAATGTTATCGTTTATATTGTCGATCTCCCTATTCATCTTCAAATTGTAATATTCATCCAAATAGTTGAATGGTTGCATATACCTCGAAGGAGAGGTGGCACTGTGATGATGAGAGAGAACAACGACCGGGTGGTCAAGCTTTGAAGGTGGGCTCTGGGCGAACATCTAGTTAACCTTTCATTGATTCTACTATCCTTACAATGGGTGTCCTTTGCACTCCATTGCTTTCATACAAAATTGGAGTATTAGTGCGATGGATCGAGTAGACGAATTAAGAAGATAATGGGTTCTATGAGTGGAGACGATGTAGGTATATCGATGGGCCAGAAGGGATGAAAGTAAGGAACCATTTAGGTATTGAACCAAGTGGTCAACCCAACCACTCCCAGAGTTCGTCATAAGGGGAGAGGGTTTGCCAATGCTCTATCGTCTGATGGCCAATCCTCTGAGTCGAGATGCTCATTGAATACTTCGACAAGCCAGTTCGGTTTCTCGAGGGATTCCATCCTATATGCATACAGGTAGGGGAGCGGAAAGAATTGAGGGTCAGTAATATTAAAGTAAGCCAAAAAATCCTGGACCCCTCGGATCTTTTCGCTTGAGTACATCTCGATCTTTACATAGCGAGCAGAGAAGGTTTTCCTAAGCGCACTGAAAATTCGATTCAGCGGATCACTGGCGAATGTCGGAAACATTGAACTGGCGAATCGATCTCCTTTGTACAGTCCGCCGGTGATAATGCCATCCGAGAGCTGGTGGTCAATTTGGTTGTAGACCGAAAGGTAAGCTGAGACTACGTGGTCCAATTTGTGGTGGTTAATATGGCGCAAAGCAAGCAGCGTCAACATGTGTACGGCTGACTCTCGGTCATCTTCGATGGTTTAAATTCGAGATGGATCGCGGAGCACAGCAGCAGACATACACTCCCATGTTCCCTGCAGAAAAAATAAATATTAAACCCAACGCATGGAGGGAAAAAGACGCGCGCACGGTCGGGCGAAAGGACGTGCAATCTACGGAAAGCTCCCAATCAATCAGGAGGCCCCTCCCAGTGGCACTTGTAACAATGTTCGTAATATTGATGTCGCGGTGTAAAATATGGGCATCAAAATATGCTTTATCATGGGCTGTTTTCAGGGGAATATATTATTTTCGAAGAAATAGATGAGGAAGAAATGCTCACCTTCCATGGCATCTCGTACCGAAACGACGAGTTCGCGCGACGAGTAAATTGCCTTGAGAGGGCGGTATATTTCGTTGAAAGACATCCGATACTGTCGATTAGTGGACATCATGATTTCAGCTGAGAATTCTGTCTTCAGGGGCAACGAGCTTTCAGCGTCCCGTTAGATTCCAAAAGGCAGTTAATTGATAAACTCATGCGCTCCACGATAATACAGTAGTAAGTGCTAACCCCTACTATTTGACCCGTTAGATCCGTTGAAAGTTGGAAGACGTAGTTATGTGGACGGGGAAGAAGTAAAGAAAGAGATTATGTAGCCATAAACGGCCAGAGTCGCTTGGCCCAAAGCATCACACGCACGCATCATATCATGGCGCTTGAAATGGAACAAAATTCAGTATGCACGTTTATTGAATTAGAAAAATTCGAACCTTCCAATCTGGCCATTTGGCGGGGTTACATGGAGGGGGCAGAAGCAAAGAGAGATTCATACTCCTGCTCACGGCCGAAGCGGGCCAGGGTGGTCGCCTGGCCCAAGTCTCATCACACGCACGCATCACATCATGGCGCTTGTATTTGAAAGGAAGGCGAACAAAGTTCAGTATACACTTTCAATGCTTCACTGATCCAAAAATTCGATGTTTGCAATCTGACCATTTCCAAGGCCTGGGAACGAAGTTATTCTTGGGGGTTTGTGTACGGCGTAGATTTGCATGTGCAAACGGGCTGGCAATGCCAATGGGCTGGCAATGCCAATATATCTTAAAAATTCACAATCAATTTCATGGATTGTATCGTTGCGGTATTGGTAATATTACAAATTGGAGGAGGATGAGAAAAACAAAGATGTACTGTAAATGATAGCTTACAAATGTGTAATGAATTCCAAAATATAATGAGATAACGTCGATATCGGCGAGGGAAAGGGAGGGAATTGGTCAATGTCTTCGTTTCGAGTTGGAGCCTAACGCTCGGTCTTCTAGTGCGGCTTGGGTTGACGTTCGCTTTGGCGCAGAACCCGTGTTTGAGGTGAGATCATTTGCGACTGCCTTATCGTATAATGGCCAATCGTCCGATTCGAGATGTTTGTTGAATACTTCGACGAGCCAGTTCGGTTTCTTGAGCGACTCCAACCCGGATCCATAAAAATATGCGCCGAGGTGATGAGCAATGCTTGGGTCAACCGGCGTCCGAGACGCCATAAAATCGATGGCCTTTTGAATTTCGCCAGGTGAGTACTTCTTGAATTGGTATCGGAACGCGAAGGTTGCCCGGACTTCAGTGAGAAGCCGATTCAACGGATCACTGGGGAAGGTTGGAAACACTTCGCTACAGAAATTATCTCCTTTAGCCCTTCCTCCCGTGGCAATACTCTCTGACTGGCGAGGATCAACTTCGTCATAAATTTTAAGGTGAGCATTTAAGTTTTTCAGGTCGTCATGTTTGGTGTAACGCAGAGCGAGCCATGTCAACACGTGTATAGCTGATTCTCGATCATCTTCGATGGTTTGAATTCGGTGTGGTTTACGGAGCAACGCGGCAGATATAAATTGCCATGTCCCCTAGAGCGCGAGGTCAATGAATGTAGCGCGGAGGATGATGATAAACAAACCGTTCGTTGTGATCGCCGCGCAGATGGCGGGTCATCACTAATCCTAACGCAGAGATCCCAGTCGATAAGGAAGCCATCCCCATATTCATCAATGAGGATGTTCCCAACACTGATATCACGATGCAATATTTTAGCTTTGAAGTAGGCCGCATCGTGAGCTACGGATTGATGATGAATAGTCGAATTCAGCATGGAGGTAAAATCACATACCAGTCATAGCATGACTTATAACCCTGACAAGTTGTTGGGTGCTCTCAAAACCTACCAAGTCGTCCCCAAGCTTCTCCAACGACATCCTATACAAAACGAGTCCGGAAAATTCGTCGGTATCACAGGCCCAAGCATAAAACCGAAACTCTTGAATGCGCGTCTTAAAATCCCTCACGTCGTTCCCCACACCGAAAGGGGCGACGTATGGAACTTCCGCTTCCTCGAGAGATCTATAGATGTCGCCTTCTTTGTCGATATCTTGCACGTCTGGTCTCCAGTAATCCTTGACGAAAACAATCTTCTTTTTCTCCATGTCGTACGCCCGCATTGGCCGAGTGGCCCTCCCGAATGGCGAGCGGTAGGAATATTTGGGGGGGTAAGAGATAAGGAAGGTATGTTCGGTGGTGTCATCACGATCCGGGATCATCATGGTGCGGAATTCGCGGTGATGGGGGTTTCGACTCTTGAGATCTTCCAAGCAATCAAGATTCTTGATGGTTTTGCGTTCCTTAGTGGTTAACTGCCTGACAGTGGGGTCAAATCCTCGTTTATCGGGTTTTAGAGAACAGTATTCCAAGAGGAATTGGACGAGATAAGGCTCCGTTGTGTAGTTGAACTTCTCGGTGACGACAGCACCGACGCGGTCCCAGCACATGAGCCTCGCGAAGCTCCCAAAGACAAGGACGGTGAAGACACGAAGTCGGAATTGGGACCCCGCGATGGCAGCAACATAGGACCCAAGTTGGCCTCTTCTTAGCTTTGCTTCAATAGTATTTCGTTCGAAAGGTGGACGATTACCCCCGGCTGGTTTTCCGTCGACTCTCTTCGGGTCCTCGAATGGATCGGCGGACTCTTTTTCTTTAAACTCGACAAAGGCGTCCATCTGAGAAAAGTCGGGCTTGTCCATCTCGGGAGTTGCCTCGGGACCGTAAATGGGGACATCGGGACCAAGGCCGTCACGCAAAGAGTCTCGTTTATTTGCTGAATTGACAAACTGCCACTCTTTGAGAGCAAATCCGTTCATCACCTCAACCTTCGAAATCTCAATTATAAATGGGGGTAATGCGATAAAATAGAATGCTTACAAATTGTTGGTGCATTTCTGGCTCGTCTTGAGCCCCCGAAACTTTCTGGAAGGGGCTGAGGTCGATGGGATTGTCGGTATTAACGTCGAGTAGGATCTTGAGGAAGTCCTTGGGCGGCATAGGTCCCACAAATAGCATCTCCATTTCCTGGGCTAGTCTTTCATTGTGAACGTCGTGAGGCACGACTTGAGATGAATATGTGTGGTGACTGGCTGCTTTGTTGGAAATCGGAGTGCTGTTGCTTTTGGGCTGGACCGAAGGGGATTTCTTGTTGCGAGGAGTTTTAGGAATCTTTGAGTAAAAACGTTCGGGGGGCACCGGGCCTATGACTGGCGGTGAATCTTCTGGTCCAGTGGGATCCATGGTTGTGGTGGTTGAGGTCAAAGACGAGTCGCGTGAACGAACAATGTACTTAACGTGACCGTGGTTGTGACCTCAACGCGTCGGGTCACGCTTACCTTTTTTGCGCACACACGTGACCGCCCCTGCTTCAACTTGCTGGTTCTAAAGTTTAAACCCTTGAGCAACAAACATTGAAACGTGCCAGCCTTTTTCCGACGTGTGCAAGAGGTGGGGCTATGCAATGTCGTGTACGTGAAGGTACAAGCTAAATTTATCTACAGGAGTCACTGTGGGTTGGAGGCTGAAGAATTTCGGAGACGGATGAGACCCAAATTGCCAAGGGTAATGAAGAGAGGTTTGAGTGTTGCTAATGGAGATCTGGCGGTGCTCTCCAACATTATTGTCATGGGGTATTATACCTGAATCGAAATGCAGTAATGTCTGGAGGAAGTGTTCAGGAAGAATTCGAGGCAGAGGGACGCAACGACTTACCTACTTATACAAGCTGATGAGGATAGATATATCATAACTGACCAAGATAAACACAATAAATTCAACATCTCAGTAGTTCAGTGCTCTGGGGTTGATGCCTTGGGTTCCGTCGTAGGTTCGGTGTGAATTTGTCACTGGCGAGGGTGCACTGGCTACACCTTCCCGCAAAGGCTGTCCAGTATCCAGTAGCGTATAATTCGGCTGATCAGGGGAGACGAGTCGGCCCTCCTTCTTTAAGCAGTCCGCAACTAGGTTCAGAAATGAACCCCCTTCTTGTTCGAGGACGTCCAACATTCGATAGTCGTTGAACTGAAGTTGATATTCCAGCCCTTCGCAAAACTCGCGGAGATTCTTGATATGGGTAATCATTCGCGTGTGATACTTTTCGACGAGTGGCGGTAGGTGCTGAGAGGGTTCGGAAATTATCGGTGGTATAGGGGGACGAGCATCTTCTTGGCTACACTCGTCACTCGGCCCATAAATATCACCAGGAGGGCTTTCTTCACCGCGGGAGTCCCCGTCATCATCTTCCTTCGAATCGCCTGCCCCTTGCTTGCTGAACCTACTTACACCCTCGCACTGAATCCGCGAAAGAGAAAAAGGCGATTCTTGGTGCACCGGCCAGCCACTCTCCCAACCATCATATATATGGATATTGGCGTCGACATATGGCTCGTGGGCAACGTGATGATGCATCCGCACCGTAATTGAGCGACTTCCAGGAACTTTTGCATCACGAGAAGAGATGAGCAATCGGCTCCGGCATGGGTATCTAGCTTTGGCCATGGTATCCCCTGCGCTCGTCACACGAGGTTTGTAGCAGTCGCCTTGGGTTTTCCTTGCTGCCCGTGAGGACTTGGATCGGTGTGCGTCGTCTTGAGAGCACCAGAAGCGTGTCTTATGTCCATTCGCGAATTGTGGATGATCTTTCACTCTGAAAGTCAATTTTTGGTTGTTGGCATGACTTTGAGAAAAACAAAAAAAAGGACGATATACTCACGTAAAGCGATACCCAGTAGTCTTCCATATTTCGTGTGCCATCGATTGTATTCGTGATTTGTGGGATAGTTCGACATCTATGAAGTCGTAAACCCCATGAAACTCAACTCCTGGGCCTTGTTTGAAACGCATGCGTAAAGCCTCCAAGAGTTCCTCGCGAGACTCGTAACGTGTAGTAGGCTGAAGGAATGTCGTATATCAGCTAAAAAAACAAGAATCCAAAAGATTATTACTCACCTCTCTAGTGGAGCCTCCATCATCCTCCGCAATCCGTTTCGTCTTCTTCACCCCTTGCTTCGATCCACCCTCATCCAGTTCTCTACTCCGCTTCCCATTTTGGAAGCGAACCTCACGCTTCTTATACGGGCTGGGGTATATTGGTTCTGGAAGAATAGGTGGCCCAATACCATTCAGTGGTTTTGCTGTGACTATTGCTTGAAAGCGGGAATATCCAACCGCTGATGCGTTCATTGGCTTTCAATGGGGAATTTCCGCGTATCGACAAAGCTTAGCAGGATGTTAGCGAGGGTTTTAAGGTGGTTAATCCTCCCCGAGTGGGCCGCTTAGTAGATAGGCCTTGGAGGTGGGAAGTGGAACCAATGATGTGAGAAACCGCCAAAAATATGACTATGAAATGTTTTCACAAACGTAAGATTCAACGGATTCAAGTTCGAGCTTATAGAAGCTAACGCTTATTTGAGGGAAGGATGTGTAGCTCTACATTGGCGTGGAATGCGGTAGAATACAATCAACCCACAAACGCAATAATTCCTGGGATAAAATTCCCAGCTGAACGAGTCTTCGTGCAATCCTCATGATAAATATAAGTACTATGTAAAAAATTACAGGTAATCCAGCTTTATAATGCGCTCCGACTTGCATGAAACGATGAAACCTGGTAAAAAGATTTCGACTGCATCGGATGTCTGTCTAGAAAGGGCCAAGTTCCCCCTCCGTTTGCTAAGCTGCATTGCGAACAGCTCTGTCTTTGGCAACCCGGTGGAGGGGATACATGATTAGTCCTCGCCGGAGGTGGAGACATATTGCGTCCTGGATATGGAGCCAAGAGGGGGACATAACCTTCAAACAGCAAAGAAATTATTACAAAATCGCAAAGCATATGGAACAAACTTACAGAGGCATCGACGGTAACAAGTAACTTCAGCACCACCATGTATAGCCATCAATTGAGCAGCATCATTGCAACCCGCTATCACTCCTTCGAATCCCACCTGGCGTCGCAGGTGAAGGTGACTGCGGCACGCTGATGTCCCCATTTATGATATCTTGAATAGAGGCTTCCAGGGCATCAACCCTCGTCGACATTTGATTCACTGGTCACGGCAGTCGTGAGATTTGGCAAAGGTCTATAACGGATTCCTGAACGTACTTCGGTCAAGAATTTGCTTTGACATATCATCAAACTTGGAGTCCAGTTGCTCAAGCAAAGTTTCCACCTTATTAAGGATATATTCCGTTATATTCCACGACAGCGAGAAAAAAGTTAAAAACTCACGAAAGCCGTTAATTCGTGAGGGCTTGAAATGTCACTTGGTGCGATTGTACCCAGCTTTGATGGTATTTGTTGCTTGGATGCAACGGGAGTTTTATCTTTATCAAATTCTGTAGATTTTGAAGGCGTAGCAGGCACCTTTAGGGGCTGAGCTGAGGGAGGTGGCATGTTGAGATGGTGGTGAATGATAGGGTTGTGATTGTTTGAAAATGGATCAAATATCGTGGACAAATATCCGGCCCGATAAGGACTGTATCCGAATGATGAAGGATGAATGGAAAGACCGTCAAGTGTTCGCAACCTATTTGCAAAAGGGTTAAATTCTCTCTGTCCTATAAAAGTTTAGAGGCAATAAATACATCATCGACAGTTCCTGGCGAATAAACTCGTTTCCCATGATCGCACGTATTCACTTCTGATTCCAATCCAATGGAAGGATTTAAGGAAGGTTCCCAACATGATCACCCGATGATAGGCGCAGCAGTAAAGAACGACGATCAGATAATATATAGCTAGCTAGCAGCCGACTAACTTCCTTTGGGCAGTGGGACCAGGACACGCGCTAACGAGCTTGTGTACCAGGTAATATAGATACCCACGAAAGCTGATGATTATTCTCGCAGCAGTTTGGAATGCATGCACTTTGGCAGCCTGAGAGGGGCGAAAGGCCAGTTCGGAAGGCCAGTTCGTGGCTATTACGCAGAAAATTCCCCAGCACGCACGAACCCACCGTATCTAATGTCAATGCGATTAAAAGGGTGAAGTCTCAACGTGTATTACGATAAGGATTTTCAGGCTGTCGATTGGACAACCACGCACAACGGGAATCAGCACGGAAAATGATTGTGGGAGGTAGCCACTGTGGACATAGATATAATTAGAATTGGGGGTCGCGGGGGCAATTAGTCGCGGACTTCAGTTTAGAAGTTAGAATAGCGAGCAGATGGCCTAACAAGGAACCCGCTGTGAAGGGTTTATATTGAGCTTTCCCTTTTGAAAAATTGTAGTTGTTGGTATAATATCATAGGATAGGACTATTGGACAGGACTATGGGTGTTCAGATGACGCCAAGAAACGAATTGGATGCGGGGCTCTAGATCATTTGGAATCCTACCCCATGTCGCGGCGTGGATCCAAACAACAAATGCCTCGAGACGCTTGTGAATCCCGGAGATCGAACTTCCGACAGATTTACATTTACACACGTTTCAATTTCGGTTTTAAGCAAGACCGAACACAAGAAGCCATTACTTAGAAGGAGCCATTTCTCATCCTCTCGGTTTTAGAATAATATCACGGGTTTAGACCACCTTGGTGAGCTAATGTCGGCAAGAGAAGTCAAGTCGTCCATCAATATGGTCACAGGCATCGATATCTTCAAATCCAACCGGAACGACTCCGCAGATAACAAATCTCCGGGGTTAGATATCAAAGCCTACAGTCTCGTAATTCGGGAATTCGGACATTTCGATGGTTCAATTAAACGACGAGCGTGCACACAAGGTGCTTGCAAAATCAACATGTTCGATCAATTGAGATTCTGATCGTGTATAAAGAGGAAGAAGTACCTTGTGTGGGACCCACACCAAGCGCAGAAAGCTTGTTGACCCTGGTTCGACAAGAATGTGCAGTGGGCACTGAGGTGTATCAGAAATCATCAGCTCCCTGTCAGAGAGGGCCCTGGGCAATAGCAGAAAATGCCTGGTCCCTATTAGTATCCGGACAGTTTTGACTGATCCAAACCGGATCGGAATTGGCCAAAAATTCCCCCCAAAAAAATCGAAGGCTTAATATTTTTTCAGGCATTGAGGGAGGAAAAATATAAATTTAGTGCCTTATTTTTTGGACAGTTTTTGAGAAAATTTGAGGCCCGAACCAAAATGGCCAAAGAGTCCGGACCACATCCCCATTTTGGGATCAGGCCTCTTCTGCTATTTCCTGGGGTCCTTGTCAGAGGTATCAGAGAGATTGAACTTCTTGGTGAGTATCCCATTGGCCCGGGTGACACAGACCTCGTGTATTTAAGGTTTGTGAGAACATCATCATTTGACCTGAATCCAGCGTACATAGCGAGACCAGCACGCATTCCACGCGCTATCCGATTTTCACGTACCCGGGACGTGGCCTGAGTGTTCCAAATGAGATAAAGTTTCATAATTTAAGCATCGTGGGATACAGGTGACCTGGATCCCAGAACATGGCCTGATTTCAAGTGTATTCGCGAAATCGGTTAACCTTAGGAAGCTGTCGAAACATAGACACGAAAGGATGCAGATGTAATCCATTTGTTAAGTGACTCCAAAGGAAGTCCCTTCGCAGAAGGCCTTGTTGGAGGTGATCAAGAGCTGATACCTTACAAATCAAGAAGTTTCTCAAAAGGAAGCTGCCACCTTTTTACTTCATTCCACCGCAAATGATGGATAGTTTTGGGATCGAACGACGGAATCACACAAAACAACATTTGTCATCCGTGATTTTATACCAATCCCATAGAAACCGGAGTCTATTCCACAGCATGCAAAGTCCGAACAGTCATTTAGAGAACAGCATGGGTGAGCTGACAATCGAGAGGAAAATCAAGGTTGGATCCTCTTTTGGCTATCATGAACTGAAATCTCTTGCTTGTCCGTGAACAGTTACGAGATGGCCATGAAATTCCAATCTTAGGCTATGGCATCTCCACAAGTTTTTCGGAATTTCGGAATTTCTACGTTAAACAACATGATGAAATAAGGACATATGAACTGGAAGGAAATGAGGCTTACAGGGGGGTTCTTACTGCTCTCGAGGTACATATCTTCCCAGAGCTTCTTTTATCTATCCTGATCAACACGTTGGACACTCGACAAGGCTGGTTATCGACATATCGTCAGTTTAAAATCGTACAAGATGAAAAGATACTGTCGATCTAACTCTAATCTATTATCTACAGGACTCAGCTGCATGGTACGAGAATGAGGTCGGCCTTGCCATCCTCGACTTCTGCAAGACAATTGGAATAGCTCTGGAGGCCATATTCTATATAACAAAACTCAAATTGAACAACGGATATGACAATGTCAAAGGTGCTATACAACGCTCGCTTGACGCGTGTCGCCTGGGATGCATAGACCTATATTTAATTCACGGTCCCTTGAGCTGCCCAGCAGCTCAAAAGGAGAGCTAAAGAACTATATGTGATTTCCAAAAGGAATCCGGAGGCCTACTGCGAAGTCTCGGCACAAGCACCTTCGGCCTGCGTCACATGCGGGACATTCTGGAATCCGGAATGCCTTTGCCTCCACCAGGCGCGTTGTCTGCGTTTATAACTTGTGTTCTTTCAGCTGATCAGGCGGTTTTATCAGATTGATTACATCCATTCATGACCCGTCCCGAGATTGTAGCTTATTCGAAAGGGCATGGGATGGTACTCGAGGTACTTTATCCAAGCCTCATAGATGATAGATGACTTATCATTGAACGTGTTTGAGGCATGGGCACCTTTAGTGTGCGGTTATCGATTCGACCCTCCGGGACTTATCTCTCTGGCAAAAAAGTATGGTGAAGACAAAAATCCTGCTTGAATATTCTCTATAGAAGGTGAAATGACATCCGAGAGATCCCGTATATTGAAAGTTCCTCTTAGGGCTATGTCCCACTTCCGAAATCAAGCTCTCGTCCGCGGATAGTGTCCAACTGTGAGATATTCGACTTTGAGCTAGATGAGGATGAAATTTCCAACCTCGATCGGTTAAACGAAGGTTAGCCAGGCTCCTGACGGTTTTGTTGTTACTGATTGATAATTTGAAAATGTTAGGGCTTGTTAATACGGACTGGGGACCCGACCAATGCAATTGAGAAAAGGAATCCCGGGATCTCGATTCACAGCACCGGAGATTCCTTCCTGAAACCCAGAAATATTTTTAACTATCCAGCCTTTGGATGCTGTAAACCCGAATCGAGTACAGAAGAGGTGCAGCCTGTGATTTGGCCGATGAACTGAGGGCGACAGTAAAAAATGCACAGTAGCAGCAATAAACCTTATTTTCTGCCAGAGCACCCATAATTATCGGGATCAAAGTCACTAATTAAAATCACGATCGTACTACTGTCAGTTATCCAGAGTGCGGGGAATTTGAGAGTGCTCAGCGATTCTGATTTAGCTTCGATGACTTCATCCGGCGCCGACTTACCAGGAACAGATGATCTCCATGAGCCATCCTCCTGGGTTCATTACCCGGATTTTGGCTCACGGCATTCATACTCATGCGGTGCTCATTGTTGAGAGGACGATGTACAGATTGAACACTTTACCCTTTCCTCCCGATTAGGTATCAGAAGTTCAAACGACTTATATCCCGACGATCCTCAAATGGAAGGAATGATTTGTGCCCATCATGTCGCCATCGAGGGGCAGATCCCGAGTTTCTTCACCCTGGAAGTGCGTCATTTATGACACCATCATCCTTGCCCTCAGCCTGTTTGTTGAATCCCACCAGAGTTGCTTATGGCTGGACAGGTGACAACCATGCCGCAAGCCCGTTTGGAGATCATCAACTCCGAGTCGGGTTGGGCACTCCTGAAACTAGAACCCAGTAATCGCCGCTAGGAAAAAACTGCCTTTAGACTCTTTTTCTATCTCACGAGGGTGTATAAGGCTAGAGTGCAAGTAATTACAATTGGGCAGTAGCGTCCTCAATGCTCATAGCCCGGCCCCTTCACTTCCTAAACGATGGAAAGAGTCATATTAAAGGACCTGAACTTCCGTGACGGTGCAAGGTAACTGGGAGCTGGACGTAAATAACGTCAATCTGTGGCGGAAGTCTTAGATGCAAAGACCAAATCACCACTCCATTGGCGGAGAGGTTGAAGGCGGAGACGTATGTAAGCACGCCCGGCAAATTCCGAACAAATTATTTCCCAAAGAAATCAAGTCGCCGCTTCTTCTTGGTCTCTGCTTCAGATTCCTCTCCTCGAGTCCCGTTACACAGTTCAATTCACAATTTGGCGTCATTATCCCCTCAACCAAAGCCCCAGGGTGTGGGAAGCAATGAACGTTGGGGTGAGAAGCGGTATACGAAATTGAAGCCGGTGCCACGCCGCTTTCTGCGTATTCTCTCACCACCTGACGGGAGAAAGGACAGGGAAGCGCGGCGATCACAGATTATGAAACGCATAATTCCTAAGTAGATTCAATCCCGCGCCGGTGTCCTTGGTGCAATCGGCCCATCAAATCTTTTGATAGGGTGCGCAGTCAATCCTCTGTTCTGAGGTTCCTTCCCTTTGGTCAATAATGCCTCTCAATTTCACAGTAGACAATCCTTCATGCGAAATATGGGAGAGAATAGCATTCTACACAGTTTCCGGCGAGTCAGAGGAAGCATTTCTCGGACCGCCGTCCGAGATATGTTCCTTGGCGCTTCTGTCGCGAGCTGTATATCACCAAATTTCCTTCCAAAATAATACCCACCTCTACGCCAGAATATTCCGCTACAAATTCGATTTCCTTGCACCTGCGAGGCGCTTGTCTGAACGATGGCGTACAACTAAATGTCTGGCTTTCGAATTGATCAAGCGCTGTCAAGCCTTGAAGCGCATCAAAGCAACCGAACTCAATGTGGACGATCTTTGGACGGCCTATCTAATGCACGTATTTCCTGACAATACTTGTTCCAATTCCCTAATGGTTGTCTATGTTTTAGGATGTCAGAAAACGACGGGAAGAATAGCGCACAACTCTTGAAATACGCCTGCTTTGAATCCTACCTCCAATCACTAATAATATATCGCGGAACGTCCCCCGACTTAGCATGGCATAGAGATCATACAGTCGACTCCCTTGTTCTCTGGTTACTTTGGAAGACAAGTCGAAGAGGTGATCATATCCATATCCCAGCGCCGACCAAACGGAAACGACGCTAACATTGTCCCAGAATCCATTAAGCTTGAAGATTGGGCATATCGTCAGTACCTTGTGGGTGTTCTGCACTCCTTCATTATCACGGGCTACAGAGTAAGACTTTACCCCCCGTTCTCACTACGATCTTCATTAGCTAACATCTTTGTAGCACTCCTCAGTTTATGCGTTGGATTGTTATTTTACATTGCCCTTGTGCAGTGGTTCCCAATTAATCGATGCAGGGAGTGTTGTTCCCCGTCGTTGCGAAGTGGTTCACTATTCCCATCGCCTCCAAATTGCGGCACCAGTAGTTGCACCCGCTGCAGTACTATCACTTACCTTGCAAGCCGATTCCTTTCAGGATGTCTCAAATCTTCCTGCCACTGCTCAGAACCTTCCACACAACAGAGCTTCCGCCATAGCACAAGGAGTAAATGGTCCGACACTGGACGAAATTGTGGACTTTCACCTTGAAAATCGAATTCCTACGATGGAATCGTTGTCGCCAGCGCTAGAGACTGAATATGTGGAAGACTTTAACGAAAGCAAGAAGCGGGCGGAAGACGTCGGAGGGAGCAAGAGCTGCGACGAGGATTGGTATCGGCTGGTAGCATGTCATGATCCCAGAGATGGTGATATGCCCCTACGAGGGGTGGTCTATAGGCTCGGTTCAATTGCTGGGTCATGGGCCGGACGGTTTCAGGTATCTCACTCAATTTCTTTTGAACAAAAAAAGAGGATCTAATATTTACTAGCAACCAGATCTGGAACTCTTCACGTCCCTTGAGAATAATCGGCGGCCGCATTCAGCAACTGTCTCCGTTCGGCATCGACCATTATATTGGGAGCTCCAGGAGTACCATTGCTTGTCCCCGAACGAGCCCCTGTCAGCAGGTGTGGGAGACGATTCGGTTGAGGACGTTCTCCATGCCTGGATACCACGAGGAACAACCTTTCGTCAGAGAGAAGTACGTCACGTTTGAATGAAATTCTTAGGGTACGCTGAATGCACACATATTAGAATGCCTTAGAAGTTTACGATCCAACCACCGGCCAAACTACCAGATACGAAACTGCGTTTCCCAGGAATGCGGCTTTTTCGAAGCCATCCAGTGAGAAGCCTTGGATCCCTGGCGAAGAATCCGATGGGGAGATTGCCGAAATGTTGGCACCAAGAAAATCGGCGTTTGACCCAGAGAATCCGGACAACAGCCTTGGGCCGACCTCATCTATCGATGACGACGATGTATATGTGGACACCGTTAGGCAAGTACCTATTTTTCAATTCGAGTCGGTAGAATTACTGAATTATCGAACAGTTACCTCTCTTCCGGAGTTAATGACATTTTAATTACAGGAAAGGTGAGGACAGCATGTTTTCCGTTCTCGGTTCTCAGTTCTTACCAGTTCTCAGACGGGCGAACACTACGGAGAAGCTTGGGGCCACTTCTCGATTTATGGGCGAGTAAGGGCATGGGATGGGCTAATTGTACTTTTGCGTGTTCCTGTACGTATGCTCACAGGACCCTGCCCCAGACTAATTCATCATTCTCTGCAGAGTAACCCGTTGGAAGAGCATATGGGGAAGTGGATATTTAAAGGGTATCTTCACGGACAAAATTTCGTCGGTCGTTGGCGGGAGATTTCGACGCCCTGGAATTCAATTGGGTACGAAGGCGGGTTTGTAGTGTACAAAACAGGCGCCCCACGGAATTTGTAAATTTACCGGATTTACGAAGAAAGCTACTTCCTTTCTCGTTATTTCGCTGGTTCTTTAGATATTCAAACGACTGGCTGTTTTGAACCCCAGATTTCATCATTCCCCCGTTCCCTAGTCCATTATTATTCATGCAACAAACCTAGCAGTATTTTGGGATCTCCATCACAGATTTTGATAGCTGCCGGATGGCGTGGGTGTCTGAATCTGTCTTCATTTGGGTAGCCCCATATTCTCCGTGCCTGGCTTCCCGATTTGCATTTTCCTGTTTGTGACACCAGACCGTGGGCAATCCAACCCTGAGTCAACTATCGCTGACTTGGAATTCTACTTGCACGATCCCAAATCACTAACCTCAATGGCCAGATTCCATGAAAATATGTGAGCCCGAACAACGTAAGCTCACCTGGGCAACAGAGTGATTTTAGATCCTGTGACCCTCGGAGGAGAGCAAGCCAACGGGCACCTTGGACAACCCCACAGCCCCATCAAGCAAGGCAGAACCCCTTCCAAGAATGATAGGCCAGATTGAAGGTAGGCAACTGGAATTTCGCGCGCGTTGACATCGCCTTGAAATAAACGCACCGTCGTTGGGGGTTCCAACGGTGCATTTCCTCCCAGATATATCAACTTGGTACATGCAAGGGAAGAAGGATGCCAGTGAGTGAAATTAAATCCCATGAAAACCACAAGTTAAAGGGAGGTCGTGTATCTTGTTCATGCCGTAGAAGTTGGTTTGCAGAGTTTGGAAACGGCGTTGACTATGACCCCGAAACACACGTTCGATTTGTCGTGCAAGTGGCCAATATAAAATAAATTATATTCTATTTCCGATGAAACTACAAATGAAATTCCCATTCAGATAGGAAGTACATCAGGGCACGGATCTCCAAGGACGTTTGCCTCTTTCAGACGAGTTCAGCTCAATTTATTGGACTGCAATTCCTGTGAAATTTTTTCCGGGAGGGTCTGCAAGGCAGGCAGATGACAGGTGGCGCAAATATATGTCATGTAACCCAAGCTTCGACCAACGTACCCCCCCAAGGTCTGATAAAGGCTGTTGGATGCCTATGGAAGGGAGGCAGGTTCGACTCATGGCTATCGATCTGA
>Ga0307513_10002581_pt1 | contig 25038 bp, 22 predicted proteins | sample 15_EM_MG_FD_202174 | JGI IMG/M metagenome (GOLD analysis project Ga0307513, IMG submission 202174) | Populus trichocarpa ectomycorrhiza microbial communities from riparian zone in the Pacific Northwest, United States - 15_EM | ecosystem: Host-associated > Plants > Roots > Unclassified | place...
CTCGCCCAGGTGTACACGGCCCACTCACCGTCCTCGTCCACGTCCTCGGGATCCAGGAGGACGTGGATGGCGTCGGACTTGACGTCGAGCTGTAGCCCGCGTCGCCAGATGTCCACCTCCAGCCGCTCCTCGGGCCCGGCATCCTCGTCCAGGTACTCCTCGAACAGGTCCGCGAGTCCCGACTTGTTGTCGTGCCAGTGCGCGCCCTCGGTCCCTGCCAGCAGCCACACGAACCCGCCCGCGTGCCGCCACCCGTCGCTGACCTGGAGGAACTCCCGGTACGACGGCGGCATCCGGCGGCCGAGGCGCTCCTCCATGGCTGCGATCCGCTCCTCCGACGCAGGGGAGAACCCCAACCACCGCGCGCGTCGCACGGCCTCGTCGTCCTCGCCCCGCGTCTCGCCGTCCGGCAGGGAGTCCGCCCACTCCCCGCTCCACCCGAGCAGGAAGGACCGCCAGCCGAATGCCGTGGTGTCCGTCATACGCCCGATGCTGCCACCCACCACTGACAACGCCCTCCTGCCCGCCCACTGCGGCCAACAGGACCCTCTCGGACGCGACTCGGCCCCATGACGTGCCATGCCGGCGGCTGATGAGCCCGTCCGGGGGCGGTCTCGCTGTGTCAGAGCAGCGACTGCACGGCATAGACGACACCGAGGGCGGCGGCCAGGCTCCCGAGCAGCAGGCGCAGTGCGGTCTCCGGCAGGCGGGGTTGGAGGTGTGCGCCTAGGTAGCCGCCGATCAGTCCGCCGAGGCCGCAGGCCAGCCCGAGGTACCAGTGGGGGGTGGCATCGCCGGCGCCGGTCAGGGACAGCAGCGCGAAGGCCGCGGCACCGGCCAGGGAGGTGACGAAGGTGGAGGCGAGGGCGGCCGGGGCGACCTGGGCGACAGGCATGCCCCGGCCGACCAGGACGGGGCCGAGGATGGAGCCGCCACCGATCCCGTAGATTCCGCCGACGATCCCGACGACCAGGGCAAGTCCCGTGATGGCACGGGGAGATGGTTCCGTCGGCGGGCCGGGTCGGGCCGGGCGGAGAGTGCGCGTGACGAGCCACAGGCCCAGGGGCATCAGCAGGGCGGCGACCAGGAGGCGGAAGACGGCCGGCCCCGGGACGGCGAAGACCCGCACCACGGCGCCGACGGCCACGCCGGGCAAGGTACCGGCGATCAGGCTGCGGGTCAGCGGGCTGTACAGCAGGCCCGTACGGCGATAGCGCAGCAGTGCGCCCGGTCCGGCCACGACGTTGAACAGCAGGTTGGTGGGGGTCACCGCCGGGCTGGGCACGCCGAGCACGCTCAGTTGCACGGGCAGCAGGAACACCGCGCCCGAGACCCCCACCGGCGCGGTCACCGCCGCGATCAACAGGCCGACGGCCAGCCCGGACAGCCCCGTCGACCACTCCACTCCGTCCCCCTGGTTCGAACGTCCGGCCAGTATCGCTGCTGTGGACCGCTGCCAATACGTGGGGTGGTTGAGCACACACACCATCGTGTGACGCTGGTTGCAGGCGTGGCGCTGTGAAGCGGGGCTCCATGACGACCTGCCGTACGCTCCGCCCTATGTGAAGGACCGCAGGCGCAGGCTGTTGGTGACGACGAAGACCGAGGAGAACGCCATCGCGCCCCCGGCGATCATGGGGTTGAGCATGCCGAGTGCGGCCAGGGGCAGGGCCGCGACGTTGTAGCCGAAGGCCCAGAAGAGGTTGCCCTTGATGGTGGCCAGGGTCTTGCGGGACAGGCGGATCGCGTCGGCGGCCACGCGCAGGTCACCCCGTACGAGGGTCAGGTCGCCGGCCTCGATCGCCGCGTCGGTGCCGGTGCCCATCGCCAGGCCCAGGTCGGCGGTGGCGAGCGCGGCGGCGTCGTTCACGCCGTCGCCCACCATGGCGACCGTACGGCCTTCGTTCTGCAGCCGCTTGACCACGTCGACCTTGTCCTGCGGCAGGACTTCGGCGATCACCTCGTCGATTCCGACGGCCCGGGCGACCGACTCTGCGACGAGTCGGTTGTCGCCGGTCAGGAGGACGGGCCTCAAGCCGAGCCCTCGCAGGTCCGCCACCGCGGCAGCGCTGGTCTCCTTGATCGCGTCGACGACGGTGAGGACGCCGCGCGCCTCGCCGTCCCAGGCGACGGCGACCGCCGTACGTCCCTTGGCCTCCGCCGTGGCCTTGGCCTCCGCCAGTTCGCGGGGCAGCTCGACGGCCCACTCGTCCAGGAGCCTCTCGCGGCCGACGAGTACGGCGTGTCCGTCCACGACGCCCTGGACGCCGAGGCCGGCGACGTTCTCGAAGTTCTCCGGCACCGGCAGGCTTCCGGCCCGCTCACCGGCGCCGGCCGCGATCGCCTGTGCGATCGGATGCTCGGAGGCGTGCTCCAACGCGCCCGCCAGCCTCAGCAGTTCTGTCTCGTCCACGCCCTGTGCGGTGAAGACGTCCTGGAGCTGCATACGGCCCGTGGTCACCGTGCCGGTCTTGTCCAGGACGACGGTGTCGACGCGGCGGGTGGACTCCAGGACCTCGGGGCCCTTGATGAGGATGCCGAGTTGGGCTCCGCGGCCGGTGCCGACCATCAGCGCGGTCGGGGTGGCCAGTCCGAGCGCGCACGGGCAGGCGATGATCAGCACGGCCACGGCGGCCGTGAAGGCGGCGGCCGTGTCGCCCGTGACGCCGAGCCAGGCGCCGAGGGTGGCGGCGGCGATGAACAGGACGGCGGGGACGAAGATGCCGGAGATCCGGTCGGCGAGGCGCTGCACCTCGGCCTTGCCGTTCTGTGCGTCCTCGACCAGCCGCGCCATCCGGGCGAGCTGGGTGTCCGCGCCGACGCGGGTCGCCTCGACGACGAGCCGGCCGCCGGCGTTCACGGTCGCGCCGGTCACGGCGTCGCCGACGGTCACGTCCACCGGCACCGACTCGCCGGTCAGCGTCGAAGCGTCCACCGCCGAGGACCCCTCGACCACGGTGCCGTCGGTTGCGATCTTCTCTCCAGGGCGTACGACGAAGCGGTCACCGACCGCCAACTGCGCGACAGGGATGCGTACTTCCTTGCCGTTCCGCAGTACCGAGACGTCCTTGGCGCCCAGTTCCAGGAGTGCGCGCAGTGCCGCGCCCGCCTTGCGCTTGGACTTCGCCTCCAGGTAGCGGCCGATGAGGATGAATGTCGTCACGCCGGCCGCGGCCTCCAGGTAGATGGAGGAGGAGCCGTCCGAACGGGAGATCGTGAACTCGAAGCCGTGCCGCATGCCCGGCATGCCCGCGTCGCCGAAGAACAGCGCCCAGAGCGACCAGCCGAGCGCGGCGAGCGTGCCGAGGGACACCAGGGTGTCCATGGTCGCGGCGCCGTGCCGGGCGTTGGTGAACGCGGCCTTGTGGAAGGGGAACGCACCCCAGACGACGACCGGTGCGCCCAGCGTCAGCGACATCCACTGCCAGTTGTCGAACTGCAGGGCCGGGACCATGGCCATCAGAACGACCGGCACCGAGAGCGCGAGCGACCCCAGCAGACGCTGCCGCAGGGAGAGCAACTCCCCGTCCACAGCAGGACCAGCCGCCGCCCGGACGTCGTCCGCCTCGCCGGCCGCCGGAGCGGGCGGCGGCGGCTCCTTGGCCGTGTAGCCGGCCTTCTCGACGGTGGCGATGAGGTCGTCGACCCCGATGCCGTCCGCGTAGGAGATCTTCGCCTTCTCGGTGGCGTAGTTGACGGTCGCCGTGACGCCGTCCATGCGGTTGAGCTTCTTCTCTATGCGGGCCGAGCAGGAGGCGCACGTCATGCCGCCGATGGAGAGCTCGACCTCGGAGGCGGACACGGATGCCGGGCCGTGCAGTCTCGTATCAGGAGCCGCGCTAGTCATGGGAGGTTCTCCTGGGGTTGGCCGGGACGGCCGACAGCCGCGTCAGCGGGAGCGGCGCGCCCCGGCGGGTAGAAACGCGGGGCCCGGGGCCGTCGGCCCCGGAAGATCTCAGACCGAGCCGACGAGTTCGTAGCCCGCCTCGTCCACGGAGGCCCGGACGGCCTCCTCGTCGAGGGGGACCACGGAGGTGACCGTCACCTCGCCGGTCTCGGCGACGGCCTTCACCGAGGTCACGCCGTCGATCGCGGATATCTCCTCGGAAACCGCGCCCTCGCAGTGGCCGCAGGTCATGCCGGACACCTTGTAGACGGCGGTCACCTCACTTCCCTGGGTGAGGGACGCGGTGCCGGAGTTCTTCTGATCGGTCATGGTCTTCACCTCGGGTGTCGATGCGTGGGTGCTCCGGGAGGTGCTTGATCACCGCTCCTCCCGACATGGGTCGGCACTATCCCCCTAGGGGGTACCTCTCGCGATCTCGCCAACATACCCCTAGGGGGTAGATGGTATACCCCCGGGGTGTATGTTCAAATCTCTTGCAGGATACCCCATGGGGGTATATGTTCGGCCGTATGACGTTCCTGTTGTCGGCCCTTCCCGGGAGACACTTATGAAGACCTGGCCGAAGATCGCTGGCTTCGTCGCAGCGCTGGCCCTCGTGTTCGGCGCGGCCTACGGTGTGGGCAGCCTCGCCGGATCCGGCGACTCGGGCACCAACGCGGATTCGCACGCCGCCAGTGAGGTCGAGGCGGCGGAGGGCGGCGGCACGGACGAGGCAGTGGAAGTGCCCGAGGGGCTGCAGGTTTCGGCCCATGGCTACTCGATCGACCTGAAGACTCCGCGGATCGAGCGCGGGCGCGCCACCGAGATACGGTTCGCCATCCTGGATGAGAAGGGGCAACCGGTCACCGACTACACGGTGGAGCAGGAGAAGGAACTCCACCTGATCCTGGCGTCTCGCGACCTGACCGTCTACCGTCACCTGCACCCCACGCGCTCCACCGACGGCACGTGGCGCATCTCCGTGAACCTGCCGACGGCCGGCGACTACCGCCTCTTCGCGGACTTCGCCCCGGCCGCCGGGGACGGTGAAAGCCTCACCCTGGGCACCGACCTGGCGGTCGCGGGGCGCTACCAGCCGCAGCCGCTGCCCAAGCAGGTGTCCACCAGCGAGGTCGACGGTTACACGGTCACCCTGCGTGGGGACCTCGACGCGGGGTCCGCACGGGAGTTGACGTTCGAGGTGAGCAAGGACGGCAAGCCGGTGACCGACCTGCAGCCCTACCTCGGCGCCTACGGTCACCTGGTGGCGCTGCGCGCCGGAGACCTGGCCTACCTCCATGTCCACCCCAACAGCGAAGCCGGCGACCCCAAGACGAAGCCCGGGCCGACCGTGTCCTTCACCGCCACCGCGCCCAGCGCCCACGGCTACCGCCTCTTCCTCGACTTCAAGCACGAGGGCAAGGTGCGGACCGCGGACTTCACTGTCCAGGCCGGCCTCGGCGGCGACACGGCCCCGGCGGAGGGCGAGCATGCCGAGGAGAGCGGCTCGGCGGAGCACGACGGGCATGGGTGACGCCTTGCCGCCGGGCGCGGGCAACGGACCACCTAACGGCCCTGCCCGGTCGGCGTCCGGTGGCCGTTCCCCTGCGCGGGGACGGCCACCGGCGGCTTCCCCGAAAGCCGCGACGGCCTTCCGCCGAGGGCAGCCGCGGACAGATCGGTCAGCGGCACCTCCATCCGCCGGTCGATCCTGTCGTGTTCCCAGGTGCGGGTGTCGATCAGCCACCACTCCTCGACGATGACGACGTAGAGTCGGTGCGGTGCCGGAGCGCGCAGCTGTGACGGCTGGAGCCTGAACCGGTCACGTTGCTCGGGGTCTGGGAACACGCTTCGGTAGAAGTGCGAGTAGTAGTCGCCCAGTTCGTCCGCCGGGATCTCGCCGCAGGTTCCGGTGAACTGGGCGCCGTCGACCGCACCGATGTCCAGGCCGGGCGTGGTCGGCGCCACGAACAGCGTTCCGCTGACGGCCGGTGTGTGTGCGATGTTCAGCCCGTGCCGGGACAGCCCCGCCGAGCCGAACACGAACCGCAGCGGGTCCGCCTGCCAGGCGTACTCCAGCGTGGCCACCCAGGGCTGCCCCTCCGGTGACACCGTGGCCAGGTTCAGATAGCGCGCCCTCTCCAGCAGGAGACGGGTTCTTCCGAGTGGTGTGCTGCCGGTCGTCGTCATCACTGACCCTCCGCTGCGCGGGCGAGGTCGGCGCCTGCCCGTCCGCGCACGATGTCGTCGGAGAGGGCGCGCCAGAAGGCCAGTTCGTAGGCGTGCACCATCCGAGCCGTCCGGACGGCCTCGCCGGAGTCGTCTCCTCCGGCCAGACCGATACGTAGCGTCTCCGCCGCCTGGTCCAGCAGTTCCTGGGGCGTGTCGGCGAAGAACCGGAAGTGCCCGACCGCCTGTTCGTCGAATCCGTACCGCTTGCACAGCGCGTCGGCCACGCGCGTGTACTGGTCTCCCGACTCGGCCGCGTTGGCGAGCAGGGCCAGGGCGATGTCGCTGCGGGTGCCGTGGAGGGCGGTCTGGGTCAGATAGGCGGGGTACGCCTGAGCAAGCGGCCGTGGTTCGTACGCCACCAGCTCCGACTCGTCCATCCCGAGGGCGGACGCGAAATCGAGCAGGAGGCGCAACGCCTCCGACTCGCCCTGAGCCATGGTCAGGAACAGGTCGCCGGCGGGGGCCGAGGGGAAGCGCGAGGCCAGCAGAGCGAAGCTGCGGCGGTCGCTTCCCACCAGGCGGTACAGCTCTCCTGCCAGCGCCCGTAGATGCCCCTTCGGTACCTCGCCCGTCTCCAGCAGATCGATGAACCGGTTCGGCATCCACTGCTTGGACATCCGCTGCCGTGCCGCTGACACGAGGATGCCTGTCTCATCGTCCATCGTCCGCTCCCTTGCACTCCGTCAGGTCCGGTGATGCGCCGACGCCGCTTGTGACGGTGCGTCTGCGCAGGTCGGGACCGATCGCCGCACCGGGTTTCGGCTCGGCGATCCAGGGTCCGTCGATCGAGGGGTCGACCACTCCCTCTTCCAGCCAGGTGAAGTCGCCGGCGAGGACAGCGCGGGCGAGGGCACGGTCGTGGCCGTCGGTATTGGCGACCAGCCGGGCGAACAGCTCCGCGATTCTGATCCGGGCCTGACGACAGAACATGTCGGCCAGTCGGACGGGCGCGTCGTCGGTGCCGCCGAGGGCCTCCGCGTAGGCGCACGCGGTGCTCATCGCGTACAGCTCCGCGCCGATGTCGACGAGTCGGCCCAAGTGGCGCTGAAAGGTGCCGAGTTCACTTTCGGGGCGACGGGCGAACTCGGCGAACGGTCCGGCGATCCGCCTGGCTGCCTGCTCGACGAAGAGCAGGTGTCCGGCGAGCACGCGACTGCCGACGGGGTAGTCGGCCGGGGCCTCGCCGGAGCCGGGTGCGTCGAGCGTCGTGTCCGCCGCTGTGCGGTGGTGGGTGAGTACGGCGTCGGCGATGAAGCTCCGAAGGGCCTCCGTCGACCCGTCGAAGATGCGTCCGATGCGCAGGTCGCGCAGCAGCCGCTCGACCGGAACACCGCGCTCGCCGCGTGCCGCGGCCGACTCCGCGGTCTCGTAGCCGCGGCCACCGCGCAGCTGCATCAGCTCGTCGGCGACCAGCCAGCCGTGTTCCGAGGCGAAGAGCTTGGCCAGTTCGGCTTCGAGTGCGGTGTCGCCGCCGAGGTCGGCGCGGCCTCCGGAGATCTCGACCATCGCCTCCAGGGCGAAGGCGGTGGCCGCGATATAGGCCAACTTTCCGGCGACCGCGTCGTGTTCACCGATCGGCCGTCCCCACTGCACACGGGCACCGGCCCACTCCCGGGCGACCTTCGCGCTCCACTTGGCGGCGGCGGCGCAGACGGCGGGCAGCGAGAGCCGTCCGGTCTCCTGTGCGGCAAGGGCGACGGTCAGGCCCTCGCCTTCCTCGCCGATGCGGTTCGCTGCCGGGACTGCGACATCGTGCAGCCGGATCACGCCGTTCTCCAGACCGCGCAGCCCCAGGAAGGAGCTGCGGTGTTCCACCGTGACCCCCGGTGTGTCGGCTTCGACCACGAAGGCCGTCATTCCGCCGGGGCGGTCCTCGGCCGGGGGAACCATGGCCATGACCACCAGCAGGTCCGCGATGGTGCCGTTGGTGGTCCACAGCTTCACGCCGCTGAGCGTGTACGTGTCCCTCGACCGGTCGGGAACGGCGGTGGTGTGCATCCGGAACGGGTCGTTGCCGATCTCGGGTTCGGTGAGGGCGAAGGCGGAGATCTCGTGTACACACCGCGGAAGGAAGGCGCGTTTCTGCTCGTCCGTGCCGAACAGCAGGAGCGGCTGGGGCAGACCGATGGCCTGATGGGCGGCGAGCAACTCGCCGAGTGCCGAGTGGGTGCTGTTGACCAGCATCAGGGCGCGGAGGTAACACCGTCCGGACAGCCCGAGTCCGCCGTATTCCTGAGGGATCTTGATGGCGAAAGCGCCGAGGTCCTTGAGGCCCTCGATCACCTGATCGGGGATGCGGTCCTCGCGCTCGATCAGATGACTGTCGACCTTGTTCTCGCAGAACTCCCGCAACCTGGTGAGGAATTGCTCGTCCGCGTCCCCAAGGCGCCTCGGATCGCCGGGGGGTGGGGTGAGGAGGCCGGTGCGGAGCCGTCCGAGGAAGAGTTCCGCACCGAAGCCGGGCGCTGTCATCAGACGGCGGACGGCGTGGCCTGGATCATGGACAGTGGCCCGGCCGCACCGAACCGCACGGACCGCACCGTGAAGCCGGTCTCCGAGAGCATGGTCCGGAACTCCGACTCGGTCCGCTCCCGGCCGCCGGCCATGACCATCATGTTCACATCGGTGAAGTAAGCGATCGACTGGTCGGCGGAGGGGGTCTCGGGCAGCACCGTACCCACGATCAGCAAGGTGGCGGACTCGGGAATCACGGTGCGGCAGGAGCGCAGCAGGGCCAGCGCGTCCTCGTCGTTCCAGTCCTGGAAGACGCTCTTGATGATGTAGAGATCGCCGTCACCCGGGATGTCCTGGAAGAAGTCACCCGGCTGGACCTCGCAGCGGTCGGCGACCCCGGCCTTGCCCAGCACCGCCGGAGCATCGGCCACACCGCTCGGGCTGTCGAAGACGGTACCGCTCAGATGGGGGTGAGCGGTGAGGACGGCCGCGAGGAGGGTTCCGTCGCCGCCGCCGAGGTCCACCACCTTGGTGGCGTGGGAGAAGTCGTAGCCGACGGCGATACGTGCGGCCGCTATCCGGGACTCCTCGCCCATCGCCTCGTGGAACAGGGCACTGAACTCGGTGTCCGCGGTCAGGCTGGTGTAGAAGTCGGAGCCCTTGGCCTGGCTGAAGGCCACTTCGCCGGTGGCGACGGCCTGGCCCAGGCCCTGCCAGGCGGTGAACCACATCGGGCTGCAGAAGACCCGGGTGAAGGCGCGCAGCGAATCGGGGGAGTCGGACCGCAGTTGAGCCCCCACCTCGGTCAGCCCGAAGCGGGTCGGCTCAGGCTCCGTGGTGACCCCGACCGACGCGAGCAGGCGCAGCACCCGGCGCAGCGACGGCTCGTGCGCCCCGGTCTCGGCCGCCAGGTCGTCGCTGCTGCGTACTCCGTCCTTGATCAGGTCGGCTATGCCGAGATCGGCCACCACGCCGAGCGCGTGCGCGGTCATGTAGCCGCCGATCCGTTCGATCAGGGCGCCCCGCAGCTCGATGCGCTTGGTGGTGTCCTTGTCCGGTCCACTGATGCTCATGGTGTTCGTCCTTCTTCTGGTCAGTCGGTCGGTACGGAACAGGCTGTGCAACAGGTGGGGCGCCGCTTCGGGAAACGGATCCGGCGCGCTGTCAGAGGCGATGGCGCACCCAGACATTGGGCTCGACGTAGACGGCGTAGCCCTGCTCCAGGTCGGCCACCACCGGTGTCAGCGCGCCGGGCACCTCGACGGGGCCGCTGGTGTCGAACGGCAGCTCTGTCCACTCGCGCCACTGCGCGAGGCTTCCGGAGATGGTCATCGAGGCCGGGCAGACCTTCAGGATCCGGCCGCCGGTCCGCACGTGGACGCGCAGCCAGGGGTCCTCCGGCAGCCCGTCCGGGCGGGTCCGCGCGGCGTAGGCGGCCATGGTCAGCTGCGGCGCGGTGTGTTTGAGGCTCGGTCGCACCGGGGCGACCAGGTCACCGAAGCCCTGGCTCCGGGCGTGGTCCTTCAGGGCCTGGAGCGTGCGCCCCGAGAGATGGCGCGACTGGTGGCCGGGCACCACGGCGATCTCCAGCGCGCACAGTGCGTTGAGCCGGTGACCGCCGTAGGTGTCGGTCATGCACTGGCGCAGTGCTTCGTCCCAGCCGGTGTCGGGCAGGCTGTCGGGGTCGCCGTCCCAGGCCAGTGGCGCGCTCGCGGCGCGGGCGACGACCGTCTTCGAATCGTCCAGGACAACGAGTTGGTGCTGGGCGTGCCGCTCGAAGATCCAGTGGACGAGGGTCGGATCGGGGCGTATGTAGTCCGGCCAGGACGACTCCATCGTCAGCATGGCCGTCTCCAGGTCGGGGCGGTCGGCGAGACTCGCGACGTGCAGTCCCGTACCGGCGGTGCTCTGAGGCATGGCGGGTCTCCGGTGTGTGGTCGTGTGGTCCCGGTCCTGTCAGTCCGTCAGCAGCCGGACCGGCCTCCGTCCGGTGCGCAGCGGCGACGGCCGGTGGGGGGTACGGAGGAGTTCCAGGTACTGGGCGCGGGGGATCGGCCGCGCCCCGAGCAGCCGGATGTGGTCGCTGTCGCGCTGGACGTCGACCGCGATGCCGCCCGCCTCCGCGAAGCGGCGCGTCAGCTCGGCCACGGCAGCCTTGCCTGCGCCGCTGCGCAGGGTGAACTGCGAATCGGCGCTGAAGACGCCACCGATCCGCATTCCGTACACCCCGCCGATGAGTTCGTCTCCGTCCCAGACCTCGACGCTGTGCGCGTAGCCGCACTCGTGCAGGCGGGTCAGGCTCGCCAGCAGTTCGTCGGTCAGCCAGCACTCCGTGCGCCCCTCACGGCACTGGGCGGCCACCCGCTCGAAGCAGACGTCGGCCGTGGTCGTCCAGTTGATGCCGCGCAACTGCCGCCGAAGGCTTCGCTGGATGTGTGCTTGAGCGACGGGGATGACCGGGCGGGGATCGGGGGAGCACCAGGCGACGCCGTACGGATAGCCGCTGCCGGTCTGCAGCCCGATCCGTCCGGCGGCCACCTCGGACTCGTAACTCAGCTCATTGAGCAGCCGGTGCTCGGGGGTGGTGGCGGGGAAGGGGTACAGCCCGTGCCGGTACGCGTCGAGCAGGCTCCATGGGGTGAGGTCGTCGCCGAACGCGACCGGGCCGTCGGTCGGTGCGGCGGCCAGATCCAGGAGGCCCCATGCGGACCGGGGGCGGACCGGGCTTGGCATCAGCACGTGGGCCTCACAGGAAGTCGATGCTGGTCAGATAGCGGATGTAGCGGTCGAGCATCTCGGTGTCCACCGGAGGAATCCCGATACCGCTGCCGTCGAGGGCCTGCTCCACGTTGTCGCGGGAGAAGACGGGGAACGTCGTCTCCAGGTACATCTCCGCCACGCTCATCTCGCCGGTGGAGCAGCGGTCGATGAACAGGGGTGCGAAGGGCGTCATGGGGTGTCCGGGCTCCTCGACCGCGATCTCGGCGATCCGTTCCACCCACTCCGCCCACGGGACCTCACGTACCTCGTGGCCATGGGCGCGCAGGCGTTCGGCCAGTACGGAGACGTTCGCCTTGCCCGGATTGGTGAGGTGGTAGACCTCGCCCTGCGGCAGCCGTGACCCGGCGATGTGCGCGACGGCCGCGGCGAAGCAGTCCACCGGCGTGTAGTCCAGGGGCAGTTCGGCAACGGGGGACATGCCGGTGTCCACGATGAACTTCTTCATCGCGCACATCTCCGTCGACGTGTTCCAGGCGCCGGTCTGCCGGTCGCCGGAGATGTCGGCCGCCCGGTAGACGGCCACCGGAAGCCCCTGGCGAGCGGCGCCCAGCAGTAGGGCCTCCGCGACCCATTTGCTCTCGACGTATCCCACTGACAGGCGATCGGCGTGGGCGGCCGGAGTGGATTCGCTGACCTGCCGGACGCCGGCGGTCCCGAAGCCCGAGACCACCGCCATGGTGGAGGTGTAGTGGACGGGTGCATTGCGGTACCGCGCGGCCATGCGGATGATCTCGCGGGTTCCCTCGACGTTGGCCGCCCGCATGTGGGCGTACGGATAGATGAAGTTGACGAGTCCACCGGGATGGTGGATGACGTCGACCATCCGGGCCAGCCGGTCGAACTCCTCCTCCGTCAGGCCGAGACGAGGCTCGGCGAGATCGCCCGGGACGGCGCGGATCCGCCCCTCCTCGCGGTAGCGCTCCAGGTCGTCCTGGAAGTAATGAGAGGTGTTCTTCTGGAGGCGCGCCATCGCGCGGCCATCGCCGTCGGCGCGCACCAGGCAGTGCACGGTGGCATCGGTGGAGGCCAGGAGCTCCCGGAGCAGGTAGCCCCCGAGGAATCCGGTGGCCCCGGTGAGGAAGATGTGGGCCGGTTTCTCCCACGAGGCGGGTTCGGCGGGGGTACGCCGGATGGGAATGCCCAACTCGGCCTCGGCGGTGAAGTCCACGGCCTTGGCGTCGTCGGCGAGCATGCCCGCCCTTGCCGACTCGACGGCGGCGGCGAAGCTGCGCAGCGTCGCGTCGTCGAGCAGCAGCCGGATCAGCGGACGGATCTGGGTGATCAGGATGCCGAGGGACTCGCGGAGCTTGGCGAGCAGCTGGGCGGCCTTGAGGGAGTCACCGCCCAGGCTGAAGAAGTTGTCGTGCGGCTGGACGCGCTCCACGTCGAGAACCTGCCGCCAGATGCCGGCGACCACACGCTCGACCAGCCGGCCGCTCTGGTCCGGTGCGTCGTCGGGTGCAGGTGCGGTGTGAGTTCCGGAGGGGTCCGGGGCGGGCAGTGCCTTCAGATCGACCTTGCCGTTGCTCGTCATCGGCATGTCGGGCAGCCGGACGAACGCCGAGGGGACCATGTAGGCGGGCAGTCGGTCGGCGAGGTACGCCCGCAGTTCACTGGTGGTGGGCGGGACACCGTCCTGCGCGGGGGCCACCGTGTAGTACGCGGTGATCTTCGGCTCCGCGCCCTGGACCCACGGCACCACGGCCGTGTCGACCACCGACTCGTGGGCGGACAGGGCCGCCTCGATCTCGGCCGGCTCGATCCGGAAGCCACGGACCTTGATCTGCCGGTCCGCACGCCCGGTGATCTCCAGATCGCCTGCGGCTGTCCAGCCGCCGACGTCGCCGGTGCGGTACATCAGAGTGCCTGGCCGCTCCGCGCGGGGATCGGGCAGGAATCCGGACCGGTCCGCGGCGTCCCCGAGGTAACCGTGCGCGACACCGGGGCCGGATATGTGGATCTCGCCCTGCCGGCCGGGTGGTACGGGCCGCAGATCGTCGTCGAGTACGTGGATCACCGTGCCCGGAAGCGGGCGGCCGACCGGGGCCGGGCCCTGTGCGGGCAGCGTCTGAGGGGTGACCTCCATCGTGCAGGACGTGATGGTGGTCTCGGTCAGGCCGTAGGCGTTGACCAGACGTGAGTGGGGCATCAGCCGCAGCGCCGTCCGGCAGTCCTCGGCGTGCACGGCGCTGCCGCCCACGATCGTCAGGCGTACCGCGAGGTCGGCCGGCGTACGGCTGAGGTCGGACAGGAAGGCCCGCCAGTACGAAGGAGTCAGGTCCATCACGGTGACCCCGTACGCCGTCAGACGGTCCGCGAGGTCGCTCGGCGCCCAGAGATGGTCGGGGAGGACCAGGGCCGCGCCGTTGAGCAGGGCCACGAGGATCTGCTCGATGGAGGTGTCGAAGGAGACGGCCGCGAACTGCAGGACCCGGTCGGCCGGGCCGATTCCGTACCGTGCGTTGACCTCGTCGCACAGATAGGCGAGGGAGGCGTGATCGACGCGGACGCCTTTGGGAACGCCGGTCGAGCCGGAGGTGTAGATGACATAGGCGCCGTCTGTGCCGTCGACCGCGGTGCGCACAGGAGCGGCCGGGACCTCGTCCACCGGTTCCCTGTCGACGGCCACGACGGTCACGGGCATGGCGGCGAAGAGTTCCACCGTGTCGTGGTGGGTGAGCACCGCCGCGCAGTCGGCTTCCTCGACTTGGCGCGCCACGCGGTGGCTGGGCGCGTCCGGCTCCACCGGCAGGTACATGGCTCCCGCCTTCAGCGTGGCGAGGAGCGAGACGATCAGGTCGATCGAGCGCTCCAGGTGCACCATGACCACGGAGCCGCGTCGTACCCCCTGCTGCTTCAGGACATGGGCCAACTGGTCGGCACGGCGGTCGAGGTGCCCGTAACCGATCTGCTCGTCGCCCTGGACGACGGCGAGCGCGTCGGGTTGTGCAGCCGCGCGGGCGGCGAAGCGTTCGTGGACCAACGTTGTTGTTCGCATCCCCCGGCCTCCCCTTACCGCGAGCGGTGGTGGAGGAGGACGGGCAAGGACGCGACGCCGTTCCCGATGAAGGTGTGCTCGGGCTCGATCTCGTCGGGCTTGACGGCCAGTTCGAGCTGGGGAAAGCGTTCGAACAGTGCCGGCAGGGCGACCCTGGCCTCCAGGAGCGCCAGGCGTGAACCGGGGCAGAAGTGCGGGCCGAGACCGAACGCGACGTGATCCTTGTTCTCCCGGTCGATGTCGAAGACGTCCGGCTTCTCGTGGACGCCGGGGTCGCGGCCGTGGGCCCCGTAGCAGATCAGGATGGCGTCGCCGGTCCGTATGACCACGCCCTCGCCGAGGTCGATGTCTGCGGTGGCCCATCGCATCGGCAGGTGCATGACCGGGCAGTGCACGCGCAGCGACTCCTCGATCGCGTCGGCCCAGCGCTCGGGAGACTCCTGGACGACGCGCAACTGATCCGGGTTGGCGAGCAGTTCACGCACGGTGTGGTCGATGAGGTTGATGGTGGTGCCGCTGCCTCCGCCGATCATCAACAGCAGGGTGGAGATCAGCTCATGCTCGGTGAGGGGGGCGCTGCCCTCCTCCCGGGCGCCGATGAGGAAGCTGGTGAGGTCGTCGCCCGGCTCGCGGCGTCTGGCCTCGATCAGCGAGTGCATCGCGGCGACCAGGCCGTTGATGATGGCGACGGATTCCTCCTCGCTTGCCACATCGGTCTCCCCGACAGCGCGGAACAGGCGCAGCAGCTCGGTCCGCTGGTCGTCCGGGACGCCGAAGAGGTCGCAGATCGTCTCGGTCGGCACCCGGTAGGAGAACGCGGTGTGCAGATCGACCGGTTCGTCGGCCGGAAGGGCCTCCAGGTCGTCGAGGAGACGGGCGACGAGGGCCTCGACATGGGGTTGCAGAGCGGTCACGCGTCGGGGGCTGAAGGCAGGCGTGATCAGTCTGCGGAGCCGGGCGTGCTCCTTGCCGTCGGCGGTGGCCATGTGGTCGATGTCCACCCACGGCGACAGCCAGGCGACCGAGCCCGGCTCATAGTCGGGCACGGTGCCCTTGAGGTCCCGGGAGACATCGGGGTGCGTGAGCAGCCGCTTGACGACGTCCCCGCGACTCACCGACCAGGCGGCCATCCCCTCGGGCAGCTGTACGGGGACGGCCGGCGCCATGGCGCGCAGCAGGTCCACCTGGGCGTACATGCAGTGGCCGCCCGCACTGTCGAGGGCCACGGTGGGCGTGGTGCTGAAAGCGATCACGTCATATCTCCTGTGGGATACCGGGCTTGGTGGCTGTGGCGGACCGGGACCGCCGTGCGGCCCCGGTCCGGGGAGCTGCTCTCCGTTCACGGGGTTCTTCGGGCAGCTCTGACACCCCCAACGGGGGAGATGGGGGTGTCAGGAGACTTCAGGCGGCGGGACTTCAGACGGGTGACGGGGTGTGGAAGTTGAACAGGAGCCAGGCGGCCATGAGCAGCAGGAGGAACGCGACGGTCATGAGGAGCCAGTTCGAGAACCTCATGGCCGGACCTCCTGCGGGCTGTGCGGGTACCGGGTCGGGTTCGCGATTCCGTATCACTGCGGGGGCCGTTGAACCTCGGCACTCACGCTAGGCCGGGGATGTGCAACGCACTGGCAAGCGCAGTGCAGCAGATCGTTCAGCTTCGGGCATGGAGACGACAGACAGAGACGACAGGACGGGAGAGAAGTTCCCCGGTCCGGCCTGGTGGGACGCCGCCCGCTCCAGCGGGTGATACGCCGAACGCATATTCCAAAGCTCCGGGATGTAGACGCGAGTAGAATCCCGGCAGCAGGTGGGCTTTAACGGGGGGTTGTGGACTACGTGCGCATTCTTGTGGCTGAGGACGACGAGCACGTTGCAGACGCACTGACGGACGCGTTACGGCAGCACGGTCACACCGTCTTATGGAGGGCCGACGGCGGGAAGGCGGTCGACGCCGCGGAGGAGGTCGATTTCGTCCTCCTCGACCTGGGTCTTCCGGACCTCGACGGCTATGAGGTGTGCCGACGGATCCGGGCCACTTCGATGGTCCCCATCATCGCGCTGACGGCACGGTCCGAGGAGATCGACCGGGTCATGGTCCTACAGGCCGGCGCTGACGACTACGTCGTGAAGCCCTACGGCTTCCGCGAGCTGCTGGCCCGTATCGAGGCGGTGATGCGGCGCACCAGGCAGGCCCCGCTCCCCACGGCCCTGCCCGAAACCGACGGCTCCGAGCTGGAGACCGGGGCGCTCAGTATCGACGTACGAGCACGCAAGGCCTTCCTGGCAGGCGAGCCGCTGTCGCTGACCGCCAAGGAGTTCGACCTGCTGGCACTGCTCGCGGCCGAACACGGGGCGGTGCTCACCAGAGAGCAGATCATCGAACGCGTCTGGGACGAGAACTGGTTCGGCTCGACCCGGACTCTCGACGTCCACGTGGGAACCCTGCGGACCAAACTCGGCGACAAACGATGGATCGAGACCGTCCGCGGTGTGGGCTTCCGGCTGACCGACCCGTGTGACTGAGGGAGGAGGGCCCGTGCGGAGAAAACTGCTCCTCACCTATCTGACCCTCACTGCGGTCATTCTGTTGATGCTCGAGGTCCCGCTGGCCCTCAGCTACTCGATGAGCGCCTACCACCAACTGGCCATGACCCGGGCCGGGGAAGCCCGTGAACTGGCCGTGGAGGCCACGGCGGTGCTGGAGGACCAGGGATCGGCGACGGCCTTCGAGAAGCGGCTGCGACGCTACGAAGCGAACCACCAGACCGCGGTCGTCCTCGTCGACACCAACGGCAGGGTGACCGCGGCGTCGCGCACGGACATCGACGTCGCCGCGACCGCACTCCGCTCTCCGCTGGCAAAGGCGTTGCGCGGCGAGAGCGTCGAACCGTCCCAGGATCTCGGCCATTCCATACGGCCGGGCAAGGTGATCCTCGCCGAGCCGGTCCGCCAAGGGGACGAGGTGATCGGGGCCCTGGGTTCCGTCGCCTCGAGCGCGGCGGTGCAACGGGATGTGGAGAGCCACACCCTGCTGCTGATCTGCGCGGGGGCCCTGGCGTTGGCCGCGGTCGGCCTCGCCAGTGTGCCGCTGAGCCGGTGGCTGCTGCGCCCCATCCGGGAGTTCGACAACACGGTGCACGCCATCATCGACGGGGCGTACGACGTCCGCGTGCGGTGCGGCGCCGGTCCTCCTGAAATGCACGGACTGGCCGCCGGGTTCAACCGGATGGCTGATCACCTGGTGACGCTGCTGGAGACGCAGCGGGCCTTCGTGGCTGACGCCTCGCACCAGATGCGCAATCCCCTGACGGCGCTGCGGCTGCGGGTCGAGACTCTGGAATCGGGAGTCCGACCGGAGGCCATGAAGCAACTTCAGCAGGCCGTGGCGGAGATCGAACGCCTTTCCACGCTGCTCGACCAACTTCTGCGGCTCGCCCGGGCCGAAGGCCGGGACCAGTCCGTGGCACCGGTCGACGTGGCGGAGGTCATCGCGACCAGGGTGGCCGCCTGGGAGCAGGCCGCCGCCCGCAAACAGATCACCCTGCTCGCCCCTGGCACCAACGGGACCGTCTCGGCCTGCGTACCGGGCCATCTCGAGCAGATTCTCGACGTGCTGATCGACAACGCGCTCCACGTCTCCGACGCGGACACCTCGATCACCATTCGTCACATGGTCGCGGGAGCGTACGCGCAGATCCAGGTGATCGACGAAGGCCCGGGCATGTCGGCGGAGGACTGCCGACGCGCCCTCGACCGGTTCTGGCGCGGCGGGAAATCCGCCAAACATGAGGGATCGGGACTGGGGTTGGCGATCGCCGACACCCTCGCCAAGGCCAACGGCGGATCGCTGTGCCTGCTGCCGACGGCGCCGCACGGCATCGAGGCACGAGTGCGGATGCCGCTCTGCCCCCGGGCGGCACAGGCCACCGAGAGCCCGGTGCTCGTGCCCGTGTGCCCCCGGGCCACGGCGAACTGAGGACGGCGGTCCGCAGGACGCGCCGTCGCACTTGCCGAGCTGTTGCCTTGTTCTTGACATTCCGCTGAACACCCTTGGCCTGCTTGCTCCTGTGACCGGTGGGGGACGGGTGCACCGCTGTCCGGCCGGGCGGCCCCCGAGTCCGACGGCACCGTATGACTTGTCATCAAAATGGTTGCCCTGTGCGACATCGATCCTGCCCCGGTGCCGCGCCGCCGTTACTGGGGGATCGTCGATCGGCCAAGCGGCGCGCCCACCCTTGTCGGGCTCTTGCCGTGCCCTTGACGTTCTGCTGCACAGCCCCTGATCCGCGTCCCCCTACGGTCGTCGCTGTTCGAACAATCAGCCGATCCAGGACAACGGGGGGAATGAGGATGACGCTTCAAGCGCCAGACTTCACCCAGTTCCAACTCGATCGATACTCTCGCCAGCTCCGGCTGGAAGGCTTCGGCATCGAAGGCCAGCGTCGGCTCCGCGACGCCCATGTCGCCATCTCGCGCGGCGGCGGAGTCGGCGGCACGGTCGCGACGCACCTCGCGATGGCCGGCGTAGGCCGCATCACCGTCGCACACGGCGGCGAAATCGTGCCGGAGTACCTGAACCGAATGCTGCTCGCCAACCCCAAGGACGTCGGACGCCCTTGCGTGGACGCGTTCGCCGACAGCCTCCACCGGATCAATCCCGACGTCGAGGTGACCACGTACTCCGAGTACGTGACCGACGACAACGTCCTCCGGATCGTGGGCGACGCCAACCTCATCGCGGACGGCGCGCCGCTTTTCGAGGAGCGCTACGCCCTCAACAAGGCCGCGGTCGAACTGGGCATCCCGCTGGTCTCCGGAGCGATGTACGACACCGAGGGCTACATCACCACCGTCCGGCCGGGCCGCACGCCGTGCCTGTCGTGCATCTACCCGACCAAGCCGCCCTACTGGACGAACATCAAGGTCTTCCCCGCACTGAGCACGGCGCCCGGTCTGGTGGGCACCGTGATGGCCATGGAGGTGATCAAGATGATCACCGGATTCGCCGAGCCGCTGGACTCGCAACTGATGTTCTTCGACCTGCGTACGAACATGACCCGGCTGCTCAATGTGGCCCGTCGACCGGAATGTACGGTCTGCGGCCACCTCGACAACAACGACTGTTGAGGGAGAATCCCGTGCCGAAGATCTTCGTCCCCACCATCATGCGCAAGCACACCGAGAACAAGGCCACCGTCGAGGTACCGGGCACCACGGTGTCCGAGGTGTTCGACAACCTCATCGCCAGCTACCCCATGGTCCGCGATCTCCTGCGCGGCAAGGACGGCGGGCTGCTCCGGCACATCAACGTCTTCGTCAACGGCGACGACATACGCGGGCTGGACGGGGACAAGACCGGTCTGACCGACCGGGACGAAGTCCACGTCGTCCCCGCCATGGCCGGGGGCTGACCCGCATGGCACGACAGTGGATCGCCGGGGCCGTCACCTCCGCCGTGCTGGCCCTGGCGGTGTCCGGATGCGGCAGTGCAGACGGCGCCGAGCAGGGCGGGCACGGGACGAAGCCGGTCACCGTCTTCGCCGCGTCCTCCCTCAGCGGGGCTCTGGAAGAGGCGAAGAGCGCGTTCGCGAAGGTGCATCCGGGCATGGAGGTCCGGCTCAACCTGGGCGGTTCCTCCACCCTGGTGGCGCAGTTGCGCAACGGCGCACCCGCGGACCTCTTCGCCTCCGCCGACGAGCCCACCATGGACAAGGCGGTGGACGCGGGGCTGACCGACGGCCCCGTGCGGTTCTTCGCGGACAACACGCTGAGCCTCCTGGTCCAGAAGGGCAATCCCGACAAGATCCGCGGGCTGGAGGACCTGAACCGCGAGGATCTGACGGTCTCGCTGTGCGGGCCCCAGGTCCCCGCCGGCCGCTACGCACGCCAGGCGCTGGAGCGCGCGGATGTGCCTGTGCCGAGAGGCGGTGAGGAACTCGACGTGAAGCAGGTCGTCAGCCGCGTGACGCTCGGGGAGGCGGACGCCGGCATCGTGTACGCCACGGACGCCAAGGCGGCCTCGGGCAAAGCGGACGCGGTGGCCATCGCCGAGGACCAGAACGTCGTGGCCCACTACCCGGCCAGTGTCCTGAAGTCCGGGGAGAACGCCGCCGGCGCCAAGGTGTTCCTGGACTTCCTGCTGTCCTCCGAGGGCAAGGAGATCCTGAAGAAGCACGGTTTCCGGGACCCGCAATGACAGTCACGGCCCCACCCCCGGTCGCTGCGGCTCCGCCGCCACCGCGAGCCCGCCGCTCGCGGTGGCTGGCGGTGACGGTCATGCTGTTCGGCGGCCTCGGACTGACACTGTTCGCCGCGCCCCTCGTATCCCTGCTGTGGCGCGTCCCGTGGGCCGACGCGGCCACCCAGCTGTGGTCCCCGCAGGCCCGCGACGCGCTCCAGGTCTCCCTGATGTGCTCGCTCTGCGCGACCGCACTGTGCCTGGTCCTGGGCGTTCCGGTGGCGTGGATCCTGACGCGCACTCAACTGCCGGGCCGCTCGGTCCTGCGCGCCATCACCACCCTGCCCGTGGTGATGCCGCCGGTCGTCGGCGGTGTGGCGCTGCTGCTGGCGTTCGGGCGCGAGGGCGTCTTCGGCCGGTTCCTCGACGAGACGTTCGGTATCCGCCTGGCCTTCTCCACCCACGGCGTGATCCTCGCCGAGACGTTCGTGGCGATGCCCTTCCTGGTCCTGACGGTGTGCGGTGCGCTGCAGTCCGCGGACCGTCAGCTGGAGGAGGCGGCCCGGACGCTCGGCGCGAGCCCGTGGACGGTCTTCCGACGGGTCACCCTGCCGCAGATCCGTCCGTCCCTGCTCTCGGGGGCGGTCCTGTGCTGGGCGCGTGCCCTGGGCGAGTTCGGCGCCACCATCACCTTCGCCGGCAACCTCCCCGGCACCACCCAGACCCTGCCGCTCGCGGTCTACGTAGCCCTGGAGCAGAGCCCCGAAGCCGCGGTCGTCCTCAGCCTGCTGCTCCTGGCGGTGTCCTTGAGCATCCTGATCGGGCTGCGCAAGCAGTGGGCAGGTGGCCTGTGACCCTCACAGCGCAGATGCACGTCGTGAACGGAACCTTCGATCTCGACGTCGACATCGAGGTCGGCGAGGGGGAGACCGTCGCCATCCTCGGCCCCAACGGGGCGGGGAAGAGCACGATGCTGCGCGCCCTGGCCGGACTGCACCGTCTCGACGCGGGACGGCTCAGCCTGAACGGCCGGGTGCTCGACGAGCCGGCCGCCAGGACCTTCGTACCGCCCGAGTGCCGTCCGGTCGGCGTCGTCTTCCAGAACCTGCGCCTGTTTCCGAACCTGAGCGCCGTGGACAACGTCGCCTTCGGGCTGTGCTGCCGCCGGGTGCCCCGCCGCGAGGCGTCCCGGCGGGCCACCGAGTGGCTGGACCGGCTGGGGCTCGCCGACCGTGCCACGGCGCGGCCGGCCGAGCTGTCCGGCGGGCAGGCACAGCGGGTCGCCATGGCCAGGGCGCTGGCGGTGGCACCGGAAATGCTGCTGCTGGACGAGCCGTTGTCCTCGCTCGACGTCGGCATGCGCGCCGAGATGCGCCGCGACCTGCAGCGGGCGCTGGGCTCCTTTCCCGGCGTACGGCTGGTGGTGACCCACGACCCCACCGAAGCCTTCACTCTCGGCGACCGGCTGATCATCCTGGAGGACGGACGGGTGGTGCAGACCGGCACCCCGGCCGAGGTGACGGCACGTCCGCGTTCGCAGTACGTCGCACAGTTCGTCGGCGTCAACCTGCTGCGCGGCTGGGCCGAGCGCGGCCGGCTGACCGTGGACGGCGGCTTCCAACTGGTCGTGCCCGACGGCAGGCACGGCGACGTATGGGCCGGCATCAGGCCCCGTGCGGTGGCCCTGCACCGGGAACGCCCCGGCGGATCGCCGCGCAACGCCTGGGCATGCCGGATCGAGAGCCTCGACGTCGAACGCGACGTGCTGCGGGTCGCGTTGACAGGCAAGCCGCCGCTAGTCGCCGAGGTCACCACCGAGGCGTTCGCCGAACTGGGCCTGGGGCCCGGCGACACGGTCTGGGCCTCGGTGAAGGCCACCGAGATCGAGGTGTTCCCGGCATGACCGAAGTACAGCGACCTGCGCGGGGCCGGGCGGCCGCCGAGGTCTTCTGGGTGTTCCTGCGCATCGGCTCGCTGTCGTTCGGGGGACCGGCGGCCACCATGGGACTGGTCCACAGCAAGGTCGTACTCGGTCTGCAATGGATCGACAAGCGTGACTTCCTCGATCTGACCGGCATGGTCAGTGTCCTGCCCGGACCGAACGCCGTCGAGATGGCCATGCACATAGGCCAGCGCCGGGCCGGGCGGGCGGGATTCGTGCTCGGAGGCGTGGCGTTCATCCTTCCCGGCGCCCTCCTCGCCGCGCTTCTGGGTGCCCTCTATCTGGAGTACGGGACCACCCCCGCGGCCACCGGGCTGCTGTACGGCATCAAGCCGGTGGTCGTCGCAGTCACGGCCTGGACGGTCGTACGGCTGGCGAAAACCGCCAAGCTCCGGAGGCCGCTGCGTGCCGTCCTCATGGCTGCGGTGGCTCTCGCGTACGTCCTGGGAGTCGACGAACTCCTTCTCCTCGCTGCCGCAGGGGTTCTCGCGCTGGCGGCCCGGCATCGCGACACCGTCCGGCAGAACAAACAGGGCGCCCTGATGATCCCGCTGGCCGCCCCCATGGGGAACACCGATCTGGTCTCGCTGGCCGGTGTGTTCCTCAAGGCAGGCGCGCTGCTGTTCGGCGGCGGGGCCGTGCTGATGGCGCTGCTGCGCGGCGAGTTGGTGGTCGACCGCGGCTGGATCACCGAGACGGAACTCCTGGACGCCATCTCGGTGGGACAGGTGACCCCGGGACCTGTGCTGAACACGGCCACCTTCCTCGGCTACACCCTGGGCGGGCCGCTGGGCGCGCTCGTCGTCACCGTCGTCGTGGTCCTTCCGTCCTTCGCGCTGATGATGGCGGCCGGCCCGCTGCTGCGCTTCATCCGCGCCCACGACTGGACCCGCGCCCTCCTCGACGGCATCACCCTGGGCTCGATCGGAGTGCTCGCCGGGGTCACCGTCGAGTTCGCCCGGACCGGGATCGTGGACCCGCTCACCGCAGGCCTCGCCGCAGGAGCGGCCCTGATCCTGTGGCGCCGGCCGCAGTCCGCCCTCGTACTCGTCGCCGCGGGCGCCGCCTTCGGGCTGCTCCGGCTCCTTGCCCACCACCTCATGTGAAGGAGGAAACAGTGCCCCGATTCACTCTGGTATGGGCCGAGTTGAAGGGTCGGCCCATCCGGACACTCACCGGTGCGATCAGCCTCGCCATCGGCCTCGCGCTCTTCCTGAGCCTCCAGGCGTACGGCACCGGCTACCGCGAAGCGGCCAGAGCCCCGCTGTCCGAGATCGGCACCGACATCGTGGCCCAGCGCGAGGGGGACCGGCCGAAGGCGTTCGAGGGCGCCGTCTTCCCGCACTCCGCCGCGGCGATCACCGACGAGGAGGCTTCGGCCGTCGCCGCCACCGAGGGCGTCGAGGCGACCAGCCGAGCCCTGATCTTCTGGTCCTTCCAGGACGAGGACCTGGTCGTCACGCTGGGCATGGACCCGGCGGAGCGGATCGGGCCGGGCCGGCTGAGCGCCGGTCTGCGCGACGGACGCTTCCTGACGCCTCAGGACTCCGGCGCTGTCGTGCTCGACCTCAGTTATGCGGAGCAGAAGCAGATCAAGACCGGTGACACCTTCCCCATCGCCGGTAGGGCGTTCGAGGTGGTCGGTCTCGTCGACACCAGCCGGGCCGGACAGATCGCCAACGCCAACGCCTACCTGCCTCTGGGTGACGCGCAGAAGATCACCGCCGCTGCCGGGATCTCCGGCCCGACCGACATCAACATGGTCTTCGTCACCGCCCAGCCCTCCCAGAGCGAGGCGGTCGCCCGCAAGATCGCCGCCGGACTCGGCAAGGACAGTCTCATCACCACGCCGCAGTCCTTCGACGACGCCCTGGGCTCGACGTTCTCCCTGATCGACCGCTTCGGCCTGCTGGTCGGCATCGCCGCCCTGCTCGTCGCGGCGGCCGGGCTCGCACGTACGGTCGGTGCCAACCTCGCCGAGCGGCGCCGGGATGTCGCCGTACTGCGTGCGGTGGGCTGGCCGCGCCGCTCGGTGACCGCCCAGCTCACCGCGGAGACGACGGCCATCACGGCGCTGGGCCTGGTGATCGGCGTCCTGGCGGCCGTGGGGGTGACCTGGGCACTGAGCACCACCCAGGTCACCGTCCCGGTCCCCTGGGAGCTCAGCCCCACCCCGCACTTCCTCGCCGGCGGAGCCCGGCAACTGTCCCTCACCGTCCCGCTGCGGGCTTCGCTCGACGTGCTTCTGATCGCCTCCGCAGCCCTGGCCGGCCTGGTCGCGGCGGCGCTGGTCAGCGTGTTCGCCGCGAGGCGGGCGGCAGGCATCAAACCCATGGAGGCATGGCGTGTCCAGTGAAGCCCTGAAGGCCGAGGGGATCCGCAAGTCCTTCGGCGACGTCACCGCGGTGGCCGGCATCGATCTGACCATCCACGTCGGGGAGTTCCTGGCGATCGTGGGCCGGTCGGGATCGGGGAAGAGCACCCTGCTCAACCTCCTCGCCGGGCTGGACTCGCCCGACGCGGGACGGATCAGCAGCCGGGGCGAAGCGCTGCCCACCGGAGAGGAC